>Ga0207933_1000614_pt1 | contig 33561 bp, 30 predicted proteins | sample NGESurdeep092012_4_FD_184488 | JGI IMG/M metagenome (GOLD analysis project Ga0207933, IMG submission 184488) | Arctic peat soil microbial communities from Barrow, Alaska - NGEE Surface sample F53-3 deep-092012 (SPAdes) | ecosystem: Environmental > Terrestrial > Soil > Wetlands > Peat ... | reverse complement strand
CCGAGCTAAAACTGCTCCGGGCTAATCGGATGCCATTTCGGAATACTTTGTTCAGAAGAATGCCACGGGGCAATAACAACGTCCGGAGGTTAACCGTGACCAATTCCCAAAGCTCTATGCTCTCGCGGCTGTTTCCTATTGGTCATCTGATTATATTCCTAATTTGCTGCATTTCTGCGGCTGCCTACGTTAGTGGTCGGAAAGATGACTCAAGTCCCGCACCAGGGCTCATGGCATATTACGATAGCCGTGGTTCTGGACAAACCACCCTTGCAGCCCAAGCACAAGCCTTGGGTATTCCGGTAGTCGACCTGAAAAGCTAGTCTCGCCAAAAAATAGTTGCCTTCGTCAGAAACAACCAACTTAGTAAATTCGCAACCCCCTGCCTAATAAACGTGCTCTCGGCTGACAACCGCCCGGTAACGCCCTATATGATATCGAGCCAGGTAGCCATTAACGCGTATTTTGGCCACCTCCGCCAAGCCAAAGATAGTAAGAGGGACGCAGGATTATTCCTCGTCATTTTGGTCAGCGTCGCCTTATTTGCATTGATAAACGCCAGGAGTTTTACAAAATGGATCATCGTCTTCGCGTGTGTCGGACTCATCAGTTCTACCTTGCTACCTGGGACATGCATCACCTGTTCGACCGGAGCGACGCGGCTGGAAGCACTGGCATTGCCTTGCGCTGCCCTGGGCTTCGGAATTTTAATAATTCACCTAATTTTCTACCCAAGTGTTTCCTGGCTGAGAGTTCTCGGACTTTTCATCCTGGCTACGATCCCATTTGGTCAATTGGTCTTAGTGTCCTCGGATCCGAAACTATGCCCAGTCTGTTTAATTATTGGCACTTGTAGCTTTCTTACCGAGTATCCCGAATGCTTTTCGGACGCGCTGCGAATGAGGCGGGTCGGTTTAGCCTCAAGACCCGCCCTTGTCGGAACATGTTGCTTTCTTTTGGCAGTGATGGGCAAGACTTTGCTTTTGCCAATTCTATCACCGCAAAAGATCGCCGATACTACGTCTCCTGCTAAGTATGTTGGGGCAAATATTGCCGACTTAATCCAGGATGGTCCCGCGACCGATAACGGCGTTGTCTTGGTAACCCTTTGGGGCTGCGAAGGCTGCGATCTCGCTAAAGCTTCCCTGCTCGCCCACCATATTGTGTTCGCCGAAATTTCACCGTGTTCTGCCCTGAACACCTCCCGCTGCTTTAAGAAGCGATCAGAAGGTTTCTCAGCTCCGCTACTTCTTAAAGTTGGTGCTGACGGTCAAATAGTCTACTCGTTCGAGGGGTGGCCCTCATCTCCCAAGCTGCAATCAGAAATTTATTCTGCTCTTGAGCAGAGCGAAACCGAAATCGACAACAAAACTTGAAAAAGATATAACCTATAAGAATGAATCAAAAAAATGAAACAAATCTACACCAAAAATATAAAAAGCAAAATAATGATAAACCTCGCACTGGCAGGTCTCACCCTGTTTGGGATCGTTTCCGTAGTACACACCCAAGTTATTCCACCGGGTGATACATGCTACGCGTTAGACGAGCACACCCAGATTACTCGGTGCCACGCATACACTGACACAAAGTGCTCCTGGCTGGAGTGGAATCCTCGGTACGTAGCCCAGGCAACCGGGATCTGTTGCTACGATGGCAACGGATACTCCGACCAGCGAATAGACTATTGTGACATTAACCCGGATGGGGCTTGTTGCAACTCTCTTGATTATGGTGGGTGCAACTATTCCGGCACCTGTCCGCTAACGGCACCGGTCGGAAATCCTGGAGGCTAGGTAAATTTCGCTCTGCTCAAAAGCCTTTTAATTTTCAAGATCAACCCATGAACACCTTCAAACAATTCAAAACAAAATCGGCCTTTACACTAATAGAAATTTTAGTGGTTCTAGCAGGCATCCTGTTTCCGGTTTTTTCCCAGGCAAAAAGATCAGCCAAAATTGCAGTTTCAATCAGCAACCTGAAGCAGTGCTACCTAGCACTATCCATCTACGCCGAAGACAACGACGGTTGGTCGAATATGCCAGCCGACATCATCAAAGCTGGGGCTTTAAAAGATGCGCCCACCTGCGACCCTTTAGACTTTTGGAGGAAAAATTGCAAAGACGTCTTTGGTATCCCTCTCGTGGGTTCCTATGCATGGATCGGCTACGTCGTGAGTGATATTCCAAAGCAATTCCAATACGTTGTAGATGGGAGAGCCTCAAACGTCCCCTTGTTTGCCGACATTTTTGTCAGTTCGTATTCCATGGCACCCGTTCATGATATTAATACTATCGACCACACCCACATATATCCGAAACATCCGGACAAAGTTCTCTTTGAATATTTAGATGGACATTGCAGGATACTGCACGGAAGAATCTGGCCCTCAAAGTGGGGCAATGGCTTCTTTGAATTTGGATGGCTACCGATCTTTCTTAATTATACGGACGAGAAACCATGAGTAATTCGAGCCCGAACGTCGAGACCGCTCTAGGCGAGGTGCTGAGCTCTATCCGGGGAATCTCGAATCCTTGGAAAGCCGTCGACAGCGTAATCGTTGCTACGATTCTCGCATACTACTTGCCGGTTCTCTTCGTCACATTATTTGGTTATGACCGAAACTGGCTATGGCTCCCTGAAATCTTATTTCCGCAGATAGCAGTCATGACCATTCAAGCAGTGATAATGAGCGCGAGCCGAAAGCCGATACTTGCAGGGGTTGCGATTGCGTCGGTGTGGACTTTTGTCTTTTTTGCGAGCAATTTGCACACCCAACCGCTTAACAGATGGATGCATTGGTGGCCAGATTTCCTATGTCCTGGCGTTGCCACCTTATTTGAAGGTTACTTGGTTGATTATTTTCAAAGACTTTTCGGCTTTGAGTATAAAAAGCGGCCAAAAAAACCGCAGACTGCCAACCCTTAGCTTCAATTCTTTTCCAGCAAACTCGTAGGGCTGCTTGACAGATCGTATAGTAAATTTCGACCGACTAGCTTCTCCTTCGTCGCGTAAATTTAGAGGGAAAGGGTCCCGCAAGCCAGCCTGTCCTTCCAGCTACCAAATGCGACAAATCCCTTTGAGAAATTTGGACACTCTTGCCAACTGCATAGCGATTACCAGTTGCGGATGAATATCAGCTACTACTCGGCACCTCAGCGACCAAGAGATAAACTAAATATAAGTTGAAAGCCCACACTCCCATGCTTCAACAATATTTCGACCTGCGAGATCAACATCCAGGCGTAATAATGGCGATCCGAGTTGGGGACTTCTTTGAGTTTTATGGCGAAGACGCCAAAACTGTTGCTAGAGAACTTGAAATAACTTTAACCGGAAAAGAAGACGGTGGATTCGGGCGAATCCCAATGGCAGGTGTGCCCCACCACAGCATCGAAAAATATCTTGCTAAGCTTCTTTCGAAAGGATTCAAGGTCGCCTTGTGCGATCAACTCGAAGATCCGAAACTCGCAAAAGGATTAGTCAAACGCGGAATAACTAGAGTGCTCACACCGGGCACCGTGCTCGAAGAATCGATGCTTCCGGGCAAGTCAAACAACTACCTTTGCGCCCTTGAACTTTTTGCGGATACGCTTGCCCTTGCAACCGTGGATTCCAGCACCGGCGAGATCGTTGTCACCCAGGCATCGGGGCGAGATGCCCCTGAAAAAATAATTCAAGAATTTTCTCGCCTAAAACCATCCGAGGTACTTTCAAGCCCAGAGACCCTCCAATTAGCCAATCAACTTAAAGAGCCTTTTGGGTTCACTCTTACCGAAAGACCATCGATTAAAAGCACTAAAGGTTCCGAGATGATCAAAGAACAGTTCAACGTGGCCCAGCTTGAAGGGTTTGGCATAGCCGATCAACTAGCTTCCCAAATTGCCATTGCGATGCTTCTGGATTACGCTAAATTTCTTCATCTTGAAATGGATCATTTTTGTTTCCCGTCTGCCTACCAAATCGATGATTTCATGCGGATCGACATCGCTACCCGTCGCGCTCTTGAACTTACCGAAAACATGACCGACGGCTCGAAATCTTTAACCCTGCTTGAAAGCCTCGATCAAACTCAAACTCCGATGGGGGGTCGTATGCTTAAGCGGTTCATCGAGCAGCCCTTGCTCAACAGCGATGAAATTCAAAGCAGGTTGGAAGCGGTTGATCGGTTCGTGAAACATCCCACTTGCAGGGAAGATTTTCGAGCTGAAGTCAAGGCAATCGTTGATATCGAAAGGCTTATAGCCAGAGCTTCCAATGGACTCGCCGGACCTCGTGATATGGTGGCTCTACGATTTTCACTTGAGATATTGCCTAAACTTTGCCAAATCTTGCAGTTAGTTTCGCTTGGCAAGATCCACGAATTGCGCTCTTCAATAGGCGATTTTCGCACCCTTGCTCAGGAGTTGCGCCTTGGGCTAATAGATGATCCGCCGATTACCTTAAAAGATGGCGGCGCAATTCGCCCTGGAGTTGATCCTGAACTTGATAAACTGCGTTCCCTAACCACCGATGGGAAATCTTTTATTGCCGAATTAGAAACAACCGAACGCCAAAAAACCCAAATTTCAACCTTAAAAGTGGGCTTTAATTCGGTGTTCGGCTATTACCTAGAAGTGCCAAAATCGCAGCAAGCTAAGGTTCCTTCTCATTACATTCGGAAGCAAACAACCGCCAACAGCGAGCGATATATCACGGCCGAACTTAAAGATCATGAGGCAACCGTGATGAGCGCGAAAGAAAAATCGATAACCCTTGAAAGCGAGATTTTCGCTCAGTTGCGCTCAAAAGTCGCATCTCAGGCATCCGATTTGCTGAAGACCGCTAGATCAATTGCCGAGCTTGACGTTTTATCTACTTTTGCCGAAATCGCGGTCCGCAGCTACTACGTAAAGCCTGAAATTGTGGAAGATGATGTCATCGAAATCTTGGCAGGAAGGCATCCAGTCGTGGAAACAAAATCAAGCGATTTTGTGCCTAACGATCTTGAAATCTCGATCAGCACGGGCAGAACCCATATCATTACCGGTCCAAATATGGCGGGAAAATCGACCTTTCTTCGCCAAAACGCTTTGATTGTCGCGATGGCTCAGATCGGCTCATTTGTGCCCGCTGTGAAATGCAAATTAGGGCTATGTGATCGGATTTTCGCCCGAATTGGGGCGAGAGATGAGCTAGCTCTTGGTCAAAGCACGTTCATGGTGGAAATGGTGGAATCGGCTAATATCTTAAACCACGCCACCAAGCAAAGTCTCGTTATCTTGGATGAAGTTGGAAGAGGCACCTCTACTTTTGATGGCCTGGCAATTGCGTGGGCGATGATCGAACACCTCATGGTACTAGCTCCAAAAACCTTGTTTGCAACCCATTATCATCAGCTGAATGCGATTGCAGATCAGTCTCCAATGGTGCTTAATTTCCGGGCGTCGGTTGAGGAAAATGAAGGCCAGATTGTGTGGACTCATCGGATTCTTCCTGGCGGCACAGATCGGAGCTATGGAATTCACGTAGCCAAAATGGCAGGAGTTCCGAAAGCGGTGCTGCAAAGATCAGAGCAGATTCTGGCTTCGCTTGAAGGTAAGGAGCTACCCGTCGACATCCCGGCCGCTTCAAAAGCACGCTTCCAATATCAGCTTTTTGAGCTGGAGGATCCAGAAGTGATCCGCGAACTTAAGGAACTTGACCTCAATCGACTTACGCCCCTCATGGCATTGCAAATGATTGACTCCTGGAAGCGCAAAGTCTCTAACTGAAAATGACGAAGGCATGATAGTACTTGAACTGGTCCCGCGCAGCGAGCAGGCTATATCGATTGGAGTCTCGACGCATTCTCCGTCGCGTCGAGTAACTGACGACGGCTCCAAACACCGCCATTCCTAGACAAACGATCAACGAACCAGCTAAAGTCATGGTTTTCTTTTTGAGCCCCTAGACGGTTCGCTTGGGTCAACGGAATTTCCGGAATCATCCAATCCGGCATGCAATCGATTCTTTGGCACGATGGCTTGAAGTCTATCCCGATCCTTCACGAGCCTCTAAATTTCATCATTTTTGCTTTCGACCCATTTTTCGTAAACCGATTTGATCAGCTTCAGCTGAATTACAACAAATAGTATTGGGACTACGATCCACGTCTCCATTTCCCGCTTTTTGTAAAATCGGCGCAAGGAGCTTGCCGATTCCTGAAAAATCCATGAGGTTCTACGTTGCACGACCAAAGCCTGCAGCTTAATGATGGCAGAACCATCAATGTGAAATGCGCAACTAGGTTAATGATTTATAAAAGTGCCCGAGCCTCCGACTTACCTAAGAAAGTTAATAAAGCCCTGGGAATTGGTGGTCGACCCCTCGAACGATTTCAGTACTTTCCCGTCTGGCGTCACGATCGCATAATACGGCAACGCAATCGTTTTTCCAAGCTTTTGTTCCAACTCTTGATTGGCGTTGTCTGAATCAGTGCCACGATCTGTATAAAGCTGAACATTGACGAGCTTGCTCAAAAGAAAATGAACCTCAGGAAGCGGGAATACATTGTCTTCCATCCACCGGCAATTTGTACAAGTGACCCCCGTGAAATCCACAAAAACGTTTTTCTGGGTCCGTTTTGCTTCGGCAAGAGCAGCCGAATAGCTTGTTAAAGGAATGATTTTTTGAGTCGAGTTTGCGACAATGCCCGATCCCGCAGAATTTTTCATTGGATATGGACTTGGCGGCAGATACGAATTAATCGATGTAAGCCGATTGCCAGCGGGATTACCAAGCATGATAATTCCCACCAGTAATGCAGCCACGCCAAGCCCCCTGCGTACCCAGCCGGTTTTGGAAAATATTTTCGGAAGTCCAAATAAATATGCCGCAAGAACGATCGCCAGAACTCCCCATATAATCACAAAAACCGGACGTGTAATGAGCCCCAGTTGCCAAACGAGATCTGCATTTGACAAAAACTTAACCGCCGCTGCAAGTTCGATAATCCCTAAAGCGGGCTTAACCGCTCCCAGCCATGCCCCGCTTTTAGGCATCTTAGAAAGAGCGGTTGGAAATAAGGCAAGGATAAAAAATGGGAGGCTAAAAGCCAGCCCAAACGAGATCATCCCCAATATCGGATAAACCTCACCCGTACCTTTAGCCGCAAGCACAAGCAATCCGGCAACAATGGGCCCGATGCACGTAAAAGTGGTGAGACTAAACGCCATTCCCATGATCAGTGGCGAGATCAACGAATCTTTTTTTGAGCTCGCCGAATCAGCGAGTTTCGAAGCAAAACCAATGCGAAACTCGAATGCGCCAAACAGATTGAGAGCCAGCACGATGAATAAGGCGGCAAGGGCTAGATTCACCCATGGGTTTGCTGCAAATCGCGCAACTTGGGCAGCTCCAAACAGAGCGGCTGACCCAACCCCGATGATCGCAAACATTACGATGATCCCAAGCGCGTAAATCACGGCTGAGAGCATGGGCTTATGGGTACGTTTTGAAAAGAAACTAACCGTTACTGGCACCATCGGAAAGACGCAGGGGGTGAGAAGCGCAATGAGCCCACCCACAAAGCTAGTCGCCAAAAAGGCAAGTAAGCCATTATGCAAAGCGTTACTAAGCTGGCTAGTGCCACCGATTTGCTGACCAAATGCAGGAACCGTAGCGCAAATCAAACTCAGCAAACTCAATAGTTTTAACTTCATAGTTTGCCCCAAATTCTACTAATATCGGTCAATAATATTACTTTACAAGAGTGTGGACTGTGACCGTGCGCGTAATTGCTGGAAGGCAAATATGGGAATTGCACTGCTGAAATCGCACGCTGAATGAAACTGATTTCATGCCCCGCACCGATTTACCGACCATGATCGCAAACGGAAAATTTACATCGCCCGAGAGCAGATTCCCTTTCGGGCTATTCACCGAAATGAGCTTAAAGCCAGTTTCTGGTTTCAAGCTAATCACGGTTGGCACCCCTGTGCCCACAAAAGTTGGGCTGTAAATGTGAAATCCAGCAGGCACGTCAATTGTGATTCTGCCGTGAACTGCTTTACCTGCAACTGCCGTTTTTGCAGCCGCCGCTGATATTGTAGATACCTGCTGCGAAAAGGCTATTAAGCCAAAAGTTGCGATAAGAGCGGCCGGTAGGGCAAGTTTAATTAATTTTTTCATAAGTATAAAGAGTACTGGTTCTAATTATTTAGACGTTGCCTTGATCCAAAATATCAACATAACTGTATTTCTCGCCATCAGAAGGATCTCGCGGACAAAATTCCTCTCGCTGGCTGTGACCGCTTGGCGAAAGTTCCACATTGTGGAAGAGCTCGCGTATCCCGGGTGGTTTTCCCAAGCAAGAACTGCAAGGGTAAAACAAGATACTTCGCGGAACTTGGTAAAGTGAATTAGATGAGCTCGCGGCTGATGGTACTGACCCCCGAGAAAACGGTGATTTCCTATTCACTCGCCTCAGTTGGCCCACGAATGGGCGCGCAAATAATAGATCTTTTGCTTATTTTGGCCCTTGAACTGGGAGTCGCGCTGGCAGGCGAATACTTACTGACTGTCTTTGGAGACGGAATCATCGGTATCGCCGCTGTCCTTTTTGTCGGGATCCCGTTTGCTTACTTCATTCTCTTTGAGGGCCTTTGGAATGGATGCACTCCCGGCAAAAAAGCAAGCAAACTTCGGGTCAAAATGGTCGATGGAACCCCAATCACATTCAGTGCCTCGTTAGGGCGCAATTTATTTAGGGCTGCCGATTTTCTACCTTCTTTTTATTTCGTGGGCTTAGTCTCCATGTTCACGACTTCGAAATCTCAAAGGCTGGGCGACTTAATTGCCAATACGATTGTTGTTCATGAAGGAACAGCGGTGCGATTTAGCTATGTTTCTGCGCCTCACCATGTTGGAATTCATTCGTACGAGAGCAGCGTGGGAGAATTAAGCGGCATGACGCTGGAAGAGTATAAAGCCTTGAGGAGATTTTGTGACAGATTTCCCGAACTTCCTACCGTTATCCAGGAAAAAATGATCAGAGAAGTTTGGGAGCCGATCGCAGAAAAGCGCAAAATCCAACCAGTCTATGGATTGCATCCGCTTTATCTTGCTGAGGCCGCCGTAATGAAATATGGAAGATCGCATGGCTTACTTTAGCTTCTCTCGAGGTGTTACCCTAGCCCGGTCTATCAGGTCTATTCGGCATAATCCGGCTAAGAAAAATCGGAATGGGGAAGACTTGTGGAGCACTTGTTCTTAATGTTTAATGTTTCTTGACCACGCTTTTATCCCGTTTGAATCTCCCGGTTTTGCACCAAGTTTTCCACGACTTTCAAGGTTTCTTGGCAAACTCCGATAGGTTCAAATTATGAATAAGTGTATAGGATTAAAGTTCGGTTTCAGTAGTTATCCACATTTTTGGATCGCTTAACAATAAGAGTAATTCTTTCTTTATATCTTTAACTTTTTATTTAGATGGAAATTAAAAACTTTTCGGAAACTTCTGCTTTGAAAAATGCTGGTCCGTTAGCACCTGTTCATTCGTTTGTCACGGCTCAAGCCATCGATCTGGAGAATTTCAGAAACTACACGTCCTTGAATTTAAAGCTGGCTCCAGGGTTTACAATCTTAACCGGGCTCAATGCGCAAGGTAAAACCAACCTTATTGAAGCAATTTATCTAGCATCAACGGGCAGATTACTTCGGGGTAAACGCGAGCAAGAAGCGATTCGACATGGTTGCAAAACTGCTTCCGTGCGCGTAATTTTATCACCTCACGACTCGGAAATTCGGATTGATCTTGAATTAGGCGCGCGAAAGAAAGCATTTCTGAACGGAGTGCCATTAGCCAGAAGCGCCGATTTACTTGGACGACTGGCAACCGTAACCATCAGCACCGAAGACCTGCTTCTTACTCGCGGGGAACCATCCGACCGGCGTCTCTTTTTGGACCTCCAGCTTTCAAGTCTGTATCCCTCTTATTTGCGCCACCTTGCCACGTACAAGCGTTCTTTGGAGCAGCGCAACGCATTACTTAAGCAATGGGATTATCAAGCTCAAAACGACCAAACCATCTCGGTTTGGGATGAAAAATTGAGTGAGCACGGCTCGGCAATACGGGAAGCAAGGTTCAGGTACGTTCACGAATTGAACTCGGAGGCTCAAAAATTTCATGCATTGATGGGCAATGGCGAACGCTTGACTCTTACTTATACTTACAAAGACGAAGCCGAACATCGGGAAGATTTATTGGCTCATTTAGAAGCGAGTCGATTTGAAGATATTCGGCGCGGAAGCACCTCAATTGGACCTCATAGAGACGATATGCAAATTGAAGTGGAAAACCAAGATTGCCGATTATTCGGTTCTCAGGGCCAGCAACGCACCGCTTCGATTTCGATTAAATTGGCCGCATTCGATGTCGCCAAGACGATCCTTGGTCATAGTCCGCTCTTGCTTTTAGATGACATGTTTTCAGACCTTGACGACACAAGACAGGCGGCTCTTTCAAGCGTCGTGCTGAACGAAGCGAATCAGGCGATACTTACTTGCACTGATCCAGCCTCGGCCGGAAAGTCGATTCTTGGTCAGGCTCAAATTTTTGAAGTGAAAGCAGGGAGGGTTTCAACGGTATAGGCATATGAGTATGACACCAATCAGAAAGTTACTCAATAATGCAATTGATTCGCAAGAGGTTCATCGGGCTGCTCGGGCCATGCATATCTTGAGATCGTGGGCTGAAATTGTTGGTCCGATCCTAGCCGAAAAGAGCCACCCTGATCGTTTTGACCGCGGAATCGTGTTCATCGCGGTCAGTGGAAGTTCCTGGGCGCAAGAGCTGCGTTTGCGACAAGAAGACATCTTAAACCGCTTAAAATCGGCTTCCGGAGAAAAGGATTTATTCAAGTCTTTAAAGTTCGGGGTTAGAAGAATCACAGTTGAGGCGGAAGCAAAACTAATTGAGCCTAGGCCTCCCGAAACCCGCACATTTGAGCAAATTATTGCCGAGCGCAGGGCCCAGCTAGGAATTAATTCGGACAAAAAGCAACGCAAATGAGTTTTGTCGCAGAGCAACTAAGCCGAAGACCACTTCTGCTTGCTATTTTGGGGTTCATTCTCGCGGAAATTTGCCGATTTGAGCCACTTCAAGCCTTGTGGATTATTGTTATCGTGCTGATTTGCCGCTCTTGGAAACCTCAGGTTTGGCTGATTGGCGGAATCATCTTGGGCGTGGTTCGATTTATTCCTATTGCTCAGACGCCAAATGTTTCAAATTCAGATTTCCAAGGAGTCGTCTCAAGCAGTCCGATTTGGCTCAAGCATGGCGAGTTGTGTGAGATTTGGAATGGGAACACCCAGGTGAAAATACTTTGGACTGAAGCAAGTGCGGTTTTCCTAGGCGATCGACTTGAAATTATTCCCAAAGCTGGGCCAAACACCTCAGCAATATCGGATTTGATGCTTTTGAGTGGTCAAAGCAGAATTTTAGAGCGGGGACCTCGGTGGATTAGGCTCGCAACTGAGTTTAATCGCAGCTTAGTCAAGTTTTGCCACGATTCAATACTGGGGACAAATGGTGAACTGATTGAAGCTTTAGCCCTTAGCTCCACAACTGATCTTTCAAAAAGCGAAAAATCTATTTTGACCAAGGACGGGTCGCTTTTTTTAGTCTCTGCTTCAGGAATTCATGTTTTTATATTGTCCGGTCTATTGCTCTGGTTGTTGCCAACCATTCTAGTGCCCCGAGTGCTCAGGACTTTGGTACTTACCGGACTATTAATCTTATATGCGGCCGCAACCGGCTTTCATGCATCAACTGTTCGGGCATGTGTCATGGTTGCAGTCCACGAATTCGCTTATTTGTTTAATCGCGAATATGACGCGGTGTCAATTTTATCGCTAGCTGGTTTAGGATATTTGGTGTGGCAACCGGAGGCATTATTGACGCCTGGATTTCAAGTTTCGATGCTCACCGTTTTGGTATTGAGCCTTGCGATGCCACTTGCTTCAACTCGAATCTGGGCAAGTTCGATTTTAGTCAATTTTTGGGGCTGGCTTGGCACGTCCCCGATTGTCGCTTTTTGGTTTCAAGTTTTGTCGCTTGCAAGCGTACCCGTCAATTCCCTTGTGATTCCCCTGCTTTTTCCCATGATCTTACTGTTCAGTTTTGCCTATGCTTTGCAATCATTTTGGGCAGGAGGATCCCAATTTTGCCTTGAAGCCCTTTCGCCAATCGGAAATATCGCCCAAACTATACTAGTAGCGGGCAGCAAATTGAAACTCGGATCATTTAGTCTCGGGCAGCCTTCTCCATTTTTAGTGGGTGTTTTGTACCTGGGGATTATTTTAGTACTGCTTCGCCAGAGAATTCGGAGACCTGTATGAAAAAGGGACTTTACATCTATTTTTTGATCCCTGTTTTCATGATCGGTGGTCTCGTCTTTGCTTTGGTTAATGGGACCGCAAGCCAAGGTGGCGATTTTATTGAGGTCATATCGGTGGGTCAAGGCGACTCAACCCTTGTAAAATCTGGCGGCAGAGCGATGCTCATCGACGTCGGGCCGAACAGAAACGGGGTCGATTCCGGAGCTAAATATATCGTCCCACATATGCGGGCACTGGGAATTACCAAGCTTGACTGGATTCTCCTATCTCATCCTGATGCGGATCATGTTGGCGGGCTTGGATCGGTTATGCAAGCTTATCCAGAAGCTAAAGTGATCGTCCCGATTTGCTTTGAAAATGATTCGAAGATGATAGAAGCCTTGAAAAAAGGCGGCGTGAGCGCGAGCGATGCAATTTGGACAGCTGGCGAGGATGGAAATTTGGGAAATTTCAAAGTAAATGTGCGATGCCCGGTATGGAATCCCGCAACTGATGACAATTTGGGTTGCATGTTTGTAAAAGTAAGTGATGGTCCGCAATGCGCTTTCACAACCTCGGGCGATGCTCCGATGGAAGTGGAATGGCAGATGATTCCCATTCTTGACTGGCGAGCCCAGATACTGCACCTTGGTCACCATGGAAGCAAGTTTTCAACTTCGCCGGAATGGCTGAAGGCGGTCAATCCTGAGATCACAATCGCAAGTTGCGGGTACCACAATGAGTACCACCACCCGGCTCCATCCACGGTTCGGCGGGTCACAGACTTTGGTACTAAGTTTTATAGGACCGATTTAGACGGCGATCTGCTTTTCAAAGTAGAAAATCACCAATTTGCGAAAACAAATTAGCTCGAATGTCGGGCCGCCTGGTCGTTGAGTACCTCCAGCCGCTTGGTTAAGGATGTAACCACCACCTTTTGTTTGTCCACTGCCTCTGGCTTAGCCCTTTCCCGAAATTGAGGATTATCGAGTATCGCCGCAGCCTTATCCAGCTCAGCTTGAGTGGTGCGCAGAGCACTCATAATCTTTTCAAGCTCTCGCTCTGGGTCGGCAGATGCCGCTATGGGCATCCAAAGCTTAACCCCTCCCGATACCCCTGAAACAAACTCGCCTTCAGGACGGCCCATCCTTAACCGCTCTATTCGGGCCTGCCCTGCAATGATTGCCTCCATGCCTTGGAGATTTCCTTCGTAAAAACCCTCATGCAAAACCTGAGTTGGAGATACATCTAATTGTGATCGTAAGGCCCGCAATTCGCGTACGACATCAAAGATATCGTCAAATTTCACGTTAAGATCATTGGATACCCACGAATCGGGGCAATTGTACCATTCTGCGCGCATTAAATAAGGCGACTTGTTTTCAATTGGCAAATAAGAATATATTTCCTCACTGATATGAGGCATTACCGGATGCAGATAGGTTAGAAATGCATGGATGCATTGAACTAGAACCCACCGAGGGGCTTTTGCAGTATCCTCTTGGAGCAACCGCGATTTAGAAGCCTCTATATATTTGTCGCAGAGAGAATTCCAGAAAAAGCGATACAAAGCTTGGCATACCGCAATAAAATCATAACCTTCATACGCATCTTTAATTTCTTGTTCGCTTACGGCTAATTGCGAGAGAATCCAAGCATCAATGGGCTCGAGACCATCAGGTTTTGCAGGAATTTCATCGCCCAAATTCATAAGCACAAATCGGCTTGCATTCCAGATTTTATTACAGAAATTCCTAGCGTCTTCGGTTTTACGCTCCGAATACTTCAGATTTTGATTGGTTCCCGTCTGAGATTGAAGTGTCCACCTAAGAACATCCGCTCCCAGCGTGTCCACGACCGTCATGGGATCAACTCCGGTGCCAAGAGTTTTAGCCATTCGCTGTCCCTTTTCGTTGAGCACGGTTGCATAAATCATCACCTGGTGGAATGGAATCTGCTTCAAAAGGTCGACGCTCATCATTGTCATCCGCGAAACCCAAAGGTTGATGATATTTCGATCCGTAACAAGGAGGCTTGTGGGATATCTCTCATCCATTTCCTTTGTTTTGCCCGGCCAGCCAAGCAAAACGAAGGGCCAAAGCCCTGAGGAGAACCAGGTATCAAGCACATCGTCGTCCTGGCGCATTATTTTCTTCCCCAGCTTTTTCTCTGCTACTTGAGCATTATGCGCCGCTACAAAATCGCCATCCTCGCTGTAAAAAATGGGGATTCGATGCCCCCACCAAAGTTGGCGACTTATGCACCATTCATGGATGTTTTCAAGCCATTCCTTGAATAATTCGTTATAGCGAGGAGGCACAAATTCGATTTTTGTACCTGAAATCATTTCAAGGGCTTGATTAGCAAGCATTGTCTGATCCACAAACCACTGTTCGCTTAACAGCGGTTCTACCGGCTCGCCACTTCTTTCGCTGATCGCAAGTGCGATTTCGTGGTCCTCTACCTTTTCAATTAATCCAGCTTGTTCTAATGCGGTCACAACCTGCTTGCGAGCCTCGAATCGGTCTAAACCAGAATATTGGCCCGCTAGATCAGTAAGTTTTCCCGATTCATCGATGCCCATCGGCATCGGCAAATTATGTCTTTGACCAACCGCGAAGTCATTGGCATCATGAGCCGGAGTTATTTTTAACGCTCCCGTCCCAAATTCGGGGTCGGGATATATATCGGCGATAATTGAGATTTTACGATTTGTAAGAGGAATTTGAACCTGTTTCCCCACTAAATGGAGGTACCGTTTATCGCTAACGTTTACCGCTATTGCCACGTCGGCAAAGATCGTTTCCGGTCTTGTAGTGGCAACAATGAAATGCCCACCACCCTCCGAAAACGGATATTTTAAGTAATAAAGCTTCCCCGGGATTACTTTTCGCTCGGTCTCAAGGTCAGAAAGGCTTGTTTTAAGGGCCGGATCCCAAGTAACGACCCGTTTTCCGCGGAAAATGAGACCCCGGTCAAACCATTCGATAAATACATCAACCACCGCTTTCGCATAGTCTTCATCTAAAGTGAATCGCGTGCGTTCCCAATCGAAAGCGCATCCCAGCGCGCGGAGCTGGTGCAAAATTGTATCGCCACTCTCTTTTCGCCACGCCCAAACCCTCTCGATAAATTTCTCTCTACCCAGCTCTCGACCGCTGGTGCCTTGCTTTCTAAGTTGCTTTTCGACAACGCTTTGGGTCGCAATCCCAGCATGATCTTGCCCGGGAAGAATCAAGACGCTTTTGCCAATAAGTCGCTGAAATCTCCCTATAGCATCTTGAAGCGGATAACACAGGGCGTGACCCATATGCAATGACCCGGTTATATTAGGCGGAGGAATTGCAATTGTGAACCGAGGTTTGAGGGGATCTGGATCTGCCTTAAATAGACCGGCTTCTTCCCATTTTAGATACCATTTAGATTCAATTGGGAGGGGGTCGTAACGCGGAGCAAGGTTCGATTCTTTCATTTCGATCCGCCCTCATGTCTTGAAGGCGCAATAGAAGTGTACCGAAATGTTTCACGTGAAACAATTACGAAGTAGTTTTTGTGAATAATCCGCGGATAACTTCTTCGATTTCCACCTTATCGATTGCTAGGTCTCGAATCGGCAATTTTGAAAGGGCTGCTGCCGCAACTTGGGCCGTTTCGGAAGCAGGCACATCAAGTACCACATAACCGTCGTCCCATTCTACAATCTCGCCGAGTGATTCCACCTCTTCACGCATAACCGGCGATGAAAATATTAATTTCACGCGTCTATGATCCGCATACTCGCTCTCCAGCTTGGAAATCAACCCGTCAAAAACCACCGAACCGTGATCAATTACGATCACGCGTTCGCAAAGCTCCTCAACGTCCTGCATGTAATGGCTCGTCAGAAGCATCGTGCAGCCTTCTTCTTTGTTCACTTTCAATAGGAATTGCCGGATCCGCTTCTGGCTGACCACGTCAAGACCCAAAGTTGGTTCGTCCAGGAACAAAACCTTTGCGCGATATAACAATGCCGCCACTAGCTCGCATTTCATTCGCTCGCCTAACGAAAGTTTTCGAACCTGGGTGTAAATTTTATCGGTAAGATCAAGTTCTTCGCACAAAAATTCAATTCTTTGTTTGAAGAGGGCGTCGGGGACCTCATAAAGTACCTTGAGCACTTCAAATGAATCGTAAGCAGGTAAATCCCACCAAAGTTGTTGCTTATTCCCGATTACCAACGATATATTCCGAAGCAATTCATTGCTGCGATCCCACGGCTTAAATCCTAGAACCTGGGCGCTTCCGGATGTAGGATGCATAATTCCGCTCAGCATTTTCAGAGTCGTCGTCTTGCCAGCTCCGTTTGGACCGAGAAATCCGACCAGCTCTCCCGGTTCCAATGAGATATTAATTCCTTTGACCGCTTCAAATTCCTGGGTTTGGCGGGTGACTAGTCCTTTCAAAGATCCCAGGATACCGGGCGATTTCTTGATTGAGCGATAAACTTTTCTTAAATCTTTGGTTTCAATTATCGCCATTACTAACCTCAAAAAAAGCGGCCGCGAGCCCGATTCTTACCTCGTCTGGAAAATCCACAGAACTAACGGAACCCACGCAATTGCTCCAACTGCAAGCAAGCTATCTATTCTATCCAATAAGCCGCCATGCCCGGGAAGAAGACTTCCGCTATTTTTTACGCCTGCATTCCGCTTCAATTTGCTCTCAAAAAGATCTCCTACTTGGCCACATATTCCGATCAACATGCCCGTCGCTAGACCAACCCAAACTGGCACCAATATCCAGTACGAAAGTAACCATGCGACCAAGACACAAGCTGCGAAATTTAAAATTGCTCCCTCCCAGGTCTTTCCTGGTGATAGATTTGGGGCGAGTTTGTGCTTGCCAAAAAACATTCCTCCGAAGATGGCAGCCGTATCGCCCGCCCAAAGCGGCAAAAGAAAAAGCAGCAACGGATTATGAAAATCCCAGAGCTTTGATGTCCTTAGGTCAGGAGGCAGATTCAGAGCATGGATCGATAAAAGGCAAATGAAAGGGCCGACCAGATAGTTCATGACAATGCCCCAATAAGGCGATCTAAGATTAATCTTTAAGCAACAGTAGATTCCGGTTAGACAGAGCGCGAATCCATAGAGGAAGGGGCCAACTATGGAATTTAGGGCTCCCAATGGAAGAAAGACAAGCAAAACTGCAAGAGAAAGCATCGCGCTAAGGGTCGTGGGTCCTTTACTTTCTTTTCCAAATACAAGTACGGCGAGCTCTCGGTACCCCGCCAGCGCACAGAAAAGAATTAAAAGCGCCAGCGGAATGCTAGAAACGCTAATTACGCATGCAAGCACGATTAAAATTAAAGGAATCGCCGTGAGAACCCTTGCTTTCATTACAAATTCGGGGAAGTTTTGCTGCCAGATGCTTGGAAATGCTGCCGCAGGAGCAACGCCACTTGAACCCGGCTATCGCAATTAAGCTTTCGCAGAACTACCGACACCGCGTTCTTTACCGATTGCTCATGAATATTTAGCAATTGGCAAATTTTGCGATTTGAATAACCCTGCGAGATAAAATGAGCCACGGATTCCTCCCTTGGCGTAAGTCCGCTTGCGTACCCCATCCGAACTTCGTTGACCTGGTTCGGCAAATTGGAAGAAGCACCAGCGGGGTTTCGTTCTGATTCTAATTGACGAAGAGTCTTTGCGAGGCGGTCTTTATCCAGCTCGCGCGGCAGCATTAGATTTGCATCTATTTTCTCCTCTGTTGACGTTGCGAGTGCAACTGTGAAAATGCCAAATGCCATCAATCCAGGCAGTAAGCGCTTGTCCGCAGGCGAAAAACCTAGGCAGTCAAGGAGCAGTATTTTCCCACGTGGCGAGTCAACCGAATCTAAAAGGGATCCGAGATTACTCGAAGATCCAGCAACTTTCAAAGTGGTCTCCGAGGCAATAAAAAATTCTAAAAGCTCAAGCAGCAATTTATCCAGAGAAACAAGATAAATCTCAACCCTTCCGCTTTTAATCTCTCTCATAAATGACTAAAGTCATATTACCAAAGAGAAAGGCTCAACGTTTGTTTGGTTCGACTTGGATATATGGCTAGCCTCGCGAAGCTCATAGAAGGTCTGCCTAAGGGTTACTGATTCTACTTCAGTTCGTGATAGCCCTTATTTACGCCGGGCTCATCGGAATAGAAATAGTCGCCCTGTCCATCCGAATACAGATGCGCATGCCAGTCGGGGAGCCTAATTTTGTTTCCATTTGTATCCGTGTAGGTATCTAACCCACGGATGTAATCATCAAATTTTTCATTCATGCTGTCCATAGTTCTGGAACGCTCTTGATAAACGCTCAAGATATCGGCGGATATCTGGGACTGATTACTTGCAATATGTTTGCTTAAATTAAGCGCATTCTCAGATTGCTGGTAAGCGTGTGTTTGGGACCATTTTTGAACCTTCAAAATGACATTGAAGTAACGGGGATTTACTTGGAATGAAGCAAGGCAAATGGCGAACAATTTCATTGCCGGAGCAAGCTTATTTGCAGGAGCCGACACTCCGACAATGTTGCTAATTGTCCACTCGCCTTCGGTTACCATGGCAGCTCCGGTTGACCTCAGTTGGTAGCCGTCGATTCTGGCATATCCTTTAGTGACCATTGAAATGCCATTTTGTTCGTAAGATAATTCAACCGAGCCTTCATAGTTGTACGTGTAATACGACCCGGAATGGGTTACAGTTGGAGTCTGAGTCTTGTCAATTATTCTGTAATTTACGCCCGGGTGATCCTTGGCCCATAACGAGGCCAAAAATAGTCCAATACTATTAGGCGGTTCCATTCCGCTTCGTGCCATTGTGCTCTGCCCGTACTGAACAGATAAGGCGGACACCCTCAGCAGGCTTTCTGTGCCATCCGGGCTGGTTATGGTAGACCTTCCGATCACTGGTGTTCCATAGTTCAGCGGCATCCATGTAATTTCATCTTTGGTCTTCCATCCTTGAGGAACCAAGTAAGTTCCTGCAAGCATATGGATGCCTTGGTCTATGACTTTGTGAAGTTTTAACCTGTAAGACATCGCAGGTGAGGCGGTGGCTACCGCAAGAAACAATATTGCGGGTAACGTCTTTCGAACCTGATTCAGATCGAAAAGGACGCGGTTACGGGCATAGTTTTGTAAACTCATAAATCTTCCGTTTGCAGATTATAGCACGGCGAGAGAATCAAGATGTACAGTTTTTGAGTCTAACCAGATTCATTTTCTGCCGAACAAAGATTGGGCAATCCACCAATTAAATAACATCCATCGAAAAGTATGCCCTCAACGGCATTCGTTCCCCAAGAAAGGCGTGGTGCTTCCCATAAAAGCGGAAAAATCAGGAAAATTGCTCGCCTTCTTTGGAGTTGCGCTAAGCGTGGGTTCCCATCCAGTGGAGGAGCGCCCAAAGGGCGGGGTGGTTTCCCTCGGAGCGATTAAATTAAACGTTCCAGACGACATAAATGTGCCTCGCGACGAAATTCTTCGCGCTAAGGAGAGGGTCAAACCCGCGAAAATTCACCCCTCTTAGGCTAAAGCCTGACGGTTATTTATCCCGACGAGCCAAACGAAAACTCCGCACCATTTAGAGGGGGAATTTTGAAGCAACCCACTCAAAACCCATCCAAACGCACCCTCCGGACGAAGCGGGACGGACTAACCGTTTACAGTGATGTCAACCGTGGTGGTGTAAGGAGCTTTTGCGCCGTACTTGTCCACAATTGTCAGAGAGACCTTAAAGTGCCCTGGGGTTCGGAAAGTATGCCGCACGGTTTGACCCACAGAATCAACCTGCGTGCCATCTCCGAAGTTCCAGTCATATTCAAGAATAGTGGCTCCGCCATATCCGCTACCGCTTAAAGTCAACTGATCGCCAAGCGCTAGATTTGTAGCCGTCTGATTAATCGAACCCGTAATCGGGGTTGCATCGTTTACGACTCTTAAATCCCCGACATAAATCGTAGCTGGCATATCGCCACTAACGGCTATCGATTGAATCATCTTATTGGTTCGATCAAAGCCGGTAATGTTCGAAACGGGCACAGCTATCTGCTTCCAGGTGTCGCTTCCAACTACCGTGTCGGCTGGCAGATAAACCTCGCTTTTCATCCCATCGGTGGTGGTGATCACAAGCCGAATCATTGTAAGAACTTTCGGAGTGGTATCGGTTGCTCCAGGAGCACCGCCAGCCCCGGGGGTACTCGGACCGCCTTGCATTCCAGCTCCAGCACCAGGTATGTTGCCGCCGCCTTTCGCGCCTTGACCGCTGCCTTTCAATCCTTGCATTCCGTTGCCGGCGCCCATCGGGCCTCCTTTGCCGGATCCGCCTTTCGATCCACCAAGACTCCCCATTCCTCCAACGCCTGGAGTCTGACCAGCTCCAGCCTTTCCGCCAGTGTTGCCCCCAAAAACCATGCTGCTGTCAGGGGCCAAGAAAGTAAGCTGAAGCAAATCATCTTTCACCGCAAAATCCTTGGTCAAGTCGATTGGCGATCCAAAATTAAGAATTCCACCTTGAAACAAGTTGTTGGTTGAAATCCGCACCGAATCAGACCCGTGATATGCAGTCTCATCGGTTTGGGCGATAGTTCCGCTGCCCCAAGGCTTAAGGCTTATTTTTTGTGAGTCAATAGTTTGAGTTGGATTATAAATAATCGATTGAGCTGAAGCCGTAAAGGCTCCCGTTAAGAGGATGAGACCGAGCCATGTTTTTGTCATTTAATTTCTCCGAGAGGTTTTTGTGCTAATTCTTTTTAGGGTTCGTACACAATTCGTCTAATTGCAGTGCTGCGCCCACTACTTCTTTCGACGTCGATGGACACGCCACATATTACACCCGGCCCATCGGCAACGTCAAATCGCGCTGGCATAGAGGTTAAAAACTTCTTCACAATTATATCGCGATTCATCCCGAGGACTCCATTTTGTGGGCCGGTCATCCCAACATCGGTAACGGCGGCAGTGCCGTGGGGCAGAATTCGCTCGTCCGCCGTTTGCACGTGGGTATGGGTTCCAACGACGGCTGAAACCTTGCCATCCAAATGCCATGCAATTGCGATCTTTTCGCTCGTGGCTTCTGCATGCATATCAATCAAAATGTGATTTGTTGTCAATCCTTTGATCAGACGATCAACCTCTCGAAACGGGTCATCATAGCCGTCGAGAAAAACTCTGCCGCATAAGTTAATCACGGCTAGTTCAATTCCGTCCTTGCGTAGCTGAATTATTCCTTTGCCAGGAGTAGTATCTGGCAGGTTGGCGGGTCGAACAATCGGACGCCCCAGGTTGAGATAAGGCAGAATATCTCTCTTGTTAAATGTATGATTCCCTAGCGTAATCGCGTCAATTCCGCGGTCAAATATCTCGTCGGCAATGTCAGGAGTAATTCCCACCCCGCCAGCCGAGTTTTCCCCGTTAACAATTATGAAAAGAGGGTCGTATTCCTCTCGCAGAACCGGAATGCCGTCCCGCAAGGCATCCCTGCCCGGCTTTCCAACTATATCGCCAAGAAATAAAATGCGATAGGTTTCGCTTATTTTGCAACCTCTTGTACCCGCACTTCGCGGATAACAGTTATTTTCACTTGGCCCCCGTATTCGAACTCTTTTTCTATTTTTTTGGCAACGTCTTTTGCCAACCTTCTCGCTTGAAGATCATCGATTTCATCGGGTTTTACTATCAGCCTAACTTCTCTTCCAGCTTGAATTGCGTAACTCTTGTCCACTCCATCAAAGCTGTTGGCAATCGATTCGAGAGCGGACAATCGTTTCACATAATTTTCTAAATTTTCGCGTCTTGCTCCCGGTCTCGAAGCCGAGATCGTATCGCAGATAATCACCAAAATTGCTTCGGCAGAACTCGGTTCAATATCATAATGATGAGCTCCTACCGCTAGCAGAACTGCCTCGCTTTCGCCCTGAGATTTCAAAAATTCCATTCCGGTTAGCGCGTGGGGACCCTCCCACTCGGGTCCCAATGCCTTCCCAATATCATGCAGAAATCCAGCTCTTCGAGCAACATCTTCGTTCAGCCCAAAATCGGCCGCCAAACTTACACAAAACTTGGAAACCTCAACCGAATGGTCGAGCACATTCTGCCCATAACTAGATCGAAATCGCAGTTTTCCAAGGATTTCAATTGTCTTTGCGCTTAGATCATTCACGCCTGCTCTCTCGGCCGCACGCGTGCCCGCTTCTTTAATTGTGCGAGCCATTTCTTCTTCGGCTTGCTGATAAATTTCTTCGATTCTTGTCGGATGAATGCGCCCATCCAACATGAGATTCATCAAAGCAAGACGAGCGGTTTCTCTGCGGACAGGGTCAAAACATGAAATTACAACCGCTTCAGGAGTTTCATCAATGATGAGATCAACCCCTGCGATTTGTTCGAAAGACCTGATATTGCGCCCCTCCCGGCCAATGATTCTGCCTTTCATATCCTCGCTGGATAGCTCTACTACCGAGACCGACGATTCCGCAACGTAGTGACTGACATTTTTTTGGATTACGTCCAAAACAAGTTGCTTTGCTTTACGTTCTGTTTCTTCTCGATTTTGGTCGTCTAACTGACGAGCTTTCTTGGCAAAATCTTCCTTGAATTCGACCTCGATTTCTTTTAGAAGTTGCTCGCGAGCTTGGTCTTTACTGAGATGCGCAATTCTCTGAAGTTCGTCCTGGATGCTGGTCGCGCGGCGTTCTACTGAGTTCCGATGCTCCGTTATCGCTCTTTGCTCAGAATGAAGCAATAATTCGCGCTCTTGCAATGCCTCTCGTCTGTTTTCAAGGGCTTCTTCTTTAAGGCTAAATTTCTCGTCTCTGATTTTGGATTCGTGTTCAAGCTTTTCTTTGGCCTCAACTATCTCGGTGCGAGCTTGGATTTCTGCGGCGCTTACCCGCAAATCAGAATCCTTTGCAAGCTGCTGGCGCAAGGTTTCAGAGGATCGCTTTTCGTTCAAGAGCTGGGGCCGCATCCAGAACACATAAAGCGCGGATACAAAAATAGTTGCCGCGCTTACGGCCTCCAAGGATGCGGTGAAAGTTGGTCCTAACGCCATGAGCAAATTACAGTTTACGTCTTCGTTCGGGAAAGCTAGTCGCTGGAGGGATTAAAGTACGATGTTATAGCATTCTCGATCTCGTCTGGGTCGAAACCTCGTCTCTCCAAAAGCCTTGCGGCTCGATTCATTTGCTTAGGATCAGGTTCATGTATAAAAAGATTTAAAGTAAGGATTTCTTCTGGAGAAAATTGCTTCATTTTAAGTACTTGCATAAGGGATGCATCTGCTCCTCTGGCTAGCAGCCTTTCCCTAAGTCGATTCTCTGAAACGGCTTGTTTGCCTTTGTTCTGGTCAATAAATTGTTCTGCAACTCGCTGATCATTTAGAAATCCAAGCTTTACGGCCCGATCAATGCAAGTTTTCGCGACTTCATCATCGTCACAGTTGAGCTTCTCGCGAAATTCCTTAATGAAATAGTCGCGTTGAGCTAAAATTTGTAACGTTTTTGCCCACGTAGCTACTAGCGATGACGGCTCAGAATTCGAGACCTTCGGCGACCTCGTTGAGTTTTTCGTTTTCAACCGGAGTTTCGGAAATTACAATTGCTCGATCGACCTTGAATTGCTCCCTTAAGGTCGTGTCGATTTCCTTGAAAATCTCGGGATTCGATTCAAGGAAATTTCTAGCGTTATCTCTGCCTTGTCCTAATCGAATTTCCCCATAGTTGTAATAGGTGCCGGCTCGACTTATGAGATTTTTTGCTACTCCGATGTCAAGAAGGTCACCTGCTTTTGAAATGCCCCTACCGAAGATCATGTCAAATTCAGCCGTTTTGAAGGGAGGCGCAACCTTGTTTTTTACAACTTTGACCTTAGTTCTTGCGCCAATCTGGTCAACACCATCTTTGATAGGCTCTCCTTTTCGAACTTCAAGGCGAACGCTTGCCCAGAACTTGAGGGCTCTGCCTCCCGGAGTAGTTTCAGGATTGCCGTACATTACTCCGATCTTTTCCCTCAACTGATTAATAAATATCGCGGAGGTCTTGCTTTTGCTCAGTGATCCGCCAAGTTTTCGCAGAGCTTGGCTCATCATACGTGCTTGAATTCCCACGTGACTGTCGCCCATTTCGCCCTCGATTTCTGCCTTAGGAACCAATGCCGCCACGCTGTCAAGCACTACTAAATCAACCGCGCCAGAGCGAATGATCGAATCCATTATCTCTAGTGCTTCTTCACCATTGCTCGGTTGAGAAATATACAGCCGATCAACATCAACTCCGAGAGCCCGAGCGTATTCAGGATCCATTGCGTGTTCCGCGTCTACATAAAGCGCAAGTCCGCCCGATTTTTGAGCTTCCGCCACGCAATGCAAGGCAAGGGTGGTTTTTCCTCCCGATTCAGGCCCGTAAATTTCAGTGATTCGTCCTCGAGGCAGCCCACCAACTCCTAAGGCCACGTCTAGCGAAAGCGAACCAGTTGAAATGACGTCGATTGCCTCGCGCTGGTTGGATCCCATTCGCATAACCGCTCCTCGTCCAAAAGCTCTTTCTATTTGACCAAGTGCGATTTCAAGAGACCGCTCTTTATCTGTTTGACCTTTCTCGGTGCCCAATGGCGGAATTGAATTGTTTGACGAGTTGCGTTCGGCGCTTTTCTTGAGCATGTTAATTACCTATTTGTTCAGATGTCCCTGATATCAGTATACACCCGTCTACAAAAACTTGCAGATTTTCTTAATTGATACAACATCGCAAGAGTACCAAGAAAGTCTGATAAGTGGGGATTGCTTTGCTTTAAAAGCGGATAAAAGGCGAATATCTTTAAGACTCATGATTTCATCAGCCCACGCATCAACAACTATTGGCCGGGTGCCAGATTTAACCGATATTGAAAAAAGAATCGTGATATTGGAAAGAAAAACCAGGTAGATTTACCAGCTTTTCGCATTTCGCGCGACTTTTTAATAGTTTTGTATATAAATACCGACTATTTCTCCCAGGCGAGACGCATAATATAAGAGCGGTCGTTGAGAAATCAACGCTGAACTTTGAAGGATCGTAAGCTTGGAGAGATAAATGAAAACAATTAAAATACTGAGTATTGTCGGATTGCTCGCAGCCGCGATGGCTTCGCAAGCATTTGCCTTTGTCACCGAAGAAAGCGGTAATTTTAGTACTGCCACTGTGGGCAACACTACAAATGTTACAAGCACTTTCGACGTTTACGTAACCCAGGGTGCAGGCTTTAGCTTTGCAACCGGAACATTAGATTATAGCTATGCGGGCTTGAGCGTACCAGTCAGTGGTGAAGCAGTCACGGGAACGGTTACCTTAGCCGGGACTAACCCAGCTGATTCACTATCCTACATTTTTAATGGCACCATTTATGGTGGCGCAAGTGGAGATTCTGAAGGGCTTTCGGGCGCAGCAGTTTTGACTGGCTCAACCGGCGTTTACGCTCAATATACGAATGGAACAGGAGTCGTCACGAACATGTCGATCTACCTTGGACCGAACGGCAATGGCGCGCCATCCGGAACAACTTACGGTTCGTTCGCAGGCGATTTCCAAGCAGTTCCTTCGCCAGTGGGTATCGCTTTTCTCGGTCTGGGCATTGTCGCTCTTGCCGTACGTCGCCGTTCTGCCTAACAGCTGAAAGTTTAAACTGCATTAACTTTTAGAATTTTGAAGCACCTTTTTTAAGGTGCTTCTTTTTTTATGGCTCGCAGGTACATTTCGCTCGGATGTTGGAGTAAGTAAAAATACCTTGGAGAGGTAACTAACTTTATGACATTTATACTTTTACGTGCGCGATTAGCACCCATCGCATTAACTGCCCTTGCTACTGCAGGCTTAATTGGTTGCGGAGGTTCAGGCAGCGCGACTCCTGGTCCAATGCCACTACCCACCTATACGGTTACGCCGGTCTTGCATAAGTTTTCTGGAAATGAGGCTTATCAATACAGCATTACAAATGCAACCCAAACCACTGCGGGAACTAGTTCGTCCGTACTGACTCCCGCTTTGCGGAAAATCGCTTTGAAACCTTCTGGGTCGAATTTCGAATTTCTAATAAGTAATCAGTTTGGTTCGGGTGTAAGCCAAATAACTGAGACTCAAGATTATCTGTTCGCGCAGGATAGTAACGAAAACCTGAATTTCGTCGCCAATAAAAGGACTAACCCCGCAGGAACAGAAAGTGCGACCGCGCCAATTGAATTTTTGCCGGGCACATTTACGTCAGCCGGAACTGTAAATACCACCGGATTTCTTAATCCTACCGGCAATTACAACCAAAATCTAACTACTACAGGCACTACCAATGTAACGATTGGAATCGGTACATTCAATGGTGTGTACGTGGTTAACGATACGTATACGGTTGATCAAGTGACCTTCAAGGGAACCTATTTCTACGATCCCCATCTTGGAACCTACGTATCCGGGGATGAAACCGTGACTGACACGGTCAACAACACCATTACGAGTTTCCACCTTGAGCTCACCAGCTTCAACAACGTGACTCCTTAATTGTAGAAAGCGCTCCGCCTTTCGAGCCAGGCTCAAGCCTCCGAAATTTCCCTCTTTTAGAGGGCGGGATTCGCAACGCGAAGACGCGCATTACATATCTAAAACACAGCATATTCCAAAAAATATGATAGCAAAGAGGAATTCCGTCTAGAGGCAAGGCACAAGGGTATACGTATTGTCGAAGAAACCAATAAAAATTCCCCGTGCCGCCCTCCACCGATAAGTTACTGATCCACTTAATTCGCTAAAATCAATCATGGCAGCGCGGCTGATTTCAACCCGAACTCAAGCCGTCCACTTCCCTCTTCCAACACTTTTATGCCTCGTCATCTTGTTTCTAGCGGGACTTTCCCGCCAAACTCAATGTCAAACCACCCCAGAAATCACGATTCGCATGATGGGCGGCAACGCTTACGGCCTTCCATCAAAAGAAGCAACTGACCCGAGATCAATCGCCAGGAGAGCGGTTTTTGAAGAATTTCATAAACTTCACCCAAATATCCAGGTGGTAAACGCGGGTGGTCTTCAGCTTTCCGGAGACAACGCCGAAAGCGGATTCCTCATGTCAATGGCAGGAGACACCGCGCCAGATGTTTTTTACGTTAATTTCCGCGAGTATTACAAGTTTATCGATGAAGGTTTTTGCCGTCCGTTAGATGATTTTATAGCAGCCGATCCAACTAGCCTTGACCGGATCAACCCAATAATTCTCCGCGTCGTCAAGAGTTACGACGGGCATGTTTATGCAATGCCTTGGTATCAAGTTGCCTTGGCTCTCTATTACAGAAAGGATTTCTTTGCTCAAGCAGGGATCGATCCTTCTCATGGACCACGAACCTGGGCGGAATTTTATAAAGATGGCCAAAAGCTTTCGAGGATTCGCCCCGGACTCTATGGCTTTCAGTTCAGTGAATCCCCCAGCGATGCCGCTTATTGGTGGATTGATTTTCTTTGGCAAGCGGGAGGGGAAGCAGTCATACCCGCAACCGGCGGGATGTGGAAGGCCGATATAGCGACGCCACAAGGGGTTAAGGCCCTCGATTTTTATCGGAAGATGGTTAACCAAACTTGGCAAGGTCCGGATGGCAAGACTTATGGTCCTATGGCAACCATCAGCAATGATCTCACTGGCGCCGAAGACCAGGGCAAGGTCGCCATGTGGTTCGATTACACCAATGACGTATCGCTCACCCAGTCAAGCGTCAGCCCTTCAAGGTTAGGCATTTCCGAGATGCCAGCCGGTCCAGCGGGCACCCAAAATGAAATTAATGCAGGAATGTGGGCGATTAACTCCTCGGTAAAAGATCCGGCTAAGCTAAAAGGCTGCTGGGATTTTATTCGATACTTCAGTGGCGAAGAAGCCGCCAAGATCAACACCGAGCGATTTGTGGACCAGGGCATGGGTGCCCTTGTAAATCCACTTTATTTGAAAAAATTTGGCTACCCCGATCTGCTCGCTCAGGTTGATCCGAATTACGTAAAGGCAAACGAAGAGTTATTTAAAAATGGTCATCCCGAGCCATACGGCAGGAATTGTGAGCAGGTTTACGATGTAATGGGCGACGCCCTTGACCGTGCAAGGCTTGAAAATACTCCGAGCATGGTCATTCTTCAAGCCGTGCAAAAAGAAATGGATGCGAAATTGCTCGGTTACACTCCTCCCGACATTTTGCGTGAGCAAAGAAAATTTGCCCTCGGGATATTTATATTTGTTTTGATTGCGGCTCTGGCGGTTTTGACTTGGATTGTGCGAGCCGCAAGAAGAAAGATGAATGTATTTTTCGAACGGCTACCAGCGGGAGTTAGCCGCCGAAAAATTTATCAGTTCATGGCAATTTGCATCGGTCCAGCTGCGTTATTGACCTTTGTTTGGTCTTATTTCCCCCTAGCAAGAGGCTTGCAGATAGCGTTTCAGGATTTCCATCTGTTCAAAGGGTCGCCTTACGTTGGTTTGGATAATTTCATTGAAGTTTTCACCCAGCCCAATTTCTATCAAGCACTTGGAAATACGTTCATTTACGTGCTTCTCACCATCGCAATCGGTTTTTGTTTGCCTATTGGTCTGGCTCTTGCTCTTGATGAAATCCGATATGCTCGCGTTTTCTTTTGCACTGTTTTTTATCTACCTGCGATGACTTCGGCCCTCGTGATCGCACTCGTTTGGAAAGATATTTACGATAAAAGCTCAGCCGGAATCCTAAATGTGATTCTTCATCCTGTAATTGGTTTACTGAACCCGATACTATCGAAGATACACGTCTTGCCGATCGCCGAAAATCATGATTGGCTTGGCAGTCCCTCGCTGGCGCTGTTTGCGGTCGTCCTCCCAGGGATTTGGGCGGCTGCTGGTCCTGGATCGATTTTGTACCTGGCCGCGCTTAAGAGCATCCCTCAAGAAAGGTATGAAGCGGCTGATATCGATGGGGCGAATTGGTTGCAAAAAATCTGGAGGATTACGTTGCCGGGTCTGAAACCCCTGATCTTAATCAACTTGCTTGGAGTTTTTATCGGCAGTTTTAAAGCGTTTGATAATATATTTGTGCTTACCGGGGGCGGTCCTCTTGGTCATACCAATACAATCGGGCTTGAAATTTGGAAGAATGCGTTTATGTACCTGAAATTTGGCTACGCGACCGCAGCCGCCTGGGTGATGGGAGCAATCCTGCTTGGATTTACCTTAATCCAGGTTCAGTATCTACTCAAAATGCGCTTCACTTCCAACACTCCAATTTAGTCAGGTCCAGATTTCAAAAAGCTTTTATGGATATCACGGATAAGCCATCATTCCGCCAAAATTTGTGGAACCAGCTACTTACACGAGCTGGGGGCGGGTTCTAACTAATTGCTGGCGATTAGCTATCTGCGGGCGCAGACTAGGATTTTCCGCCATGAGGCATTCAAATAATCAGTTGCGACTCCGTGGTGACCCATCGAAGAATGCACGAAGTAGCCATTGCCGATATAGATTCCGGTATGCCCAATTTCATTACGCTTTTTCTCCCAAAAATACAGCCGATCTCCCGGTTGAAGGTCTTCTAATCGTGTGACAGGAGTTCCGACAAGGGCTTGTTCAGCTGCGGTTCTAGGCAAATCAATTCCGATTTGACCAAAGAGGCTCTGCACAAATCCAGAGCAATCAGCACCATGCTGCAAGGAATCTCCGCCCCAAACGTAAGGAGTTCCGATAAAGTTCAACGCGTAATCTGCTACTGAGGCTTTTGAACGAGAGCTAAGGGCAAAGGTGCCGGTCATATTTGTCGGAGCCGTTTTCGTGACCAAAAAGGGTAAAGCATCCACGCTTGAAGCGAGGACGTATCCCTCACCTCCGTTTTGAAGCAAAACTCCAAACCATTTCTTGCTCGAGGTTCTGCTCAAGACTAAATATTGATCTTGTTTAGCCTGCCAATATACTGCCGAAGATGAATTCATCGACATGCGGATGTCAACTGCGTATCGAACCTGGCCAAGCTTCCCAATTACAATTGGCTTGATGGAACCTTTTCCTATTGCAGTCGCTCCAAAAAGGAGAGTAATCAAAAAGCAACCGCAAATTTTGAATTGGTTCATAGGGTAGAAATTACGATCTAGCCTCGCAAAGTTAATTGTACTTGGCTTCGATGAAGTTACGTTAATTATAGGTGCAAATGCTCCCAGTTCTTAGACTCTGGCGGCTAAAAAGGCCTTTAGAATCTTTAATCCGTCGGTTGAACCGAATAATTTCTTGGTTGCGCGCTCGGGATGAGGCATTAGGCCAAGAACATTTCCTCGCTCGTTCAGCAAGCCTGCAATGTTGTTGGCCGAGCCATTTACATTGGCTTCCTCGGTCACTTCACCAACATCATTCACATATTTGAATGCGATCTGGTCGTGTTCTTCTAAATATTGAAGAGTCTCCTCGTCTGCAAAGAATCTGCCATCCCCATGAGCGATCGGGATTTGCAATACCCGACCTATGGAACTTGTCCATTCCGATTTTGTGTTTACGGCTTTAACGAAAATGTCCTGGCACAAAAACTTACGATCCCGGTTCGGGAGCAGACTTCCAGCTAAAATTCGCGATTCACAAAGAACTTGAAAGCCATTGCAAACTCCAATCACAGAATTGCCCTTATCGGCAAATCTGCGGATTTCTTCAATTATAGGTGCTCGCGCTGCAATTGCTCCGCATCGCAGATAATCGCCATAGCTGAAGCCGCCGGGCAAGAAAACCGCGTCAAATCCCGCTAGCGATGTGGATTCATACCAAACATATTCAGCCTGTACTTTAACATCTTCTCGAAGGGCGAACAAGGCATCTTGGTCGCAATTTGAACCTGGGAATTGGACAACCGCAACTTTCATTTCAAACCTTTGCGCCCTCGGCGACTACCTCAATTTGATAATCTTCGATTACCGGGTTAGCTAGAAGTTGCTTGCACATCTGGCGCACTTGGTCTTCGTTATATTCTTCCAATTCGAGCTCAAGAAGCTTGCCAATTCGAACATCTTTGACCTGTCGGTGCCCTAATTTTTGCAACGAACCTTGAACGGTGCGGCCAGCTGAGTCCAGCAGCGAAGGCTTCAGGGTAACAAATACTCGAACTTTCACCATCAGTGCTTTTATTATGAAAGGTTTTGTTGCTTGGACAGGAAGCCCTGTCAGCGGTGCTGTTTTCGCGCAGGCGCATTTGTAAAGTTTTGAAAGAACCCCGAACCGGTAAAATTAGATTCAAATCGTGATTTTGAAATTGGGGATTCCAAAAGGCAGCCTGCAAGACGCAACTCTTGCCTTGTTTGAACGCGCTGGTTATTTCTTCAAAGTTTCGTCTCGAAGCTATCAGCCAGTGTCCGACGACCCAACTATCCAGCCGATTCTACTGCGCCCGCAAGAGATCCCTAAATACCTCGAGCAAGGAGTTATCGACGCAGGACTAACCGGCAAGGATTGGATCGAAGAAACCAGCGCGACTGTGGTTGAAATCTGCGAGTTACATTATAGTAAAATCACCGCAAACCCGATTAAAATTGTGCTGGCAGTGCACAACGATTCGCCCTTCAAAAGAGCAAAAGATTTGCAGGGAGCGAGGATAGCCACGGAATACGTTTCCCTTACGGAAAGGTATCTTAAAAAGTATGGAGCAAATGCACAAATTGAGTTTTCTTGGGGAGCATGTGAAGTTAAAGTACCAAGTTTAGTTGACGCAATCGTAGTTAATACCGAAACCGGCAATTCGTTGAAAGCTCACAATTTAAGGATCATCGACACATTGCTAGTAAGCACCACCCGATTTGTAGCAAATCCGACAAGTCTAAAAGATGACTGGAAACGTGAAAAAATCGAAAGCCTGCAAATACTACTCACTGGAGCGATGAATGCTTCAAGATTGGTCGGGCTTAAGATGAACCTGCCGAAGGCTAATTCTAAGGAAATCCTTGCTATATTGCCAAGCCTTCAAAATCCGACTTTGTCCCCGCTTGCCGATGAGAACTGGCTCGCAGCCGAAGTGATCATCGACCACAGTCAAGTAAGGGAACTAATCCCGGCTCTTAAGCGAGCAGGAGCAACGGGACTAGTCGAATACCCACTAAACAAAGTAATTTACTGATCTGCAGGAAACGATGTCGTTATTTTTCCCCTAACCAAGAGTGGAGGAATCGGAACCTGAAGAGCACTTCGCCTAATTTGCAATTACTCTGAATATAATACCTGTGTATTCAAGATTGCCAATTCATAAATAGTTAATTATCTAATTTGTTAAGGGCTTACATTGTTACACTACGCCAATTTTCACTTAAAAGTCCGACTAACTATTCAGCCTAAAAGCTTACGTTCAAGCAAATATTCCAACTGTGTTCACGTAATTTGAAGCCAAAAAAATAAGCGCAACACCTTCAGGATTGAAGTCGTCGTCTACAATTTCCTTGACCAAGTACTACAACTTATCAAGATTGAGTCAGCTCTTCGCAAACTATCAAAAATATGTTTATCTATAGTTTGCACTTTTATTTGTCAGTATGTATAATAATGGCATCGTGCCAAGTCGTACAAATACAGAATTTGCGCAAATTCCCATAGCTGCGTCCAACTGTAACCCTGCGGAGATGCCTGGTACTTTGCCCATAGGGACGGGGGGGGGCTAAATTTGGGGTCTGCCTCATCTACCTCGTTGCCCTGACCGTTTGTACGTTTGCACTTCAATTCTATTTCAGAAGTTCGACCTCAAGTCCCGCCATTTTATTCTTTGACAGCAGGATTGAGCAGCAAGAAAATATGTCTGTTTACGCTAGGGACAAAGGACTTCGAACCGCAGATATGGCTCTACCTGCCGATAACCGACTAGCTTTCAGTCTGCTAGGCAAGCGTCCGCTTACGCCCTCCATAGTCTTGCTAAAGAGGGGAACGAGGGCTGGAGGAACCATTGGACCATCGAGCGCAGGGAACTACTTGATCAACATTCCTTACGACAATCGCCCCGCCCAGTACGCGGTACTCCAGGCTGCGGCAGTCCTGCTCGCAGGATGGTCTCTGCTGCTGCTCAACCCTCTAGTTGTGAAGAGGATGGCTGGTGAAATGCGGTGATTTTTGTGGACACCGTCATCGCGTTTCTCCTTTTAGACGCGACTCGAATTGTTGTGGGCTAATGTAGCCAAGCGCCGAGTGGATTCTTTCTCCGTTGTAAATCTCATCGATATA
>Ga0207933_1000613_pt1 | contig 33572 bp, 32 predicted proteins | sample NGESurdeep092012_4_FD_184488 | JGI IMG/M metagenome (GOLD analysis project Ga0207933, IMG submission 184488) | Arctic peat soil microbial communities from Barrow, Alaska - NGEE Surface sample F53-3 deep-092012 (SPAdes) | ecosystem: Environmental > Terrestrial > Soil > Wetlands > Peat ... | reverse complement strand
GGCAATATTCATCAATAAGAAAGAAAAGTTCTGTAATTTGGCCTGATGTAAGCATATTTTTAGTTTTTATTGTTTGCACTATAAATATACTAAATATGCTTACATATTATTGATTTACATTGTAATATAATTGTAATTATTTATTAATTTTAATAAATGAATTATATACTTCTTATATCGAACTCACGTTATTCTATAAAGTTTAAGGTTTTATCATTATTTGCGATAAGATAATGCCGCAGGCAACCGCCGCGTTTAAAGATTCCGCTTTGCCTAATTTCGGAATCGTAATCTGGTCGGAACACAATTTTAAAATATCTTCATGAATACCTTTGGATTCATTTCCAATCAGAACAATTCCTTCTTTAATCTCAGGCAATTTAAAAATAGAAGTTCCGGATAAAGCGGTTGCAAATATTTTTACCTTATTATTTTTTTGAATAAAATTTCCGATATCAGTATAAAAAACATTTACGCGTGAAAGGCTGCCCATCGTAGATTGCACAACTTTAGAGTTGTAACAATCTACACTATTTTTACTGCAAATAATATTTTCTATTGCAAACCAATCCGCAATGCGAATGATGGTTCCTAAATTTCCGGGGTCTTGCAAATCATCCAGCATGATGGAAATTTTACCCGAAAGATTTTTAATTTCTTCTTCCTGTCGTTTTTCGAAAACGGCTACTACTTTGTTGGGAGTTTTTAATTGAGAAATGCTTTTAAGCCAATGTTCATCTGTTTCAAAAATTTTTTCAGGCGAAATATTTTTTAATAAAAATCCATTTTCTGAAAGCCAGCTTTTATCAGCACATAACAACTTACACTTCATATTTGGGCCACTCAAAAATTCGCCAACAACCTTCTCCCCTTCTGCAATAAATACGCCATCTTCATCCCTGAATTTTTTGTGGCTTAAACTTTGAATATATTTGACAATCTTTTTGCTCAACATGGTTCTAAATTATGAAAGGGATTAACTCGGCCAAATCATCTATACTATTTTTTATTACTCTTTTATGTGCCATTTTGTTTTTTCCAGGTTGCATTATTGTCCAAAAATATCAAAAAAATGTTCCTTTTGTTTTTAAAAATAATATCAGCCTGCAGGCTAATAACATAAGCAAGGACGAAACAGTGCTTCTTAAATCGAAATTAAATACCCAATTAACTGACAGTGCTAAAGTAATTGTGAAAGATAAATTTTTCATTTTTCATTATTATGTAAAGCCGCCAGCTTTCGATACGAATGCTTTGGTTCAATCCGCTTCTAATATGCATGCATTGCTCGTAAATTCCGGGTTTTATAATCCGGAAATTAGTTATTCTTACGATACGGTATTAAAGAAAAAAGATCAAAAAAGAGTAACTATAAATTATAAAGTGAATGGAGGAAACAGAACGATGATTGACACGGTTGCTTATCTTTTTAATAAACCTCAGCTGCAGAAACTGGCAGATTCTACAAAGAGCCAATCTTTATTACAACCCAATACACCGGTTTCAAAATCGGGTATTCTTGTAGAAACAAACCGGCTTGTAAATCTATTTAAAAATAACGGCTATTATAAGTTTACCGCAGATGAAATAAGACCGACAGGCGACACTACTATTGCAGCACTGACAAGTGTTTCAGAGGATCCTTTTGAACAATTAAGATTATTGGCTGAGGCAAACGAAAAAAGAAATAAACCAACTATCCGTTTAGGCTTTCAACTGAATAATTTGCCTGACACTACTCTTCTTCAAAAATATTACATCAATCATATTTATGTTTTGCCAGATTACCTTACCGGTGATAGTTATACTGATTCTACTCTTCATATACGGACGTTTAAAAGTTACACCGCCGAATACCACCGAAAGCTTTTTAAATTTTCTTTATTACGCAAAAACCTTTCAATAAAAAAAGGAATCCTTTTTAGGCAGGATGATTATTTTAAAACTATCAATGACCTATATAAATTAGGAGTTTGGGAAAACCCATCCATTGATATTATTGAACAAAAAGATACCAACCTTCTCAACATGGTGGTAAAATTAGTTCCCTTAAAAAGATACGCTTTTGAAGGAAATATTGAAATGAGCTATTCAGCAAATAACGCTTCAAGCGGGCTCAGTTCTTCTGCTACAGGAAACCTTTTAGGGTTATCGCTTAACTTATCGGTAACTGACAGAAACCTTGGCAAATCAGCTATCCGGATGACAAACGCCGTAAAAGCAGGAGTAGAATTTAATACATCGCACAGAAACAGCAACGGAACTTTTATTAATTCAAATGAATTGAGTTATTCAAATAGTTTGCTTTTTCCAAAATTTATTTTTCCATTGGGGTTTTATAATAGTAAAAATCTCATTACTTCCCAATCATTTATTAATACCAATATTTCCCTTATTAACCGAATTGATTTTTTTGACCAGCAGGTTTTTACAACGAGTTATGGCTACAACTGGACCAACAATGAAAACCATTTATGGAGCCTGAAACTTTTCAATTTTGATTATCATCGTTTGTACAACCGGTCTGTAAGTTTCGACCAGACTTTAAAAGACTACCCATTTTTAAAATATTCGTTCAACACCGCATTGGTAATGGGCTCAGGAATAAGTTACAACCTTGCAAAAGCCAATCCGAGAAAGCCGAAATTAGTTACCAACCTCAAAATTAATTTCGAAGAATCAGGATTATTATGGGATTTATTAAAAGAAAAAAATAAGAATTCCCTGACAGGAAATTTTTTCAATCAATATTTAAAAGAATTTATTAAGACAGATGTTGATTACACTTACACGATTAACCATCCAAAATCTGCCATTGCATTTCGTGCATTTGCCGGAGTAGGAATTCCATTATCTAAAAACGATACGACACTTCCTTTTTTTAAACAATATTTTGGCGGCGGGCCAAACAGTATGCGTGGCTGGCCGGTTCGTGGCATCGGAGTTGGTGGGCAACCCCTGGCACCTTACCAATCAAATGGAATAAGTTTTAATGATAGGACTGGTGATATTCAATTAGAAGGAAACGCAGAATACCGTTTTAATGTAGCGCCGCTTTTTTCTAATGCCGTACTCTTTAAAATGGCTGTTTTTACTGACATTGGCAATATATGGAACTTTAAAAATACAAGGCCAGATGGAAACCCTGATACCACACAATTCAAATTTAAAAATTTGTATAAACAATTGGGAGTCTCTTCTGGCGTTGGTTTCAGGTTTGATTTTAATTATTTTATAATCCGGTTTGATGTGGCATTCAGGTTTAAACGCCCAGATGTTTTGGAAAATGATGGCTGGCAATTCCCGGCAGTTAATTTTAAAAATTTATTTGGTTCCTCTGAAGAAAACAGGTTGTGGAGATACGAAAATTTCAATGCAACAATTGGAATTGATTATCCATTTTAATTTAATTGATTGATAAAATAAAACCAGTATTTGATAAATAAATACATATATTAATCATTATTTATGTAATACTTTTGTCCTTCCACAGTTTCTTAAAATTCCTCTAACCTTTATCATTATATGATGTTTCTGTCATTTAAAAAAAATGCCAGCATAAAATAGTTACTCCCAGATTGAAAAACCAAATTAAAAGGCTGAATAAAATTCAGCCTTTTTTATTCTTACCTATCTTCCATTAATACCGTAAAATATATAACAGCTATGGATATACGAATACCCTTTTTTTAGGAATGATCAAAATCATAAAATAACAAAATCAATTAGTAACATTTACACGCTACCCGGATTTTAAATAGAAGATAGTAAAGCAACAAATATTCATGATTCTGTTTCATTATAAATAACTACAGTCTTCTTTAAATTAGGCCTGGTAAAATCTCACCCTTTTCATTTTCTTTCTTTTAATTGCAATTTATACAACGCGAGGTTTAAGAGAAAAAGTTCCAATCCATAAAAAACATCTTCTACCGGGATAGTAAACAAACGAATATTCAGCATTTCTGTTTTGTTATAAATTACCACCGGCTCCTGCAAACCGCTGCCGGTAAGAATTCCATTGACAATTAAAAATGGCACTAACAATATTGCATAGACGCTTATGGCTTTTCCGAACCACTTAACATGAAAAATAAATTTTAGAAAAAAACAAACGAAAGCTGTTGTAATAAAAGTAACTGAAGTGTAAAGCCTGTTGCCAAAGTATATACCCATTATCACCAAAGACACAAAAAGTAAAATAACAAAGATTTTTTCAGCTTTATCTTTCCAACCCAACCTGTAAAATTTATCGAGGCAAAAAAAAGTAAAGACACAGCTAAAGGGAATGCAAATAAAGAAAAGTATTTCTTCGATAGGAAGCTTTAAAAAATAAATGCCGGTAATATACTTCGGATTGAATTTCCAAACTCCAGCAAGAGTAAAAACAGCATCCCACAAAATAAAAATAATAGCCACAACAAACGAAGCAATAAAGAACTGCTTCCATGTTTTATAAAATTTTAATTTCGGATGAAAAGAAAAAAGTAGAGGAACGATAATTGTGAAAAAATCAACAAGAAGGTAAAGGCTTTTCATTGGCTTTCTTTAATTTCAGTTCGCGGAAATATTTAAACGGAACCCACAACATTCCAAAACATTCTCCATCTTCTTTAGTCAAATGTTTGTGATGCATTTTGTGTGCACGTCGGATAGCTTTTAGATAATCGCTGTCACTGTTTCTAAAAATTTTAACCCGCTGGTGAATAAAAATATCATGAATCAGGAAATAGGCCATTCCATACAAAGTGATGCCAACGCCTATCCAAAAAAGAAAATCGTAATCATTTTTCATTCCGAAAAATAAACATGCAATACCTGGCAAAGCAAAAATGAGAAAAAAGAAATCGTTATGCTCAATAAACCCTTCGCTTTCCTTTTTATGATGGTCTTTATGAAGTTTCCATAAAATTCCGTGCATGATATATTTGTGCGCCAACCAGGCAATTGCTTCCATGGCAACGAACGCCCCCAAAACACAAAAGATATTAATTAGTATTTCCATGGCTTTTGAATATTTGATTTAAAATTTGTTTCCTGTAGGCAAAAATATAAGACAGTTTTTTACGAACAATAATTGAATGCGCTAATTGGCCTAAAATACCAAAAGGCAACTGGTATTTAACAGTATCTTTCATAAGAATGCCATTTTCCTTTACAATAAACTCATGCGTATGTTCCCACAATTTATAAGGGCCTTTCAGTTGCCTGTCGGTAAAGGAATGAGGCTTATCAACTTTAGAAATTTCTGTTTTCCAGTGTAAAGGTATTTTAAACAATGGGCTAACTTTATATTCAATTAACATGCCTTCGTAGATTTCCTGATCCTTCACTGATGTTAAAACATTAAACCCTAATTCTGGCGGCGTTATTACTGCCAGGTTTTCTGCTGAAGAAAAAAAATCCCATACTTTATTTATATCAACAGGCAAAAATTGTTCATCTTTATAAAAGTACGTTTTCATAGCTCTTTCTCTTTATTATCTCCTATTTTTTTTATCACTTCCGGCAGGCAAACTTTGAGCCATTCTGAATACTTTTCCGGGTTTCTATAAATTGATTTTTCTAATTTTTCCAGGCTCATATATTTCCAGTCTTTTGCCTCATGAAAATTTAAAATTGGCAAATCATTACTTTTTCCAAAATATACATGGTCAAACTCATGCTCAATTAACCCGTTTTCAAATCCTGTTTTATAAATAAAACTAAACTGAAAATTAGTATCACAATTTATGCCCATTTCTTCCTTAAGCCTTTTCTTTACGGTTACATTTATTGGCTCATTATTTACGGGATGGCTGCAACAAGTGTTTGTCCAAAGGCCCGCAGAATGATATTTATCATCGGCTCTTTGTTGTAACAATAATTCTTCTTTGGAATTAAAAATAAAAACAGAAAAAGCACGGTGGAGCTTTCCTTCTTTATGAACCAAAAGCTTTTCCATCAAGCCAATTTCATTATCATTGTTATCCACCAATATTAGCAAGCCATCCATTTTTCTATTATTTGTCAAAAAGTTTTAAATTAAAATTGCTTTTTTATATCAGCGCTTATATAATCCGAATTTTTTAAATAAGGCAGCAAAAACGCTTTCAGGTTTTCGTCATTAATTTTTTGAAAAGAAGTTTCTAAAAAAAATTTATCACTATCAATATCATTATTATAGCCCAAAAAAGAGGGAATATGAGTTTGAATATTAAACCTCAAAAATCTTAACTCAACATTTTTATCATCCGCCTTGATGGCATTTTCAAGAATTTTTTTACCTTTTTTGAAATAGGACATTTTTGAGAACGGGTTAAATACATGCTTGGCCATCATCATAATAGCGCTGGCTTTATAACCGGCATAAAGCGGATTGTCCTTTTCATTATAAACTGAAAGTATTTCAATGAGCTTATTGCAGGACGATTCGTCTTTATCCGATTTTTCATAAAGCAACCTTATCTCATCAATTGTGGGCGTACTGGCAAATGAAGTAACTGCCAGAAACAGTAAACCAACAAATAACAGTTTTTTCATACCATGCCCATTTTATTCAATAAAAGGCTGTTGATCATCAGCCCTATTTTTTTACCGTTATTTAACCTTACCCTTTCGCGCAAAATCTTATGCGCCGGTAATTTTCTTATTTTTTTAAATAGAGATTGATAATAAATATATGCAAGATAAACTCCCCCTTTTGAAGTTGCAGGCAACATTTTTATTCCTTCCAGGCCGGTTTTAAAATCTGCTTCAATTTCCATTTCAATTTGTTTTTTTAAACCTGCGTTAAAATCAGACATATTTACATTTGGAAAGTAAACCCTGCCCAAAAGAAAGTAATCATCTTTCATATCCCGTAAAAAATTTACTTTCTGAAAAGCTGCTCCCAACTTCATTGCATAGGGTTTTAGTTGTTCATATAATTCCTGTTTTTCCAGGGTAAAAACATGAAGGCACATTAGGCCTACCACTTCTGCTGAACCCAAAATATATTGCCGGTATTTTTCCTCATTATAATCAACTTTTAGCAGATCCATTTCCATACTTTTTAAAAAAGTTTCAATCAATGAAATCTCAATGTTATATTGATGTACCGCGCTTTGAAAAGAATTTAAAATAGGGTTACATGAAATTTTATTTTCAATAGAATCAAAAGTATCCCTGGAAAACTGTGTAAGAAGGTTTTGTTGATCATAGCCTTCAAAACTATCTACGATTTCGTCAGCCACTCTAACAAAACCATAAATCGAATAAATAGCATTTCTCAGCTTTTTATTTAAAAATAAAATCCCCAGTGAAAAGCTGGTGCTGTAAGTTTTAGTTGCCTGCTTGCTTATGCTTACGGACAGGTTATCAAATGTGGATTTCATGCTTTTTATTTTTTAAATATTTTAATAATTCTTCAGATGCAATTTTACCCGAGATCAAAGATGGTGGCACCCCTGGCCCCGGAACGGTAAGCTGTCCGGCATAAAAAAGGTTTTTTATTTTTTTATTCCTGACTTTTGGTTTTAAAAAAGCAGTTTGCCTAAGCGTATTGGCAAGGCCGTATGCATTTCCTTTATACGCATGGTAATCAGCAATGAAATCAATAATACAATAGCTTTTTCGATAATCAATAAACTCTCCAATTTTTTCTCCGATATGATCTTCCAGGCGGCTCAAAATAATTTTAAAATATTTTTCACGAAGGTTTTCATTGTCCTCAAGCCCCGGTGCGATAGGCATCAGGAAAAATAAATTTTCGTGCCCTTCGGGCGCAACGGTAGAATCAGTTTTAGAAGGGCAACAAACATAAAACAAAGGCCTAGACGGCCATTCAGGCGATTTATAAATTTCTACAGAATGTTGATAAAGGTCCTCCTCAAAAAACAAAGTATGATGCTCAATGGATTTTATTTTTTTAGACAGGCCTATATAAAAAATGAGGGATGACGGTGCAAACGTTTTCTTCTGCCAATAATTTTCATTATAATTTTTATATCCTTCCGGAAGCAAATCTTTTTCAACATGATGGTAATCTGCCGAAGCAATTACCGCATCAAAATCCATTTTTACTCCATTTACAGACAAGCTTTTCATGCAGTTTTCTTCAACTATTATTTTTTCAACTGGTGAATTAAAATGAAATGCCACTCCCTGGTTTTCACAAATATTTTTTATGGATTCAATTACTCTTCCAAAGCCGCCATTCATAGGGTACCAGGTTCCCAATTTTAAACCTGCATAATTCATAAGGCTGTATAAAGCCGGCGTTTCCTGGGGCATTGCGCCAAGAAATAACACCGGGAATTCCATCAACGCAATCAATTTAGGATTCGAAAAATATTTTCGGACATGCTTACTGAAATTAGAAAATATTTGTAATCGGGCAGCCTCTTTAATAATTTTAGCATCTGCAAATTCTAACATTGAATTACCGGGCATATACACCAGTTTTTCCATTCCAGTTTGATACTTGTGTTGAGCTTCCTCCATAAATTTATCCAACCTCTCCCCGCTCCCGCTTTCTATCTGTTCAACCAAATCTTTAAGCTCCAGGTAATCTGCCGGTATGTGGATTTTTTTACCCTTTTCAAATACCACATCAAAGGAAGGGTCTAGTAATTTTAAATCGTAAAAATCTGAAACTTCATAACCGAAATCTTTAAAAAAGCGTTCAAAAATATCTGGCATCCAATACCAGCTTGGCCCCATGTCAAATACGTATCCTTCCTTAGTTATTAATTGCCTGGCGCGGCCACCGGCTATTTCGTTCTTCTCAAAGACATGCACATCATTGCCCTCAGCCGACAAATAAGCGGCGGCGCTTAAACCGGAAAACCCAGCTCCTATGACGGCAATTTTAGGCATTTTTTTTGTTTATATTATAAGATAAATATTTAAACATTTTATGAAGCCAATAGTTGTTCCAGATTTTCAACTGATTGAAGCCATCGAATATTTTTATTAGTAGCAGCCCCTTCTAAAAACTTTGAATCACCGGCTATGTTTATTTTATTATTTTTAAAAAGTGAATTTAATTGGGTGACATACTCCTGCGTTTCTTCTAAATTAACATTATGAGTAAGAAATAAAAGAAGGTTATCCGGAGCGCAAACTTTTATCGTTTCCTTAATTGATTCAAGTGGCACGTTGGATCCCAGGTAAACAGATTTTCGTCCTGAATGCCTGATTATAAAATGGCTAAACAGCAATCCGATTTCATGAAATTCATTCTCAGGTAAAAAAAGGAGCCACGAATCAGAATTTTCTTTTGCCGCAGGAAGTGAATCAATGGCTGTAAACAGTTTTTGACGGATGATGTTACTGATAAAATGCTCTGCCGCGGGTTGTATAAGATCTGTTGTCCACATGATTCCAACGTGGTTTAGCATAGGATAAATGATATCAATGTAAGCTTTTTTCATGCCGTATTTAAGCAAACAATGAGAAAATATTTTATCAAAACCTACTTCGTCATAATTCATTCCAGCAGAGATTAATTGCAAAATAAAATACTCTGATGTGTCTTTTTTAAAATCCTTAACTGATAATTCCTCTATCAATTTAAACAATTTTTTGTCAGGCATGGCGCTTAATTCGGATACTTTATAATCCGCCTTCATAAGGCTTACGATATTTAACAACCGCCGTAACTGTATATTATCATAGTAACGTGTATTTCCTTCTGAGCGGTTTGGAGTGAGTGCATCATAGCGTTGCTCCCATATACGGATTGTATGAGGTTTTATACCAGACAAGCGCGATAATTGTGAAATTGAAAATAAATTCATTTTGTTTAAATAATAGCAAATATATTTAAACAAATCAGATTAAAGGGAAATTTACAAAAGTTTTATCAATCCTTACTTTACCTCATCATAACACATTCAAGTTTCAGCAAAATAAAAAAACGTTTATTTCTTTTTTTACTGTAATAAAAGTTCAAGTGAATATTTAGTTTACTTCCAATGCATCTTTATCCGGCAAAGGAGGAAAAGGATTATGAGGCTCAGTTTGATACCAAAAAACAGTGGTAGCAATATCATCTTGCAAAGGAAGGTAACGCCCATCGCTTCGCCAGCCCAGGTCTTGTATGGTAACTTTTAGGTTTTTATCAAAACGGATAGGATCAGTAACATGCCAGCGGTACAAACCAAAGCGCTGCGAAACATTATAATGCCCATCGCCTCTAATAACCTGGCAAAGCCCCGAATAAGGAGAAGTAAATTCAGTATAATGGCTTTCCGAAACTCCTGCAGCATTCTTTGTATTGGTATCAAAATCGTACGAACCACCAAAATAATCTTCTGTTCCGGTTCCATTGATTGTTGGGAATTTGGTATCGCCATCCATATAAAATTTAATTTCCCCCTCGCCCCACCAACCATTATTGTGAACGCCAATCGCCATATAAGTCCCCACATATTGCCCACGGCCTTTTATATTATCCACCAAAGTGTAAACACCTTTATAAGGAACTGCGTTTACACGGCGAAATTGCGCATGAAAATAAGCACCGTCATCAGGAATTTTTGTTTCAATATAATCAACCGAATAATAAAGAACCATGTCTTTATCATCAATGTTTTCCATCGTGATTTTGCATTTTTTACGAAAGGGCATTGGCCAATAGCAATTAAATGCGCTTCCCGGATTTACACAAACAGCTAATGATTGCAGTGGAGAATATTGATTCCATCCCATACAAAAAAAATCTCCGACAGGAACTTCTACAGAAGGCGATGTTTCACCATCCCAATAAAAACGAAGAATAGAATTGCGCCAAACCCCGGTCGGGGTCATCCAGATATGTTGAATAGACCCAGACCCATCTATTTCAGCGACCGTAAAAGTAGTGTGTGCCTTAATAACCACGCTGGGGCTCACTTTCCAGCCCTGGCCTAATTCCCTTGAAGCATCTTCTCCAGTGCCTTTTGTAGCCATTCCTCCGGCGCCTTTAGCTCCGTTAAAATTTTCCGGGCTGATGGAACGCGATTTAGCATCCGAGAGCCGGTAAATATTTTGCAGGTTAGACCCAACGCCATTGAATTGCTCCTGTTGGGCAAAGCAATCAATAGAAATTAAAATTGCAGCAAGCGTAAATGCGGTAGCCTTATTTCTCATATTAATGATTTTATAAAGTGAATTTAATTTAAAATTTGTATTCTGATTTGAATCTTTCTTTAGGAGAAATAGTAAAGCAACAAATAATGAGTATTTTCATTCTCAAAAAATAAGATGAGTTTACATTACAAAGCATTTTTTTTAATTTTTATTTTCTTTTATTTATCAACTAACGTAAATGCACAAACGCAAAATAATTTTTACAATGTAAAAGATTTTGGCGCTAAAGGAAATGGGATGAGCATGGATGGAAATGCCATCAATAAAGCGATTGATGAAGCTGCAAAAGCAGGCGGAGGCACAGTATTTTTTCCAGCCGGAAATTACCTTAGTGGCTCTATTCATCTTAAAAGTAATATCTGTTTGTATATCAGCGAGGGAGCTACTTTAATTGCTTCAACAGATTCTACCCAATTTGATAAACCTGAAAAAAGCATCAATGATGTTTACCAGGATTATGGGCACAGCCACTTTCACAATAGTTTTATTTGGGGTGAAAACCTGCACGATATTTCCATCATAGGCGCGGGAAGGATTTGGGGAAAAGGATTGGTGAGAAATGGAAAAAAGGGCGATGAAAATCCTAATAAATCTATCAGCCTTTTAATGTGCCGAAATGTAATCATTAGGGATATTTCTATTTTGCACGGCGGATGGTTCGCGATATTGGCGACTGGGGTTGATAACCTTACTATAGACAATTTAAAAGTAGATACCAACCGCGACGGCTTTGATATTGATTGCTGCAAAAATGTAAAAGTCTCCAACTGTTTTGTTAACTCTCCGTTTGATGATGGCATTTGTTTAAAAAGTTCTTTTGCGCTGGGATATGCACGATCAACAGAAAACGTAACCATCACCAATTGCCAGGTGAGCGGCTATGTAGAAGGTTCGCTTTTAGATGGAACTTTTAGAAGAAATGATCCTGCAAATCCTTCTCCAACAGGAAGAATAAAATTCGGGACTGAATCCAACGGTGGATTTAAAAATATTACGATTAGCAATTGTGTTTTTGATGATTGCCGTGGCCTGGCGCTTGAAACTGTTGACGGCGCGCAACTTGAAAACATAACTATTTCCAATATTTCGATGCGGGATATTGGAAATGCGCCAATTTTTATCAGGCTTGGCGCCAGGATGCGGGACCCTGATTCCATAAAAATTGGTGAATTCAGAAGAATTATTATTAACAATATCGTTGCCTATAATGTGGATGCAAAACAAGGCGCGATTATCAGCGGGCTTCCTGAACATAATATCGAGGATTTGCAATTGAGCAACATAAGGATTTATTATAAAGGAGGCGGGCAAAAAGATGTTGTAAATTTTACTGTTCCTGAACATGAGAAAGACTATCCGGAACCTGACAGTTGGAAAACAATGCCTTCTTATGGATTTTATTTCAGGCATGTGGAGGGTTTAAAAATGCATGATGTTGAAGTAAGTTATTTAAAAGATGATTTCCGTCCGCCTTTTATTTTAGATGATGTAAAAGGAGCAATTCTTTATGATATTCAAGCTCAAAAGAATTTAGGGGTTTCAACTTTTATGATGAAAAATGTAGAAGGAATTCATATCTCACAATCAAATGAAATAAAGGACTCTTACACAGAAAAAGCAGATAGAAAAAATTTGTAGGATTTACAGTAAAGCAACAAATTCTGAAGATTTTTATTTTGATGAATTAACTTTTGTAGAATAAAAATCTTCCTTTTTTATTCGTTTACTGTGGAATTTTTTCACAGCGACATAGTTTGGCGCAATCAAAATATACTTTTGAGCTTCATTAAAATTGAACAAAAATGGACTCAATAGAAATTAACCTTAACAACTACCAGGATGCAATTAGCGAATTGGATAATTCCATCTCCCGGAAAAATTTGGCTCATTTATTCTCAGAAAGACATTATCATTATCTGAATGAATTTCACTTGTTTATTACGTATTTTAATGAGATTCCAAATACAATCTGTCATGAAGAAATTGATTGCAGCAAAGCCAACAAATGGCTTAATGAAACATTTAAAGCTGAAATAAATAATTGCTATTATGACCAGCATCATTTTAACCATCATAACTTATCAGTATTTGCTTCTGTTTATTATTTCCTTTTTGATGATTTGCTTTTACATTTTGACTTCGACAGAAACCAGGTCAGGTTCCTGTTCCGGAAAACGAATTTTAATAAAATAGATCCAGTTATAAACGGTATAAAGAAACTGAAAATGCGAAAGCAAAAGCTCAACCCGGAAATTTCTTTGTTAGTCAGCGGAGAAAACGGGCTACGTGTAAAATCGCTTAAAATAAGTAAACAGCGGTTAAGCATAGACGAAAATTACAACGAGGATTTTAAGGAAATTCACCAGCTCATTTTGAAAAAACTTTCGAAGAATAATGAAAAGGGACTGGTGCTGTTGCACGGCAAGCCTGGTACAGGCAAAACATCTTATATCCGCTACCTTATTTCTATAATGAAAAAGAACGTGATTTTTTTACCTCCAAATATTGCTTCTTCAGTTACCAACCCTGATCTTCTTTCTATTTTGATAGAAAACCCCAATTCAATATTAATAATAGAAGACGCCGAAAATATAATTATTGGCAGGGAAATTAATAGTTGCTCTCCCGTTTCTGCATTGCTCAATATTTGTGATGGATTACTTTCCGATTGTTTGAACATACAAATAGTTTGTACTTTTAATACACACATTTCAAAAGTGGATAATGCTTTGATGAGAAAGGGAAGATTAATTGCAAAATATGAATTTAAGGAATTGGAAATTGAAAGAGCCCAGGTTTTATCTGATAAGTTGGGATTTGATTCAACTATTAATTCGCCAATGAAATTGACTGATATTTACAATCAGGATGAGAAGGATTTTCAGGAAGCGAAAAGAAGAAATCTGATAGGTTTTAGCAACATTGAGAGATAAAGCACCATGATGCCAGAAAAAGAAAATAAAAACTAATAAAAACTTTTAAATATTTTTCAAAAAAGCAGCTATAAATTTTTAATCATGAATCGGCCTAAATTGGATTATTTGTTTGATGAAACACAAAAACTATCGATCAAATATCAGAATGAAATAAAAAAAACAGGTGAGGAATTTAATGTTTTTGCAATATTAGGATTAAGCTATTATGAAGTTCGAACTCATACTTCTTTTATAGCTGATTTATTAAACCCTTCCGGATCGCATGGTTTGGGAAACATTTTTTTAGAACTTTTTATTGGGATGTTAAGAGATAAATATTCAGATAAATGGAGTTTGAATGATTTTTATAAAAAAGGAAACTTAAGTGTTGAAAAGGAAAAACCGATAGGTCCAATTAACAAGGACTACACTGAAGGAGGGTATGTTGACTTAATCATATTTAATGATCGCAACGAACAATGTATTGTCATTGAAAATAAAATTAAAGCTGGAGATCAATTTAATCAACTATTACGTTATTACAATTATGGTAAAAGATATGCTAAGGGCTTTGAATTGTTCTATTTAACATTGAATGGAAGAGATGCTTCTAATTTGAGTACAGGCGGCATATTGAATAATAGCAACTATAAAAAAATTTCTTATTGTGATGACATTCTAAATTGGCTCAATAAGTGTCTATGCAAAGAAGAAGCTAAAGAGAATCCATTCGTTCCTCAAACAATTCTACAATATATAAATTTAATAAAATTACTCACAGACAAAACATCTTACAAAGAAATGGAGAAAGAAATTCAGAACAAAATCGCTGAAAGTGAAGATACTTTCAATGCTGCTAAAATAATAAATGAACAATATAATAAAATTCTTTATGATCTCATTCCCAACAAAGTAAGAAGTTTAGTATTCGCCGAATGGGAAATCCTTACGGGATCAAAAAATGAATTATTGTTGTTTGCCTATAGGGAGTATGAAATGTATGCTTCCATTTCTGAAGAAGAAGAATGGCATTTGCAGATTTGGCCATTAAAGAATAAGAAGTTTGGAGACGATGCTGCTAATGACGAAACACTTGGTTTTATTAGAGAGGTTATGGAACCTAAAAAACGAGAATTCAGATCGTTTGATGGAAATGGGAATTATTCAATATGGTTTTATCCAACCAAAAGTTTTAATGATGTAAAAATTATCGAACGTTTAAATATGCTTAAAAGAAAAGATGAATCCGGCTGGATAAATCAATTAATATCAGAAACAGAGAGAATACTTAATTTTTTTGTTCAACGAATTTTGGAACAACCTGAAAGCATTCGTAAAGAAATCAAGTGGAATGAAGAAAATATGATGATAAAAGAAATGACGAGTAAAGTTAGCAATTGATCCATTAAGTAAAATTTATCAATGTCCAAACGCGTCTACATCTCCCGCTATTTTCTAATCATCAAAAAACTGAAAGCAAAACCCTATTCAGGTTTAGAAGAAATAAGCAGTTATATTGATCGGCAATCGGAGTATCTGCAAATGCGGGATGAGGATTTGAGCATGGGATTTTCAAAACGCACTTTTCAAAGAGACCTCAGGGAAATAAGAAATCTTTTTGGAATAGAGATAGAATATTCAAGGCCCAACAGAGGATATTTTATAAACGAAAATGAAATGCATAACATGAGTTCTGAGCGAATGATGGAAGCATTTGACCTGTTCAATTCCTTAAACATTGCGAAGGATATTTCGCCTTTTATCCAACTCGAAAAACGAAAGCCACAGGGAACAGAAAATCTATATGGTTTGCTTCATGCCATCAAAAATAAATTTGAGATACAATTTGATTATCAAAAATTTTGGGAAGAAGAAATAACGTATCGGACAGTTGATCCTTATGCCCTGAAAGAATTTAAAAACAGGTGGTATCTTATAGTAAAGGATCACAAAGACAGAAACGAAAAAACTTTTGCTCTTGATCGTTTAACCAATCTTGAAATAACGCGAAGGAAATTTAAGTATCCTGAAAATTATAATCTTGAAGAAAGTTATCGTTATTGTTTTGGAATCATCAACCCAAATGATGCAGCGCCGCAGAATATTCTTTTATCTTTCAACCCTGTACAGGGAAAATATATAAAAACGCTACCGCTCCATGAAACTCAACAAATCGTGATTGATAATAAGGATGAATTGCAAATAAGATTAAAGCTCCGTATCACAGACGATTTTATAATGGAATTACTTTCATTTGGCGATCACATGAAAGTTTTAAAACCTAAATCGCTGGCTGAGAATTTAAAAAAAGCGCATCTTAGAGCGTTTAATCAATATTAGATTTTCGTAGCGAAATTCTAAATACAAATCTTCATTATTTGTTTGTTTACTGCCTTAGTGTAAATTGTGCCATAATTATATGGCACAAAATATTCCGGAAATCAGGACTGTAAATGTAATAAGGTATATAACGCCTTTGCGCGAAGGCGGCTCGCTACCTGCTATTGCTGAGGCGGATGACGGTTTCTTGTATGTCATTAAATTTCGTGGTGCGGGGCAGGGCAAAAAAGCTTTGGTGGCGGAATTGATTGGCGCGGAAATCTCACGAGCACTTGGTTTGAAGGTTCCTGAAATTGTATTTGCCAATTTGGATGAAGCTTTTGGCCGCACAGAACCTGATGAAGAAATTCAGGATTTGCTAAAAGCGAGTGTAGGGCTTAATTTGGGGCTTCATTACCTTTCGGGTTCTATCACTTATGACCCGGCAGTTTCAACAGTTGATCCTAAACTGGCTTCACAAATTGTGTGGCTTGATTGCCTGCTTACCAACGTAGATCGCACGCCGCGAAATACGAATATGCTTACCTGGTATAAAGAATTGTGGCTGATAGATTTTGGCGCTTCATTGTATTTTCATCATTCGTGGAACAATTGGAAAGAGCAGGCGGAAAAACCTTTTTTACTGGTGAAAGGCCATGTATTATTGCCGCAGGCTTCTGAATTGGATTTGGTAAATACTGAATTCAAAAAAATCCTTACCAAAGATTTAATTGAAAATATAATCGCTGTTATTCCTGAAGAATGGCTAAAAGATGAAACGGCATTTCAATCTGTGAAAGAGCACCGGCAAGCTTATGTAGATTTCTTATTGACAAGGATTGCGCATTCAGAAAATTTTGTAAACGAAGCAAAGCATGCAAGAGAATCAATTATTTGAGTACGCGGTTATCAGGATTGTTCCTCGTGTAGAACGCGAGGAATTCCTGAATGTTGGCGTGATCCTGTATTGCCCAAAACAAAAGTTTTTGAAAGTGAAGTATCTTTTAGATAAAAAAAGAATTGCACATTTTTGCGGCGAACTTGATATAAACGAATTGGAAGAGCATTTAAAAACATTTGAACTTATAAGCAGCGGCAGCAAAGATGCGGGGCCAATTGCAAAACTTTCAATACCGGAAAGGTTTCGCTGGCTGACAGCCACCAGAAGTACGGTTGTACAAACTTCAAAAGTTCATCCTGGCTTTTGCACAGAAGCGGAAGAAACTTTGTCAAAACTTTTCAATCAATTGGTTTTATAAAATTTTTTATCTGAGAGAACTACAATGATTTCACAATTTATAGATGAAGTAAATAATTTGAAAATACCATGAATTATTTTAGCCCTAAAAATACGGCAGAACGCTATGCAAAAGGAAGGCCGTTTTTTCACAGAAACACCATAAAACATATCAGGGAATTTATAAAGATTGACAACACATTGGAGAATGCTTTGGACGTTGCCTGCGGAACAGGTATGTCAACAACTGCACTTTTAGATATTGCTGAAAATGTTTTTGGAATAGATACTTCTGATGAAATGCTTAAACTTGCATTAAATCCACAGGAAATAAAATATACAAAAGCCGCTGCCGAAAACTTACCTTTTGAGAATAATTATTTTGACATCATCACTGTTTCTTCAGGGGTTCATTGGTTTGATATCGATCAATTTCTACAGGAAGCCAACCGGGTTTTAAAGAGTAAATCGTGGCTGATACTTTATGAAAATCATTTTATTTCTGAAATGCATGGCGTTGAATCTTTTGGCAATTGGTTTCCGGATGTGTATTTGAAAAAGTTTCCTTCACCAAAACGAAATAACAACTACCAGTGGGAAAACGACAACCTTAACAGCAAAGGTTTTATTTTGATTAAAGAAGAAAAATTTAAAAATCCGGTTGATTTTACCAAAGAAGTATTGATTTTATATTTTACCACACAGAGCAATATAACCGCGGTTGTTGAAAATAAAATTTCAAGCTATATAGAAATTGAAAATTGGTTAAGCAACCAATTGTCGCCATTTTTCGAAAGCGAAAAAAAACGAACAATTAATTTTGGTAACTGGATAAAATATTTACAGAAAATAAATTGAACCCTGAAACTGTAAACCAGCCACGAGTGAACCAACAAATAACTCAGATTCTTATTCTAATTAAAAATATTTATGGATTTAATTTTAACATGATCACATCATGCGAAGCAAGCTTAGCCTTCAATGGCTTTTGAGTATTGCCATCATCTTTTTTCGTCCATAAATTTCTGATAGAATAATTATGCTCTTTTGAATTGAAGGTTTTATTAAAAAGCGTATCGTTTATAATTTCATCCTTCCAATTAAAATTTATATTCATAGGCATGTGCGACCTATTTAAAAAACAAACTGCCCAGGCATTATTTTCCAATGGTTTTACCCAAACTTCAAGGCTATCAACATCTTTATATTTAAAGCCTTCCATCCCGGCTTTATCCTGGTCAATCGCAATCGCTTCTTTATTTGTAAGAATTTCTTTTGTGGCTGCAGACATTTTCCGCAGATCGTTTCCTGCTATTAAAGGAGCGGCAAGCATGCACCAAATTGAAAAATGAGCCCTGTCTTCACTTTCAGTCATTCCATTTCCTACTTCAAGCATATCAGGATCGTTCCAATGCCCCGGCCCCGCATATTTTCTTAAGCCTTTTTGTAAATCCACGATAGGCATTACTCCTGATTGTTTCCAGGTGCCATGGTCTAAATAACCATCAAACCTTGCAGAAATATCGCCGGTTGTGCGCCAGAGTTCACCGACATTTTCTGCCCAAAGCCATGGCTTATTAGTACCCCATTCGCATAAACTAAAAACGATTGGCCTTCCGGCTTTTTTCAGCGCTTTACTCATTGTTGTGTAGGCTTCCTTTGCATTTATTCCATCGGTATTGCACCAATCAAATTTTAAATAATCAATACCAAGCGATGCATAAAACCGCGCATCCTGGTATTCGTAACCTCTTGTGCCGGGATAGCCCGCGCAGGTTTTTGTGCCCGCACAATTGTACAAACCAAACTTTAATCCTTTTGAATGAACATAATCAACCAACACTTTCATTCCATGAGGAAATTTTTTAGGGTCGGGAACCAAATTTCCTTCTGAATCCCTTTCCATCGCCATCCAGCCATCATCCAACACCAGGTATTGATACCCGGCATCTTTCATACCTGAAGAAACCATTTCATCCGCGGTTTGTTTTACCAAATCTTCATTGATGTTCACCTCAAAAGTATTCCAGCTATTCCAGCCCATCGGCGGAGTAAGGGCAAGGCCTTCAAACTTTTGTGCTTTGGCGCAAATAAAAAAGAAAAAAGAAGCAACAAGTAAAATTTTATTTTTCATTATAATTATTTTTCAAAATTTATGTAGGATGTATGAAGTGATAAAGATATAATAAATGAATATCATGATTAACAAATGATGAAATAATATCAGAAAAAGTTAGTAAAAAACATAAGTCCCTGGCTTCAGCAAATTGGTTATTCTATTTATTTGTTTGTTCACTGTGAATAAATAATTGCCATAAAAATCATCCTTTTATACGATAGGATTCATTAGCCAAAAGGCATTTCTTTGAGGATCAGTTCAATTTATTTTTACTAATAAAATTTAATTATGAAAACTTCATTTCGTTTTTTTAGGTGCCTGCTATTGGCCATTATTTTAATTTTCGTTTGCCAATATTCCCAGGCGCAATTTTTGAAAAGATTAAAAGATAAAGTAACGCAAACTGCCGCAGACCATGTAACCAATGATGCAGGGAATGCCACTGATAAAACTATTGATAAAACAGAGAATTCTGCGGGCAATGCAGCAAAAGGAGATAATAATGGAAATGGAAGTAATCAATCTTCTGTTGATAATAGTAATAACAATGTTGCTTCAAATAATTCTTCATCAGCGCCTTCCATTAAAACTTACCAGAATTACGATTTTGTTCCCGGAGACACAGTGATTTTTGCTGATGACTTTACTGAAGACCAGGATGGAGAATTTCCTTCACACTGGACTCTTTCAAAAGGGCAAGCTGTTATTAACCAGGTTGCCGGCAAACCTGCTTTTTTTCTCAAAGAAGGAAATTACTGCCAGGTAAATCCCCGGATGAAAACCAAATCTTATTTGAATGATCCTTTTACCATTGAATTTGATTATTACGCCAATGCCGGTGATGGCCCAGGCATTTCTTTTGATTATAAATCTCTTGATGGAGATTACATGACATCTGGTTATGTTGAATTTAGTACAAGCGGCGAGGTTTCTACATTTGATATGCCTGCAAATTTTAGCGCTAAATATCCCAATGAAGATGATGCTACCTATCGTAACAAATGGCATCATTGCGCACTCATTTATAAAAATAATGCAGTGAAATGTTATATTGACCAGTACCGCGTTTTAGTAATTCCAACCTTTAAAGCAATCCCTGTTGATTTCGGTTTTGCCGGTATTGGAGATGTGACCAATCCGATTATAATTACTAATATCCGCGCTGCTGCAGGTGGAAACATGAATATGATTGGTAAAAAATTTACTGAATCAAAAATTATAACACATGGAATCACTTTTGACATTGATAAGTCCGATATAAAACCCGAAAGTATGGGTACACTCAATATGATTGTTGGTGTTCTGAAAAGTAATCCTGATTTGAAATTCGAAATAGATGGCCATACTGATAACACAGGTGAAGCAGCTCATAATCTTACACTATCTCAACGAAGAGCAGACGCAGTAAAAGCCCAGTTGGTAAAAATGGAGTAATGGAACTAATCAAAAAAAACAGTAACCATAGAAGGGAAAACCGCTTATGGAGTGGGCATTTCAGCTACCATTAAATGCAATAGTGCAATTACTGCCGGATAGCATAAAAAATAAAGAAAATTATTATTTCGATTATAAAAAATATCGTATTTTTAATTTAATTAATTTATCACCTCACCAAAATTTAAATTATGGACAATACTACTCCTCCTATCGTTCCTCCAACCCACGTATCAAGTCCTACAGATGATGGCAAAACAGTGGCTATTGTTAGCTATCTATCAATCATAGGTTGGATCATCGCTTATGTTATGTTTGGAAGTAATAAAACTTCTTTAGGCGCTTATCATTTGAGGCAGACAATCGCTCTTTTTATCATTGCAATAGCAACCTGGATATTACAAGTCCTTCTTCTATTCATTCCTTTTATTGGATGGCTTATCGGTATCCTTCTAATATTTGTTTACATAGGCATTTTTGTATTATGGATTCTGGGCCTTATCGCTGCCATTAACGGGGAAGAAAAACCAATGCCAATCATTGGGGCCAAAGCGCAACAATGGTTTAGCGGAATAAAATAAATAATTAAATCAGAATAAGTAAAGGCTTATAAAACTTTAGTTGCTTCTAAAAAGCAGCTAAAGTTTTAATAGGTATACCTCCCACATTAATTTTATTAAAAAATAATTTTATTAAAATTAGCTGTTACAGTAAAGGCACAAATAAAGTAGATTTTTATTTTGGTTTAGATCTTCCGCGCAATAATAAATTTACCAAAAAAGTTACCAGGAATTTAAAATAAAAATACAGCTCAGAAATTGTTGTACTAATCAGTAGCCAAAATTAAACTGTCAAATTTCTTTTTATCTTTTTGCGGCGGGTATAGAAAATGGTTAATGCCGGCCCAATTAAACCATAGACAATCCCAGCTACACCTGCCTGATCAGCAGGAACTAAAAAAGCAACGGTTACCGAAATAATTCCAATAATGATAAAAATAATGTTTTTGTACATTTTGGTTTTCGTATCAAAAATTTCAAGGGTAGTTAGTTGCAACTCATTTGATTTTTTTAAAGCATGCCTATACAAAAAGTAGAAAATAAGATAAATCAACATATAACCAATGCCATAAACCATCATTAGTTTAGGCAAATCAGAGACTTTCATCAAAAAAGGAGAATTATTTTCTCCATAAATCTGGTTACTAAAAAGAAGAGTAAATAGAAACTTAAGTGGGTATACGTAAAACAGCACAAGAAAAATAAGTGTGCAATTGAGCACAATGGTCGTAAGGTCATCTAATCCATAACGCCGAAAAAAAATATTTTGTTCATACCAAATCATCATTAATAAAACGAAACTGATTCCAAAAGCAAAAAAGCCACGTATGGTAATCATTAATTCTTCAAAACTTTTGGGTACTTCAAGGCTTACAATAAGCAGAGTAACCGCAAAAGCAAAAACTGCATCGCTAAAAGCTTCTATGCGCCTTACTTCATGCCCACGGAACTGAAATTCATTTTTATCCGATTTTAATTTTTCCGCAATTGCTTTTCGGAACATTGTTGAGGTTATTAGGTAAGATGAAAATTAAAAATAACTAAATATTTTTTATACAGATTTATTTTCATGGTTGTAGAATTCTTGAAATGCTATTAATTTTAAACCTTATTTCTATTACTTTACAGTAAACCTACAAATAACAATCTTTTTTATTTTGCATTCAAAGATGCCGGAGATTACATTTGTTATAATAAAGCCTTTACCTAAGCGGCAGAAAATTATCTCACAATCGAAATTCATACTTGAAAAATAATTGTAATGAACCGGTTCGAATTAAATTTTTGGTGTGCCTTTATTTTTTGCCTCTTCGCAGGCCAGCATTGCTTTTCACAAAAAAATGAAGAATTAGTAATACATAAAATAGATGAGCAAAATGGCTTGAGCGACAATAATGTTAAGTGCGTTTACAAAGATAAAAACAACTTTGTATGGTTAGGGACTGCATCCGGGTTAAATTTAATGAACGGCTCAGGCATTACCATTTTTAAACATGAACCCGGAAACAACAATTCACTCAGTGATAATAATATTACATCATTAACAGGCGATAGCACCGGGCTGATATGGATTGGCACAAGCGAGGGCTTGAATTCTTTTGACCTTTCGTCGCAAAAGTTTCAATATTATCCGGGAATTGACAACAATGAAGAGATTAGTTGTTTGTTGGCAGATGGTATCAATATTTATATAGGAACTTTAGATGGATTATTTTTTCTCGATAGAAAAACAAATAAAATACAAACAATCAAGATTCCGGGAGATAACAATGAATCACTGGCTGACAACAGAATCACGCATCTTTCGATAGATCAATCAGGCAAAATCTGGATAACCACTTTTAATGGATTATGGAGTTATGATAAAACCAAAAATCAATTCATACATGAAATAAATAAAGAAAACGACCCCGATTTCAAAGGGTTGTTTTTATATTCTATAATTGGTCATAATGGTGAAATATGGATAGGGACGTGGGATAAAGGATTAAAAAAATTTGATCCTAAAACCAAAAAAATCACTACGTTTCCATTAAAAACAATAAAAGAAATTAATTGCATTGCTGAAATAAAACAGCCTGGTGGCAATTATATTCTATGGCTAAATGGAAATTCACGTGCATTTGACCCTAATACGAATAAGGAAATTTCTCTTCAAGAAACGTTGTCCTTTTCAAAAATTCCCCTAATAAATAATCTGTATGTTTCGCAGGATAACTGGCTCTGGATGGGCACTTTACAAGGGCTTTACTTTTACAATCCAGCCAAATCATTGTTCCTACACCACCGTTTTTCAAAACCAATTACAACACAAGAAGTTTCGTTCTTAGAATGGAATAATAAAATTTTAGTATCAGGAAGTGGAAAGAATTTTTTAAAAGCATACAGTAATGATTTTACGGAAACCGATGATTTCAGCAGCGATATAAAAAACAACTCCATTTCTTGCCTGGCATTACGGTTTTCAGGAGAAAATACTATAAAAGCTGGAACTTCAAAAGGAATAGCAGATATCAACCTTCTTAAACACAAAGTCCGGTTACATTCTCTTGATTCTTTAACCAAAAAATATTCTTCAGGAAATTTTATTACATCGCTTTTTAAAGACAATGAAAACCTTTGGTGGGTATTCCCATGGAGAAACGGAATCTGGCAAGCCGATTCGTCTTATAAAGATTTTCATAAAGTTTTCAATAATTTTATAACCAGGAACAACCATCCGAAACCATTGGTAATCGGTGATGCAGTTAAAGATAAAAATGGAAACCTTTGGATGGTAGATTATGACGAAGGAATTATTTTTTATAATAACAGCAATCATTCATTTTCAAAACCTTTCACAAAAGTTTTAGGCGAAATAAATTCAATGTGGCAGATCGTCTATTATCACGATCGTTGTTATTCTTTTTCGGGAACTTCAATTTATCAATGGAACCCTGATGGGCTATCTATGCAAATAACCAAGCTTCCTGTGCAATACGACAAACCAATCACTTCGATTGCAATAGACAGCACAGGAAATTTATGGCTTGCCACCAAAAAAGGATTACTGGTTTATAATTTTAAAAATAAAATATTTGACCATTTTACGACAGCCGATGGATTGATCACCAATGAAATTGATGCAACACTTTTATGCACTAAAAACGGCATTATGATAATGGGTAGCCCCGATTACCTGTCTTCATTTGACCCCGCGCGAATGATTGCCTCTATTGATCATACACCACATATCGTATTGACAGAAGTAAAGGCTAACGGCAAGTTGATTGCTTTTGATCCGTCAAAAGAAATGAGCTTTAATCATACGATTAATAATTTTAATTTTAAATGGACAGTTACCGATTATACCAATCCGGTAAACAATCATTATTATTATAAACTGAAAGGAATTGACGAGGAATGGCACCCTTCAGGAAAACAGGGCGAAGTTGAATTTGCTAATCTTTCTCCGGGAAAATATACTTTACTTTTAAAAGGGGAAAATTCTAATGGCGTAAGTGCTGATAAAATAATTTCACTTGATTTTAAGATACTTCAGCCTTTTTGGCTTACGTGGTGGTTTTTAACTTTATTGTTTCTTGCAATAGCTGCAATTTTTTATTCCTTATATCGATACAGGCTTCGCCAGGCTTTGAAAATAGAAAAATTAAGAAATAAAATCTCGCTTGACCTTCATGATGATATTGGCTCCACTTTAAGTTCCATTTCTATTTTGAGTGAAATGGCATTGCAAGAAAAAAAAGAATCAGTATCAGAAGAAATGCTTTATGAAATAAAAGAAAATTCACTTTCCTTGTTAGAAAGAATGGATGATATTGTATGGAGTATCAATCCCAAAAATGATTCTTTAGAAAGCCTTTTTTTAAGAATAAAAGAATTTGCATCAAAGTTATTTGAAGCCAGGGAAATAAATTATACTATTCAGGTTGATGAGGGAATAAGTAACATACAATTGCAAATGGAATACAGGCAACACATTTACCTGATCATGAAAGAAGCGATCAATAACCTCGTAAAGTATTCAGAAAGCAAAGAAGCAAGTATCAATGTAATGCACGCAGGCCATTACTTAGAAATAAATATAGACGATAACGGAAAAGGATTTGATGCCCAAAAAGTAACGCTGGGAAACGGGTTACAGAATATGGAATTAAGGGCGAAAGAAATGGGTGCTGTTTTAAAAATAAACTCTGTAAATGATGAAGGAACCCATATTTTTCTTTCTGTAAAAATCAAATGAATATATGATGCGATTATCCATTTGCTTTCCCCAATTTTGTAATTAATGATAAAAGTTGCCATAGTAGAAGATAATAATACACTTCGTAAATCACTTACCAATTTGGTAAACCAAAGCGAAGAAATGCATTGTGTTGCTGCTCTGGGAAATTTATTAAATGTAGTAAGTGAGTTTAGAAAAGTTTCGCCTGACGTTGTGCTTATGGATATTGGCTTGCCAAACATTTCCGGCATAGAGGGCGTACGAACTGTAAAAGAAAATCTGAAGAATATCCAGGTTTTAATGTTTACTGTTTTTGAGGACGATGAAAAAATATTTGAAGCGATAAAAGCGGGGGCATCGGGTTACCTTTTAAAAAAATCTTCTCCCCAGGAAATTATTGATGCTATAAGGTCTTTGTATTTTGGTGGAGCACCCATAAGCGCTAATATTGCAAGAAAAGTCATTGAATCTTTCCAGGATCATAATTCCCATATCAAAGAAGATTTTCGACTTACTACCCGGGAAAACGAAATATTATATTCTCTCATTGAAGGAATGAGCTATAAAAAATTAGCAGAAAAATATTTTATTAGCATCAGCACCGTAAGAACCCACATCAGGCATATTTATGAAAAACTGCATGTCAATTCAAAATCTGAGGCAGTAGCCAGGGTTCTAAAAAAATAGATTTCTACAGTAAACCAACAAAAAAGTAAAATTTATATTTTGGGGGAAATAACAAAATCTATTCTAATTCTTCATCGCTGAAAGATTGTGAGCTAAGGTTGATCATGCTTCCCATTAAATCTTTGAATTCAATTTTACCTTCCACTACTTTTTTACTGATAAGTGAAAAAGCTGATAATCCATGCAACACAAATTCCATCAATAAAGCATTTTCTTTGTTATTAGCTGATGGGAAATATTTTTTTACCAATCCAAAAAGCCCATCAACTTTATAAAGCAATTGAATTTTTTCTTCATCCTTCAAGTCGAAAAAAACATTTAGTTGGTTGCCGGAATCAAACCAGCGTGTAATAGCTTTATAAGGATTTTCTTCTACAACAGATTCTTTATTTTTCCTTTTTTTTAAAGATTCAGGGTTGGGAAAATATTTTATAAATTGAGTGCGAATCGCTTTCTCTACTAAATTATAAGCCACCTGAAAAGGGCCTTCCTGTTCGCCTTCATAAACCAATTCAATTTTACCGGTAATAGAAGGAATAATTCCTGTAAGGTCGCTTACCCAAACCTGGGTCTCTTTTTCTTTATTGATAATGGCGCGCCTCTCAGCTGCACTTATTGCATTTTCGTAAGCGGAAATAGTAAGCCTTGCAGAAACACCGCTTTTTTTATCTACAAATTCGCTACTACGTGCTTCAAACGAAACCTGCTCTACCAAACGTTTTATCAAATCACTCACCTGAACTCTTTTCATTTGATCGCTATGGATAGAAGCTTCCTGCTCGGTAATGAAAAGAGAATTTTCAATGCTCGTAGGATAATGAGTTAATATCTGGCTTTCTATACGGTCTTTGAGTGGCGTAACAATTGCGCCACGATTGGTATAATCTTCAGGATTAGCGGTAAACACAAACATAATATCAAGTGGCAACCTTAATTTAAAACCACGGATTTGTAAATCACCCTCTTCCAGAATATTAAAAAGGGAAACCTGGATGCGCGCCTGCAAATCAGGCAATTCATTTATTACAAAAATGCCACGGTTGCTGCGCGGAATAATTCCATAATGAATCACTCTTTCATCAGCGTAACTCAATTTTAAATTGGCTGCTTTTATCGGGTCAATATCGCCTATCAAATCAGCTACACTTACATCAGGAGTTGCCAGTTTTTCTCCATAACGCATGCTGCGGTGCAACCATGTGATTGGCGTATCATCGCCTTTTTCTTCAACAAGGTCTCTCGCATATTTGCTCAGTGGCTTAAAGGGATCATCATTTACTTCGCTGCCTTCAATAACAGGAATATATTCATCAAGCAATTCGACCATTTGCCGCGCCATCCTGGTTTTGGCTTGTCCGCGCAAACCAAGAAACAAAATATTATGCCGCGATAATAAAGCTCTTTCTGTATCAGGAATTACAGAATCTTCATAACCAATTATACCCGGGAAAGTGATTTCCTTTTTACTGATTTTTTTTATCAGGTTTTCGCGTAACTCTTCTTTAATAGATCTTGGTTTGTAATTAATTTCTTTTAGTTGCCCTAGGGTCTTTATATTTTCGGGGTTCATTTTATTGTTTTTGATGTTTCGTTAATATTTTATCATACGCCAGGAGAAAACAATGTCAACTCTTTGATAAAATCGAAATGCTTTTTATTATCTGTATAAAGTTCTAAAGAATAAAAAATTGCAGTTGCCGCGATAAAATTATCAGCAACAGACATTTTATTTGAGAAAGAATATTCTTTTAATTATTTCAGTTGCAATTGAAATAATTTCCTTATTTAATAAAAGTATTTTATACAATTTTAAATTTTCTTCAACTTCATCTTGCATTTTCTTATTATTACAACCTGTTAATAATTCCATTTGAGTAATACAAGAAATAATTAAATTCGGAGAAAGATCCTGTAAAATACGCTTATGCGCTTTATTACCTCTATAGATTTTTATTATAATATCAGTATCAATTATAAATTCTGATTTCTCTCCCATAGATCTTTTCTAAAAGTTTTTGGATTTAAAGGAAAATCAGGAAATTTGCCAAACAAAGCCAATGGATCTCCCTTTCTTTTATTTAAAATCCTTTTTTGCTTTTTAATTACTACAGGACTCATTTCGGCTCCAAATTTTTCCAATACATTTGAGAGCGTCTCCACTTCAGTGTCAGGTATTCTTACTATATATTCTTTCATTTTCATTTTTATTGAAGTTACAAACTTATCTGAATCAATAATTCGATACCAAAATAATTTCCCTGCCATTTCTTAATAAACCGTTTTTCTTTTTCCGCTTTCAAAATCTTTAAAGATAAAAGCGCCGAGTCTGTCAAGCGAAGCAAAGAAAGCTTTGCCGTTGTTAGTTTCTGTAAATTCGGTTACAAATTTTTGCAGATAAGGATCGCTGGCGATCATAAAAGTAGTAATAGGTATTTTTAATTTTTTGCATTGCGCAGCAAGGTTCAGGCAACGGTTTAAAATTCTTCTGTCAACACCAAAACTATTTTTATAATAACGCTTTCCGACTTTGAGGCAAGTTGGTTTTCCATCCGTGATCATAAAAATTTGTTTGTTCGGATTTTTCCTTCTTCTCAAAATATCCATTGCCAGTTCCAACCCTGCAACAGTATTCGTATGATAAGGGCCAACCTGTAAATAAGGAAGGTCTTTGATTTCTACTGTCCATGCATCGTTTCCGAAAACCACAATATCAATCGTGTCTTTGGGATATTTTGTAGTAATCAATTCGCTCAATGCCATGGCTACTTTTTTTGCAGGAGTAATCCTGTCTTCGCCATATAAAATCATGCTATGAGAAATATCAATCATTAACACGGTAGATGTTTGCGCTTTAAAATCTGTTTCGCGTATTTCCAGGTCATCTTCTCCCATCATAAAACTTTCAACACCATGATTGATTTGCGCGTTGCGGATGGATTCGGTAAAATCAATTTGTTCTAAAGTATCTCCAAATTGAAAAGGCCGTGTTTCAGGATTTATTTCATCACCGCCGCCGGGCTTAAATGTATTATGATTGCCTGATTTTGTTTTTTTCAATTTGCCAAAAATCTCTTCCAGGCTTCGTTTCCTGATTCCCTGCTCAGTTTTTGGTGTAATTTTTATCTCGCCATTTTGTTTGTTATCGTCTATGTAGCCTTTGTCCTTTAAATCTTCAATAAAATCCCCCATTCCATATTCATTATTGGTGAGATTGTATTCTTTATCAAGCTCAGTAAGCCAGCTAAGCGCCTCGCCTACTTCCCCACTCGTATAAGTAAGTAATTGCATGAAAATATTCAACAGGCTTTCAAAAGTTGATTTGCTATTTTCATTAGGGTCGAATTTTGAAAAATGATTTAATCGCATTTATTTAAAATTGATTCTTTTTATAAAAACACAAAACAAAAATTGCGGCTTTTTGTTCGTTTACTGCCGCTGTCTTCGGCTTTTTGCCTTTGCTTTTAGCATTCAGCATTTAGCCTTTCTCTGCAATTTACTGCACAAAGATTTTTTACAAATAATTTCATTGTTAAAAAAAACGATAATAAGCGAAATCAAATACTAGGGAAAAACTACTTCTCCTTCAAGATCGTAATCAAACGCATGGGTAATTTTTACATTTACAAATTCACCCGGTATTAATTTTTTTGCAGAATTTACAATCACTTCATTATCTACTTCCACGCTGTCGAATTCTGTGCGGCCTAAATATTTGCCAGCTTCTTTTTTATCGATAATTACTTTAAATGTTTTGCCGATTTTTTCCTCATTTTTTTGGAATGAAATTTCTTGTTGTACTTCCATTATTTCCTGCGCCCTTCTTTCTTTTTCTTCTTCCGGTACATCATTTATCAAATCATGGGCGGATGTATTTTCTTCGTGGGAATAAGTAAAAATTCCTACGCGATCAAATTCCATTTTCTTCAAAAATGTTTTTAGTTCTTCTACATCATCCTGTGTTTCTCCCGGGAAACCAGCTATCAGCGTAGTTCTAAGACAAATTTCCGGAATCTTAAATTTTATTTCGTCAATAATATCCTCCATTTCTTCCCTTGTAATTTGCCTTTTCATTGATTTCAACATCCTGTTGCTCGCATGTTGTAAAGGCATATCCAAATAATTGCAAATATTTTCCCGCTCTTTCATCGCGTCAATAACTTCCATCGGGAATTTTGAAGGATATGCATAATGCAATCGAATCCATTCCAAGCCAGGAATATCAGCCAGCGCATGAAGTAACCTGGGCAATTCCCTTTTTTTATAAATATCCAAACCATAATAAGTAAGTTCCTGCGCAATCAGCATGATTTCTTTTACCCCGCGGGATACTAATAATTTTGCTTCTTCCACTAAGGATTCTATGGTCCTGCTTACATGTTTTCCACGCATTAACGGGATGGCGCAGAAAGAACAAGTCCGGTTACAACCTTCACTTATTTTCAGGTAAGCATAATGGTTAGGTGTGCTTAATAATCTTTCTCCGATTAATTCTGCCTTATAATCTACTTCAAACTTTCTCAACAAAAATGGCAATTCCATCGTTCCAAAAAAAGCATCAACTTCAGGAATTTCGTCTTCCAGATTTTGTTTATAACGCTCGCTCAAACATCCTGTAACATAGACTTTATCAATCTTTCCGCGCTTTTTTAATTCAACCTGTTCCAGGATAGTATTGATGCTTTCCTGTTTGGCAAGGTCAATGAATCCACAAGTATTTATCACTACAATATTATGATCCAGCTTTTTGCTTTCGTGCAATACATTAATATCCGCTGCAGCTAGCTGCCCGCTTAATACTTCACTATCTACCTGGTTCTTGCTGCAACCGAGTGTGATAATATTTACCTTGTCTTTTTTAATTTTCGTTTTCATTTTGTTGCAACTTTTTCAGGAAGGGATTTTTTTGCCACAAATTGTGTTTTTAGGAAAACCAGTAAACCAACAAATATCCATGATTCTTGTTTTCACAAATCGAAGGATACTGTAAATAGAATTCTATTTCAATTAATTTTTAATTCCTCCAAATAAACTTTCTACAAATTCCTTCTTATCAAAAACAAGCAAGTCCGTCGCTTTTTCTCCCACGCCAATAAACTTCACCGGAATTTTAAATTGATCAGCAATCGCCAAAACTACGCCGCCCTTTGCAGTTCCGTCCAATTTAGTAATCGTTAATGCGGTAACATCCGTTGCTGCTGTAAAATGGCGCGCTTGTTCTAATGCATTTTGCCCAGTACTTCCATCTAAAACCAACATTACTTCATGAGGGGCATTGGGCAAAACCTTATTGATTGATCTTTTTATTTTGTTGAGCTCATCCATCAAATGAATTTTGTTATGTAACCTTCCTGCAGTATCAATTATTACCACGTCTACTTTTCTGGCAATTGCGCTCTGAACGGCATCAAAAGCAACAGCGCTGGGGTCTGAGCCCATTGCATGTTTTACAATCGGCACATTTACCCTCTCGCTCCAGATGTTCAACTGGTCAACAGCGGCTGCGCGGAAAGTATCTGCAGCGCCAAGCAGAACCGATTTGCCTGCCAATGAAAAATTATGAGCCAGCTTTCCAATGGTAGTTGTTTTGCCAACTCCATTTACGCCAACCACCAAAATCACGTGAGGCTTGTGGCCAGCAGGAAGTTCATAATTTATATAAGCCGTATCCTGCGGCGAGTCAACCAGGATAGATTGTATCTCTTGTTTTAAAATTCCATTTAGCTCATTGGTATTAATATATTTATCCTTGGCAACTCTTTTTTCAATTCCACTAATAATTTTTACGGTTGTATCTACGCCAACATCGGCACCTACCAAAGCATTTTCAAGCTCGTCTAAAACTTCTTCATCTACTGTACTTTTTCCGGCAACGGCTTTGGTGATTTTATCAAAAAAACCTTCTTTCGTTTTTTGGAGCCCCTGGTCAAGAGTTTCCTTTTGCTCTTTTTTCCCAAATATTTTATTAAAAATTCCCATAAAAAATAATTAAATGCAATGATTTAAAAAGTTATTTTTCATAAAACAAATAAAGCTATCCGCAATAATGCAGGATAGCTTTAGATAATAATTTTCAAAACCGCAATTAACTGCCTAAAATTTCTTTGATCTTGTCTTTATGAACAATAGATTCTTTAAAAGTATAAGATCCGCTTTTAGGGCTGCGAACTGTGCGTACCAGTTTAGTCCAGTTTTTAGCGTCTGCTACTGCTTTCTGGTCTTTGGTTTTTATCGCTGTTTTTGCTGCTTTTGCCATGATTATTTAATTTCTTTGTGAACAGTTACTTTTTTCAAAATTGGGTTGAATTTTTTCAATTCCAAACGTTCCGGGGTATTTTTTTTATTTTTTTTGGTAATGTAGCGGCTGGTGCCGGGAAGCCCGGAAGCCTTATGCTCTGTGCATTCTAAAATTACCTGAACCCTGTTTCCTCTTTTTGCCATTTTTTATTTTTTTTTAAATGCCTGCCAACAGGCAGTTTGCTAATTTTCTAATTAGATTTTTACACCATTTGCACGCATACCTTTAACAACGGAGTAAAGACCGTTTTTATTAATAGTGCGGATGGCTTCTGAAGACAATTTCAGTGTTATCCATTTATCCTCTTCTGCCAGAAAATACCTTTTTTTCTGCAAATTTGGCAAAAACCTTCTGCGGGTTTTTATATTAGAATGGGAAACTTTATTTCCTGATATTGGTCTTTTTCCTGTAACCTGACATACTCTGGCCATAATGAACTATTTTTTCGGACGGCAAAGGTAATGAAGTTATAATTATGGAAAAAATTAAATTGTAAATGGAAAGGTTATTTGTGATTGTTTATTAGTAATAAGTACTAAACCCAATAATTATTATAGTAAAACCTGTTGTGCGGTTAGGCAGCTAAGGCATGTTTTAAATGGTTAATTGGTCTGTTATTTATATAGTTAATTGATTGTAATATAGTTACTGCGGCTATTTTAGTAATTAACCTTGTTTTTAATCCTT
>Ga0207933_1000612_pt1 | contig 33623 bp, 17 predicted proteins | sample NGESurdeep092012_4_FD_184488 | JGI IMG/M metagenome (GOLD analysis project Ga0207933, IMG submission 184488) | Arctic peat soil microbial communities from Barrow, Alaska - NGEE Surface sample F53-3 deep-092012 (SPAdes) | ecosystem: Environmental > Terrestrial > Soil > Wetlands > Peat ... | reverse complement strand
GCACGGACTGCACACCCCCAGCAAGAGCAGCGTGCGCCGCTTCGAGTTTTGCTGCCATCCCACCTGCAGCCACGCCCGATGCGATGAGTGCACGCGCCTCGTCGATGTCCAGCTCATCAATCACCCGCCCCGAGGAATCGAGCACTCCCTCGACATCGGCGATGATGAGCAGTTCGTCTGCCCCCAGTGCGACAGCAAGCGCGGCAGCGGCATCGTCACCATTCACATTGAGAGCGGTGCCCGGAGTTTCAGCACTCGCTGCAAGCGGCGACACGACCGGCAACAGACCCGAAAGCCAGAGCATCTCTATCAACGATGTGTTGATGCTGACCGGCATTCCAACAAAACCAAATTCGGAGATGCCAAGCGGTTGCGCAGAAATGAGGTCCGCATCCTCGCCTGACAGTCCGATCGCCCGTGCGCCAGCCGCATTGAACTGCGATACCAATCGCTTGTTCACGACACCCGACAGCACCATCCGGATTATTTCGAGATCTGCAGCCGTTGTCACGCGCCTGCCCCCAGCGAACCGCGGCTCGCCACCAAGCTTGCGCTGCAACGCCGAGATCTCGTCGCCACCGCCATGCACGACGCACATCGCTCCGTCTGCAATCCACGCCGAGGCAATGCTTGACGCGAGCGTATCCGCCGACTGTGCGCGACCGCCGATCTTCACGACCCGCTTTATCGATGGAGTCATGAAGGAAGACCCGCGATTTCGGGGATTCCGAGCATGAGATTCGCATTCTGGATCGCCTGGCCGGCCGCACCTTTCATGAGATTGTCGATCGCTGCGACAATCACGAGTGTCGGCTGACGCACGTTGGCCGCGTGCACCACGCTCAGGCGAACCACGTTCCGACGCACGACGTCGCGCAACGATGGTGGCGTATCACTCACTTCGATGAACGGTTCGTGACCGTACATCTCCTGCCAGAGCTGGATAGGGTTCGTCAACCGCTCAGTAACGGGAACTGTTATCGTCGCGAGAATTCCGCGCGCAACGGGTAGCAGATGTGGCGTGAACAGAATGTCGTTATCGCCACCCAGGTTGCTGACAACTGCCCGCATCTCGTTCAGGTGACGATGCTCATTGCCAACAGAGTATGCGCGAAAATCTTCCGCGACCTCGGCGAACATGAGCTCCGGTTTCGGCGTGAAGCCGGCGCCCGTTGTTCCGCTCGCAGCGCTCACGTTGATCGTCGCGCCTTTCACGACAAGCGACCGCGCGAGCAATGGTGCAAGCGCGATAAGGATCGCGGTCGGATAGCAGCCCGGATTTGCAACTATGTCTGCATCGAGCAGTTCCGGACGCATCAACTCAGTCAGTCCGTAGGGAACAGCTTCTACCCGTTGCCCGGAACCGTTTCCCGGCCGAAGATCGGCCGACAGATCCACGACCTTTGCGCCGGCAGAGGCAGCGGCTTCGACCCAGGTTGCGGAAGTGCCATGCGGCAGCGCCGAGAAAACCAGGTCGGCGCTATCCAGCTGAGCGTCGTCCGTCGGAATCAGCGTTATGGACTGGCCAGCGGCGCGCACGCGCTCCCCGGCCCGGGAATTCGCCGATGCGAAACCCAGCTCCATTGCCGGATGCCGAGCCACGAGCTCGCAGAGCTCCCGACCCGCGTAGCCCGAGGCACCCAGAACGCCGACTGTAATTTTATTCACCAGGAATGTATAAACAGTCAAAGCGGTGATCGCAATAGCTATTTTCCCCCGGGAGCAGCCGCGTTCAGACCATGCTGGTCAGGAGGCCGCGTCGGCCTATATTCCTTCCTCGGCCCCCGCCTCCCCGAGGGGGCCGATTGTACCAGGATTTCACGCGGATTTGGCCCCGAATCCCGCCAATTGGAGCCCTTGAATGGTGCGCACTTCCCTGCTGTCGATACTGTCCGCGGTCGTTGTCCTGTCATCGAGCATCCCGGCGCCTGTCATGGCGCAAACCGCTGGACGGGCCGTCCCGACTCCGGCGTCGGTGATCGGCTTCGTGCCGGGAATCGATCGGAAACTCCCCGAATGGAAGCAGGTCGTTGCATACTTCCACGCTCTCGAAAAGGCGTCGCCGCGCATCCAGGTCCACACACTCGGCAAGACTACGCTGGGCAGACCGTTTGTGGCCGCATATATCAGCGACTCGACGACGATCGCCAATCTGGCTCATTACAAAAACGTCCAGCGGCTGCTGTCGGATCCGCGGCTGACGACTCCCGGTCAGATCACAACACTCAAGGCAGACGGAAAGCTCGTTATTCTCGTGACCTCCAGCATTCACTCGACTGAGGTCGGTGGGATCCTCACACCGATGGTGCTGGCACAGAAGCTCGTTGGCGACGAGGATGCGAATGCGCAGTCGATCCGGCGCAACACGATTGTGATTCTGGTTCCTTCGCTCAATCCGGACGGCGTGGACATCGTGCACGACTGGTACGCCAGTTCGATGGGAACTGCGTGGGAAGGCAGCGGTCCGCCCGTACTGTATCATCACTACACAGGACACGACGACAACCGCGACTGGTACGCGTTCACCCAGGTCGAGACACAGATGGTCATCGACTCGCTATACAGTCAGTGGCATCCTGCGATCGTAAACGACATCCATCAGCAGGGCGCCAACGGCACGCGACTGTTCATTCCGCCGTACATGGATCCAATCGAGCCGAACATCGATCCGATCCTGATGGCTGGCGTTGCACAGATGGGCAAGGCGATGACGTGGCGCCTGACTTCGGATGGATTCCGGGGCATCGCCAACAACACATCGTACGACGCGTGGACTCCCGCGCGCGCATATCAACACTACCACGGCGCAATTCGCATCCTTACGGAGACTGCGAGCGCGAATCTCGCTTCCCCGATCACGGTATCGTTCGACTCACTGCGTCCAGGTTATAACGTTGACCCGAAAAAGTCCGGCGTCGATTTTCTCACCACATGGCCCGGCGGCAACTGGACTATCGGCGATATCGTTCGCTACCAAACCGCCGCGACGATGGCGCTTCTCACACAGGGCGCTGCAGATCACACAGAGTGGATGCGCACGTATTCGCAGGTCGAACAGAACGCAGTAATGGGTAATCGCGCCCCGGGTCGGAAGGATTGGCCAGCGACGATAGTGATCCCAGAAGAAGCTACGCGTGACACCGCAATCAATGCAGCACTCAACATTCTGCAGCGCGGCCAGGTTGATGTACGCCGAGCCAGCTCCGCGTTCTCTGCGGACGGAAAGCAGTTCCCGGCGGGGAGCTACATCATCTACACAGCTCAGCCATATGCTGCGTTCGCCAAGACGCTGCTGGAGGACCAGCACTATCCCAATCTGTTCGAATATCCGGGCGGGCCACCCAAGCGTCCGTACGACGTGACTGCGCAAACGTTGCCACTACTATATGGATTCAACGTCGCATTCGTGCGCGACTCGGTGACTGTTGCGTCGACGGCACTCGCTCCTGTGCGTGTGTTGCCGTGGGTTGCAAAGGGACTCAGCAATAACAAGGTGCGTCGTATCGCGATGTTCCAGAACTGGGCTCCGTCAATGGACGAAGGCTGGACGCGTTGGGTGTTCGATCAGTACCACGTTCCATACACCATGATCACGGACAAGGACATCCGCGCCGGGAATCTGGCGTCACGATTCGATGCGATCGTGCTGCCCGACCAGAATGCGCGACAGATATCCGGCGGCGCGCGTGGCAATTATCCCGACTCACTCAAGGGTGGTCTTGGTGACGAAGGCGCGAAGCAACTCGCAGCGTTCGTCGATGCGGGTGGAACTCTCGTCGCGTTCAACGCGGCCAGCAACTACGCGATCGAGGCGTTATCGCTTCCAGTCAAGAACGTACTCGCCGACTTACGCCCGAAGGATTTCTACGCACCGGGTTCACTGTTCCGCGTTGAATTTGATCGTACAAATCCGCTTGCAGCAGGAATGACAGCACCGGAGCCTGCGGTCTGGTTCGAAGGAAGTCCGGCGTTCGAAGCAACTGATCCATCGCGTGTCACGATCGTTGCTCGATATCCCGCGCAGGGTGATCCACTCCTCTCCGGCTGGCTGCTCGGCGCAGATCACATCAACGGCAAGGCTGCGATGGTGGACGTAAAGCGCGGCAAGGGTCATGTGGTGCTGTTTGGTTTCCGACCTCAGTACCGAGGCCAGAGCATGTCGACATATCCCCTGGTATGGAATGCGCTGAGGTAGTCGATGGAGGACTCCAGGGGAGCGGGCCGCGCGGCAGCGACCTGAAACGCGCGCCGCCGGTCGTGACTATCGTCGATGTGCGTGACCGGAAATTCTCCAATCAGATCTGGTAACGCGGCGCGCCCTGGAACGTACATCATAAATAGAGGCCCGCCGCGCGGCCTGAATCGGTTCCATGCTGAAGCAGCGCGCTCTGGCATGGAACGCCAATATGCCCATATGCAAGCGTGGCCTCGATATGGGTCAACCTCAAGTCTTCAGCTATGACCCACCGACGCGCCACAACATCCCTGTCCGTCGCGATGGCCTTCTCGTTGATGGTCGTCGCTCCACTCCGTGCACAGAAAGTGCCACCCCCGAAGACGCCGGTGCGCGGCGACACCGTGCTGCGCCAGCCATTGCCAGGCGCTCGTGACAACAGCAGGCAGCGACCCGATACTGCAGGTGGGGTGGTCACGGGCGACTCACTGACGCGCTTCCTCAACAAGTTCTCCTACAGGAATCTCGGGCCCGCTGCGTACAGCGGCCGCATCACTGCGATCGCGGTTCCACATCCTTACAGGAAAACGATCTATATAGGATCGGCGGGCGGGGGCGTGTGGAAGACGTCGAATGCCGGTATCACCTGGCACCCGATCTCCGACTCGCTCGGAATACAATCGATTGGTGACGTTGCAGTTGCGCCTTCGGACACCAATGTCATCTGGGTGGGAACCGGAGAGAAGAACTCCTCTCGCTCACAATCCTGGGGCAATGGCGTGCACAAGTCCACCAACGGTGGCCGCACATGGAAGCACATGGGTCTCACAGACACACGGTCGATAGCCAGGATCGTGATAAGTCCGACCGATGTGAACACGGTGTACGTCGCAGCACTTGGTCATCTTTGGGGAACGAACGCCGAGCGCGGCGTCTTCAAGACAACCAACGGCGGCACGACGTGGAGCAAGGTGCTCTTCGTGGACGATACCACCGGTGCAATCGACCTGAGGATGGATCCATCGAACCCGGAAATCCTGTACGCCGCGACGTGGCACCGTCTGCGGCAGGGCGGATCACACATGCAGGGTACCGGCGCTGGGAGCGGAATCTACAAAACTGTGAACGGCGGACACACGTGGACCAAGCTCACCGACCCGGCGCTCCACAATGGGCTTCCGACGGCCGACATAGGGCGGGTGAGCATCTCGCTGTCGGACAAGAATCCGAACGTCGTCTATGCGATGATCGCAGTCGACCGCGGGATCACCAGCGTCTCGGCCGCGCCCTTTGGAGGGCTCTTCCGGTCCGATGATGCGGGTGCGCATTGGGTGCAGGTCAATGACTTGGCGGCAAACCCACATTATTACTATGACGAAGTCGTCATCGACCCGACGAACGACAAGCACGTATACATGCTCGCGTCACCGCTATTCGTATCCCGGGACGGGGGCCACACGTTCGCAGCCGATTCCCTGTACAACGTGCACGTCGACAACCACGCGCTCTGGATCGATCCGGCGGACAGCGCGCACATGATACTCGGCAACGACGGTGGCGTTTACACGACGTTTGACGGCGGAAAGGCGTGGGAGCACGCCCAGATTCCCGTCGGGCAGTTCTACACGGTGGCGGTCGACAGCGCGTCCCAGCCCTACCGAATCTGCGGCGGTCTGCAGGATAACGGAGTATGGTGCGGTCCAAGTGCAAGCCGGGACTCGCTGGGCGTGACTGATGCCGACTGGTACAGCGTCAACGGAGGTGATGGAATGTGGGTTCAGATTTCACGCACCGATCCGAACATCATCTATTCAGAGTCACAATTCGGCAGCATGTCGCGCCTCGACATGCGGACGTGGAAGCGTGACAACATCAAGCCCTTGGCGCTCGATGCGGGTGGCGATTCCGGTTACGGATACACCTGGGGATGGACCGCACCGATACTCCTGTCGCAGCATGACACCACGACACTGTACGCGGGAGCGAATCATCTATTCCGCATCCATGATAACGGCGCCAAAGGAGTGGACTGGGAAGTAGTCGGCCCGGACATGACGCGCGCTGACCGCAATCATCCGGAAGCGGAAGGAAGCAACACCTCGTACCACGCACTATTCTCGATTGCCGAGAGTCCGCGAACGCGCGATGTGATCTGGACGGGAAGTGATGACGGACTTGTCTGGCTGACGCGCGACTACGGCAAGACGTGGACGAATCTCACCAGGAATTTTCCGGCCGGCGCGCCGACGAACTGCTTCGTATCAACGATCGCGGCAAGTCACTTCGCAGAGGGCACCGCGTACCTGACCTACGACTGTCACAGTCGCGATAACTACGCGCCCCACGTCTTCAAGACGACCAACTTCGGCAAAAGCTGGAGCTCAATCACGACCGGGCTTCCGAGCGATGGCGGTAGTCTCACGGTGTTCGAGGATCCGTACAATCCGCAGTTGTTGTGGGTTGGTACAGAAGTGGGCGTCTACGTTTCCATCGACGGCGGGTCCAGATGGCGGCGGTTCGGACGGAATCTCCCTCCGGTGCAGGTGGATAAGTTTGCCATGTCATATGACCAGCACGAGCTGGTCGTGGGTACGCACGGCCGAGGTGTCTGGGTGGCCAGCGTCGGTCCGCTGGAGGAGATGTCAGATTCGCTGCTGCGAGAGCGGGCACATCTCTTCCGCGTTGCTCCCGCAACGCAGTTCCGATACGCGGATACGCACCCATCGTTCGGAAGTCGTCCGTTCGTTGCTCGGAATCCCGCGCGCGGCGCGACGATCTCGTACTACCTGCGCGACGCACTCACCGGTCCAGTCGATCTGTACGTCCTCAGCGCGCGGGGCGATACGGTGCGTAAGTTGAGCGGAGCCGGCTACGCCGGACTCAATCAGGTCACATGGGATCTGTCGAGCACGAAGCCGCGTGGGATATCGCTTGGTGAGTCGACTTCGCCGGCGGATCTGCGGCGTGTACTGCCAGGCGATTACGTGGTCACCATGAAGGTCAACGGGGTGACGCTGCGCCAACCGATCAAGGTGGAGGAGCGGCCGACCGCTCGAGTGACGCCGCCGCGGTAGAAGCTGGCGCTGGACCAGAATCAGAAGGGGCAGGCGGAAATTTCCGCCTGCCCCTTCTGATTGTACTACTGTCCCGAGCTACCGGAATGCTTATGCGTTGCGGTCCAGGCAGCCCTGGAACTTGGGGTTTGTCTTCTCGTTGTCCGTGACGGGAAGATTCACATCGGTTCCGTACGGCGGACCACCATTCTTGAAGAAGAGGCCGGTGGGGAACACTTGGTCCTGTGTTCTGCCGTACTGACGGATCAGCCGACGTTCATCGCCGAGGCGAGTGCCGCGAGCGAACTGCCAGAACGCCTTCTCGCGAAAGAAGAGACTTACTGCGGCATCAGCAGTCGATGGCGTTGCGAGTGGTGCCATCGCTGGAACCTGGAAGTTTCCAAGTGTCTCCGGCGTGGTGCGAAGCGTGTTGAGAATGGTCATCATTCCGGCGACGTCGCCGGCTTGAAGCTTGGCTTCCGCTTCGATAAGCCGTGCATCGATTCCCGAGAACAGGACGTTCGGATCGGTGCGATTCAGCCAGATCAACTGCTGAACGAATGGCGTGGTCCGATCGATCGATACGACGCTTGGATTGGTGGAAGAACCCTTGACCGGCACTCGTGGATCATTCGCAGAAGCGAATGGGATCGCGTTTGCAATGATGTTCTTCTGACCGTTGAGGAGATCGACGCTGTCCCCAACAACCATCCGTGCAACGCTCTGTCCCTGACCATTATAGGTCCAGATCTCGTTGTCTTGAGTCGGCTGCGAGTACGTAATCACGTACTGATAGTTCGTCGGCACGACGCTCGCAGGTACGAGGGCTGCTGCTTCAGCGAACTTGCCCATATCGACGAGCGCGCGGGCCTTGGCCACGAGAGTAGCATTGCGGACGCCGATGCTGTAGCTGTCGGTTGCACCTTGTACCAGTGCCAGGGCACTGTCGAAGTGCGTGATCGAAAGCGCGAAGCCTTGCTGGTTTGTCAACGGATCAGTGTACACCGGAGATCCGTTAACGACACTACCGAATGGAACACCGTTGCAGAAAACTTCCGAGAGGCTCATCTCGACGAGCCCAACGCCCCAGTACATCTCGGCGATCTCCGATTTCTTATCGGGAGAAGCAACGGTGAGCGCGTTTATGGCATCGTAGAAGCGTCCGCGCGAGTTCTGTGCTGCGGTGTACGCGGTTTGGAGCACGGTGTTATTCAGCGAGACAGTGCGCTGGTCGGTTTCATTGTGTTGCTGAAACGTATCGCCCGACTTCCACACATCCGTCAGAAGATCGCCCAGCATCATGGGATTGTTCCCGTTGCTTCCGCCACCGCCGACGGTCCATACCTTCATCTGTCCGAGCGCCCCGACACGCAACGCTTCGGCGCCGGCAGCTCCAGCCGTCGCAATTGCCGACGCGGTGATGGTACCAGGCTGTTGCGGCGATAGCAACTCGTCCTTGATTCCGCATGCACTGATGGACAGCGCGCCGACCGAAAGCAGGCCGGCAACCGCCCATTGAGCATGATTGGTGAGTTTTGTCATAATGTCATGTTCCTCGAAGGCGGGTTAGTAGTGGAGATTGAGTCGGAGCGTGAAGTACGTTCGCGGCGCTGGGCTGGCGAAGAGAGACTGCGTGTCGCCTGTCCCATAATTCTCCTCTGGGTCCGTGCCTCGGAACTTGGTCCAAACGTGCAGGTTGCGCGCGCCGAAACTCAGGCTCGCACTCTGAGCGCGTACCAGCTTAGCCACCGTGTGAGGTGCTGGAAGCGTGGCCGATAGCTCACGGAAGCGCCAGAACGCTCCGTCCTGCAGGTAACCGTACGTCGTCTTGATAGGAGTCGAGGTTGCAGCGATGGCCGCGGCCTGGTCTTCCAACGATGCATTGGGATCGGAGCGTCCGGGGCACGCGACGCTCTGCTGGCACTGGAACGCTCGCCCACCGTCGTAGATCTTGTAGCCGCCCTTGTAGTCGAACATCCCCTGCACGCGGAGTTTCTTCTTGAACAGATCGAAGCCAAGCGTGACCGACCCGGTTGTCGCCGGAATCGAGGGACCAAGGTATGAGAATTTGGGATTGACCGTCACCTCATTAGGCGTGATGTATCCATCCTTATTCAGGTCAGCGTACGTATATGTCTGGTAGAAAAACCCATTGATCGGCAGTCCCACGGAGTCACGCTGTGCACCGGTTCCGATCGTTGGATTGGGTTTCCCAGCGGCGTTTTTGCCGAGCGACAGAATCTTGTTGACGTTGCGCGATCCGTTGAGAGTCATATCCCAACCGAAGTTGTCCCGCTGCACCAGTTGCATATTCAACAGAGCTTCCAGACCCGAGTTCCGGATCGAACCAAGATTCATAAGGACGCTCGTTGCAGATGCGGTGGACGACGGTGCTATCGCCGCGTTGATGAGCGCATCGTGCGTTGTCCTGTTGTAGTACGTGAAGTCCAGATTGGCGCGAGTGCCGAACATGTGCGACTCGAAGCCAGCCTCGAACTCTCCTGAGCGCTCCGGTTTCAGATTTGGATTGCCGAGAGCGGCCGCGAGCAGACCGGGCGTGTCCGTGCCGCTCGTGCCACCAACCGCCGCCGGAATGTTGACCGTGGGCGCCCCGTAGGTGGCAAACGACGCTGTCGCGCCAGGCTGCACGCCTGATGCGCCGTACGCACTCCGGAGTCGGAACTCATTCAACCACCGGGGCTTGGGAAAGAACGATTCGTCCGTCAGGATCCACGAGAGGCTTGCCTTGGGATAGACTACCCGCTGGAAGTTGGTTCCGAATGCGCTGTTCTGATCCGAGCGAGCGGCCACCGTGATGAACATGCGATCACGCAGGGAGGCCTGCTCCTGGATGTACACACCGAGTGTCTTGCTTGCTGTCGGCAGCAGGTTGCTGCCCGATATGACCGCTGCCTGACCGACGGTTACAGCGCCAGGCGGGAGCTGCTGACCGTTGGACGAGGTGTTGTCCTGCTCGACGTTGGTATACTGAGCACCGACTGTCGTCTTCAGGTTGAGCCATTGCTTCGCCTGCCACGGCATGTTGCTCGTTATCTGCGCCGTCGTGTTGCGGTAGTTCTGATTGGTGGAGCTGACCCGTCCCAGGCGGATGGTTCCCTGGTTCATGCACTCCTGGAAGCGGCACAAAGTGAAGTCGCGCTGGTTCAAGAGGTCCATACCGACGGTCGCGTTGTTCTGCATCCAGCTTAGCGGCCGCCAGTTGGCCGTCGCACTGGTGAGCAAGCGCTGAATATCTTCCTGGGTGGTCTGCTGGAAAATGTCACCGTAAGTGTAACCGTTGTTACCATCCAGATTCTCGCCGCGCGATCCTATCTGGCTCACACCGAGACCAGCTTGCGTAAAGCCCGGGCTCATCATCGACTGATACTGCGGACTGAAGAAACTGTTGTCGCCGAAAGTCATGCGTTGATGCGTGGTGACGAAGCCCGTGTTGAGTGCCAGATCGAGCTGGGGATTTAGCGCCGCGTTGACGTTTGCACGCAGATTCGTTCCCTGCAAAAGCTCCGGATTGATCGACTCTTCGCGGACCGTAATTCCCTGCGAACGAAAGTCGTCGATGTTGTGCTGCGGCATCTTGAACGGGCCGACCTCGGACTGGAAGTCTCCGCTGAAGAAGTAGCGAACAGCATCGCTGCCGCCGCTGACCTGCGTTCCGTATGACTGACGGTGGCCGGTAGTGAATGGAGTCAGGCCCGGCGTGGCCAGGATGTTCAGCTTGGTAACGCTGTCCTGGACGCAGCTTCCTGCCGAGATGGTGAGAAGAAGACAACGCACCTGGAGATTAGGATTGGCCGGCGTGTGTCCCCAGATTGCGTATGTATCGGCGTAGTGATTGCGATCCTGGACGAGTCCGCCTTCCGCGAACGAGCTCCAGACCGCCTTGCCAGCGCGCCCCTTCTTGGTCGTCACGACGATTACACCGTTGGCGGCGTCTGTGCCGTACAGAGTGGCGGCAGAGGGTCCCTTCACGATCTCGATGTCGGCGATCGTCTCAGGATCGATTCCGTTCAGAAATGACGATTGCTGGCCGTTGGTACCCTGGATGAAGCCGGAGTTACCAGCGTTGAACCGGATGCCATCGACAATCCAGATCGGGGCGTTGTTGAGCGATATGGAACCGGCGCCGCGAATGTGAATGATGCCCGCCGAACCAGTTGTGTTGCCGGGCAGAATGACGACACCAGGTACCTTTGCCACCAGGAGGTCAGTGGCCGAGGTGATCGGCGTTTCTTCCACTCGCTTGTTGACGTTGTCCAGTGTGGCAATGCTGTTGCCCAACTCCACTCTGCGCTGCTCGCCAGTGGCAGTTGTCACAATTTCCTGAAGCTGTATTGCCACCGTCTTCAGCGCGAAGTCGAGTGTCGCATGTTGCTCCGCGGTGACCGCCACGGATTTTTTCTGCGCCTCGAATCCGACGCGGAGAACTCGAACTTCCACAGTGCCGACCGGCACACCGGTCAGCACATATAATCCTTGACTGTTAGTTGAAGTTACGAGGTTCGTTCCAACGACGAACACTCGACCATCACTTACTGGCTGCCCGCTCCCGACAGCCGTCACGTGGCCGCTGATCGTCGCATGCTGCGCCGATGCCAGCGCCGGAACGGCGGTGAGAAGGAGCGCGGCAAGCGGCGAACGCCAGCACACATTCCACAGTCGATTCAACCCCATGTTTCCCCCAAGAGTGACGTGTATCAAACCACGGTACTTGAGCGCTTCGCATCCCGACGTGTAAAGCGTAGATCAAGTCGGATCCATTATGCAGGACATCTTTCCTGATGTCAACATTTTATTAAGAATATTCGCATAGATATACAAGGCGAGGGGAAGCATATCCTGTGGTTATGCCTCCCCTCGCCGTTCAGTGATGCGCCACTACGATCTATCAGGGGTGTTCGAGCATCGCCCCACCGGGGTAATCATCATGCAACAGGTGCTTGGCGAAGTACTCCATCATCATGCTGTTGGCGTACGGCGCCATATCGCCATACGAGTGTGGCTTGCCTGGATAGATCATGAAATCGAACCGCTTATCTGCCTTGATAAGTGCGTCGACCAGACGGATGGTATTGCCTGGATGAACATTGTTATCCATCGTGCCGGTTTCGAGCAGGAGGTTGCCTTTCAGATTTTTTGCGATCTCGATGTTGGTCGGCACATGTATCACGTACTTCAGGCTGTCCGCAGCAGTAGTATCAGCCGCGCCCATCGGGGCCGTCGCGTCAGACATGCTGTCAGACGTGCTCACCGGGGCGGCGCTTCCACGTCGGCTACCGGTGGATCTGCGCGCGCTATCCGCTCCGACGTTTTCCATCTTCCCGCCCTGGTTCTCCTCGCTCCAATTCTGATTGTAGATGTTGTTATCGTGATTTCCCGATTCCGAGACACCGACTTTGAAGAAGTCGTTATACGGTGGCTGCAGCATTGCAGCAGCCGTCAGGAAGCCACCGCCGGAATGTCCATAGATACCAACGCGCTGCAGATCGATCCAGTGATGCTGAGCCGCGAGCTGCTCGATTCCGGCCTTCTTGTCGGCCAGCGCATAGTCACGGAGGTTCCCGTAGCCAAACCGATGGTACGCTACCGAGCGAATGGGGCTACCACCGCGATTGCCAATCTGAATTACGATGAAGCCGAGCTGTGCGAGTTGCTGCTCTCCGGCGTTTCCCCGGAATGTGTTGTTCACGGACTCGGTTTGCGGACCCGGATACACATGTGCAATGATTGGATATGACTTCGTGGAATCAAAGTCAAACGGCTTCCACATATTGCCGTAAATGTCAGTGACGCCATCAGCCGACTTCACCACGAACGTTTCGGCCGGCTTCCAGCCACGCGTTGTCAACGGCGAGATATCCATGCTCTCGAGTTGCATCACCACGGCACCCGTAGCGTCGCGAATCACCGACTTCGGAACGTAGTCCACGCGCGAGTAGTTATCCACTGTGTAGCGCTTGGTCGGCGATAGAGTCTCATCGTGATTGTAGTTGCCGCGATCCATCAGCGTGAAGCCCGAGCCGTCGCCGTTGACGCGGTAGAGGTGCTGCAGGTATGGATTCTCGCCGGCCTCGCGGCCTTCTCCATTGATCCACACGATACCGCGCACCGTATCGACGTCCGCGATCTTGTCTGCGTGCCAGGCACCAGTGGTGAGCGGCCGCTTGAGATGTCCGTTGTAGTCATAGAGATAGTACTGCCCCCAGCCAGACCGCTCCGACCACCAAATCATGTCGCCGCCGCGTCGTACGTAACGAACCGGCTGAGACTCGGTGACCGCGTGCTCGATGGTCTCGCTGATGAGCGGCGCGACGTTCTTGCTGGCGAGATCTACCTCAATGAGCTCAAGGTTGCGTTGCAGACGGTCGCGACGAACCAGGCGCAGCTTCGCGGAACCCACGCCCCAGTGTACATCCAGGAGGCGCTGATCCTTCCACTTGCTCACGTTGACGGGCGTCAATCCTGTCGTGCCCCGGCGATAGACATACAAATCCTGTTGAGGCACGTTCACTTCACCCGGCATCGCATACTTATACGTCATGAGCGTTGGCCGTGGCTCGGACAACACGTTCACGAGGTACAGATCCTTGACCTTGCGTGAGTCGTTACGAATGACCGCGAATGCGCGTGAGTCGGGCGACCAGATCACGTTGGCACGCACTCGGGGATCGCGCGCACGCCTCCGTGCGTCACGCTGAAGATTCCCGTCGAGCAGTTGGATGCCTGTCGTGTCCTGAAATCCGAAGCTGTAGTCCTTCACTCCGTCAGTGGTGATCTGCGTAGTGTCCTTCGTCGCCACTTCAACAATGAAGAGATTGTGTTTCCGGGCAAAGGCGAATGCAGTGCTATCGGGTGAGAAATTGCGGAAATCCTCGCCGCGGGGTACGCCTCCCCCCGGCGGCCCACCGCGCGCGCGCGCCTCGCGCTCTTCATCAGGCGGAATCGAATCCGGGGCCATCCGGCCCAGGCTCGTGAGCGACTCGCTCGCGAGATTCCAGTCGTAACGCACGGAATCAACACTAAACCGGATCGACTTGTGGTTCTTTGTAAAGTTGAGCGTTTTGAATGGTAGATCCTTTGGATCGGCCGCCTTGTGACTCAACTCGGTCAATGCCGCCGCAAGTTTTGCCTGATCGAAGAGATTTCGTTTCGTTTTTGTCTGTGGGACAGCAAGGTAGAACTGTGAGCCATTATGATCCCGCCAGTTGTACCAGAGCGAATCCGACTTGCCCAACCACCGCGGTTCCACGGCAGCACTGTACATGACTGACTTGAGCGCGTTGGCGCTGAACCGGTCGGCGAGTGTCCAGTTAGCCTGGTTGACATGGTCGCTGTTCAGCGGTTGCGGGGATGCTGGCGCCTGCGCGCCTACCGGCACCGCACCAGCAGCACCCACGAGCAACATGGCCGCAATTGCCGCCATGTTGCTCAGGCGCGGGGTGCGGAACGGACTCTCCGTGTGACGCATTCCTGGACTCTCCCTTAGTGGCGTGAGAAGAAGCACCCCCACAGGAAGCGCTCCATGCCTGGACGGCTGCACAATGCATGTAGCATCGCACAGCATTGTTTGCTGCCCAAGTAGCCTCCCTACGCCGCGGGCTGGCAAATCGTTGACACCCAGCCTCAGCCGACTCCGTTGTGACGTTGGAATCAACAACCCAAGTTGGATTGGCGCCGCCTGCCGTCGTGTTTATCGGTGCGTGCCGTTCAACTCCACGCCAACAACGATTACGGTTTCGGCTTGAGTATCTGAAGCGCACGCGCGGCGCGGCGATCGTTGGGATTCAGCGAGACCGCCTTCTCGTAACTCTTGATCGCCGCAGCGGTGTCGCCCGAAGCGAGCTGTCCACCGGCCGCTGCGCTCCATGCGGGGCCGGACGTTGGAGCAAACTCGAGATTCAACATGTAGAACTTGAGCGCGTCAGCTGTGCGGCTACGCTGCTGCAGCGTCTCACCAACGTCTGTAAGTGGTGCGACTCCAAAATCATACGAGCCAGATCCGTAGTAACGCGTCCGCAAGTTTCGGTACAGCGTCATCGCCGAATCGGGACCGGCAGAATCGTATGCCGTCAGCACTACCTGTTGAAGTTGACGAGGTTCCGTAAGACCGTGGTGACACGTCGCACACGAAACGACAATCGGCGGCTGTAACCGCGTCGGGAGTTTGGTCAGATACTCGCCATTGATTGCAGCGACCATGCGAAGCATCGTGCGAGCTTTGATCTTGGTCTGCTTTGTATCCAAGGAAAAGTCACGCTTCGTTCCCGGTTCATCGCCAGTCACATGGCAAAACTGACAACCGACTCCGAGCGCTTTCGTGAATGTTTCCATTGTATCCAGAAGCGCTTGACGCGGAATGTCCTTTGGGAAGTACTTGAGATTCTTGAGCGGCTCAGGCGGACCTGATGGTCGCTGATTCTGCGCTTCTGCGGTGAGCATTGGAAATGCGATGGCTGCACAGGCAACAAATGCAAGGATCCTGATGCGTGACATGGATCAGTCGGTCTAAGGGGAACGTCGCGATCGCGCGGCGCAGGACGTCTCTGAAAATAGTACGTTCCTAACTCTTCAGAAGTTGACAGAAAAATCCTGAGTGCGGAAGACGCCCTCCCTCCCGACTGGAATTGCTGACTGCGCTACCCGGCAAGCAGCCCCCGGCGGGCAAACCCCAGGGCGACTGGCCGTAAGACGTAAACTTGACGACCCCAATCTGAAGATCTAGGTTCGCCTCTTGACGGAGATATCCGCATGACCCGAAGCACAGTCGTTCACATCGCAAGAACCGCCGCACGCGCGGGCATGGCTGGGATCGGCGCTGCTCTAATCTCTCTGCTCGCACTGTCCGTCGACCCGCTCTTTGACGGTCACTCATCAGCCAACGCCCAGACCACGCAACGCGCTGCCGCTCAGGCCGGCCTTCAATTCGACGTCTCGTTTCCCGCCTCGGTTTCGTCAGCGAAACAGAACGGCCACATAATCCTGATCGTCTCTCGTGACTCCAGCAGCGAGCCGCGATTCCAGTACCAGGTGTACTCACCCGGCGTCCAGCCAGGCTTCGGGCTCGACGTCGACGGACTCGCACCGGGCCAGACCGCCGTAATTGATGCAAAGGTTCTGGGATGGCCACTGAAAAGTGTCGCGGATATTCCCGCCGGCGACTATCGCGTCCAGGCGATTCTCAACAGATACGAGACCTTCCATCGCTCCGATGGCCACACTCTGAAGATCGCTCCCGACAAGGGTGAAGGCCAGCACTGGTTCAGCAAACCCGGCAACTTCTACAGCGAACCGATGCATGTTCACCTCGACCCCGCGTCGAATCAGACTGTTCACATCAGCCTCGGCAAGGTCATCGCACCGATCCCCGAGCCAAAAGACACCAAGTGGGTCAAGTACGTTCGAATCAAGAGCGAACTCCTCTCCAAATTCTGGGGGACGCCGATGTACATTGGCGCGTACGTGTTGCTCCCGGCCGGATTCGATGACCACCCGCAAGCGCATTACCCGCTCGCTGTAGATCAGGGACACTACCCAACAGGATTCGGCGAATTCAGCCCCAATCCGCCAGTTCCGGGCTCACGCGATAGCGTGCGCGTGTCGTACGCATACGATCTCTACAAGAAATGGACGGGTCCGAATTTTCCGCGAATGCTCGTCATGAAAATTCAGCACGCGAATCCGTTCTACGATGACTCCTATGCGGTCAACTCCGCCAATCTCGGTCCCTACGGCGACGCTATCGTCAAGGAATTGATTCCGTACGTCGAGAAGAAATTCCGCGGTATTGGCCAGGGATGGTCGCGCACACTCTACGGTGGCTCAACAGGAGGTTGGGAGTCACTTGGTGAGCAGATTTTCTACCCCGACGACTTCAATGGCGCGTGGGCGTTCTGTCCCGATCCAGTGGATTTTCGTCAGTACGAAACGATCAACATCTACAGCGACACCAGTGCGTTCTACTTCACCGCAGACTGGAAGAAGACACCACAACCATCAGGTCGCGATTATCTCGGTCATCTACTCACCACCGTCAGGGACGACAATCACTGGGAGTACGTCCAGGGCCAGAAGGACCGATCAAGCGAACAGTGGGATGTCTGGGAATCGGTGTTCGGTCCAGTCGGTGCCGACGGATATCCGGCGCGCATTTATGACAAGCTCACGGGCCACATAAATCCGGCCGTTGCAGAATACTGGAAGGAACACTACGATCTTCGCTACATCCTCCAGCGCGACTGGAAGCAGATTGGTCCGAAACTCGTCGGCAAGATCCACATCTATTCCGGCACAATGGATAGCTGGCATCTGAACAACGCCGTGTATCTGATGCAGAATTTTCTGGACACGACAAAAGATCCGTACTACGCCGGCTCCATCGAGTATGGTGATCGGTACGAACACTGCTGGACAGGCGATTCACAACACTCACTACGAGTCGGCGGGATGACAGTCAATCAGCGATTCATCCCCGTGATGGCGCGTCACATCATCAACACAGCACCCGCCGGGGCGGATACGGTAAGCTGGAGATATTGATAGGCCTGCGCTTCCCTTGACCGTTTAGCCGATCAGCTCGCTTATCTCGCGTGAGCTGATCGGCTCATCCACAAAGGTGAAGGTGCCGAACTCCTTCATCTCGCGCGCTGCACGCAGAAACGCGCCGAGTGCGACACGAGTGAGTGCGCCGCCAACGCTCACGCGCTTGACTCCAATGCGCGACAGGTCCTGCATATTGAAGTGCACGCCCTGCATTCCCGCCAGCACATTGACTGGAAGGTCCACTGATTTCACCATCGTCGTGATTTCCTGCATGTCGGTCAGACCCGGCGCGTACAGCACATTCGCGCCAGCCTCCTGAAACGCCTGCAACCGCCGAATCGTGTCAGCGAGATCCCTTCGACCGTGCAGATAGTTTTCTGCGCGTGCGGTGAGCATCAATGGGAACGGCAACGTCCGCACCACATCCACTGCAGCGCGCACGCGATCGACAGCATGCCCAAATTCGTAGATCGATTCGCCGGGCCCGTCGCGGCTATCCTCAATCGAACAACCCGCAAGTCCAGCCTTCGCAGCCATTCGAATCGTTTCAGCTACCGTATTCGTGTCGTCACCAAAACCGTTTTCCAGATCGGCGCTGACCGGCAGGTCTGTCGCTGCGACAAGCGACGTGACGTGCGCGATCATCTCGTCGCGCGGAATATCGTGATCCTGTCGCCCAACGGAAAATGCGTAGCCCACACTTGTGCTCGCCAGCGCCTCGAACCCAGTCGCTGCAAGCAGGCGCGCCGAGCCCGCATCCCACGGATTTGGAATTATGAACGCCGAGTCGCGCTTGTGAAGCGCGCTGAATATTTCACACTTTTCTGCCTGGGTCCTCACAACGTCTCCCTTCCAAGATTCGTGAGTGCGTCACCACTCACCGAATAATCTACCCACTCGGTATCTGCAACCGCACCAAGCCGCTTGTAGAAGCGCGCAGCTTCAGCGTTCCACCCCGCAACCTGCCATTTCATCAGTGCGCAGCCACGTTTCACAGCCTCGGCGGCCGCAGCTCGCATGAGCCTGTCTCCATCGCCGTTTCCCCGTCGTGCTTCAACGACGTACAACTCCTTCACGAAAAGCGTCGGTTTCGCTCTGAACGCGAACGGAATCATGTAGAAGACGAGCATCGCAACCGGTTTGCCATCAGGTCCGTCGGTTACCAGACACTCGAAGTCCGGAGGAGACCGACGAAAGCCCTGCTCGATCAGGACCTCTTCCGTCACGGCGAATTTGTCGGCGTATCCTTCAAACCTCGCGAGGCCACGCATCAGATCCAGCAACGCAGGTACGTCGCCCTCAACGGCGAAACGCACCTGCGTCATCGGTGTAGCCCCATCAGTCATTTTGCAGCAATACCGATTGAGCGTTTCAATTCATCAGTTGTCGAGTGAAGTAGGTCATCTCGAGTGCAGTTGTATGTGCTCGTTCCTTGAGACTCGCCCCTGAGCCGTGACCGCCTTCCGTGACCTCAAAGAATAGATACGGAATGTTCATCGATGCGAGCTTCGCGGCAAATTTGCGCGCGTGCTGCGGCCCAACGCGATCATCCTTGGTCGTTGTCCAGATGAACGGCAACGGATATTTCTCACCAGCATGAAGGTTGTTGTAAGGCGAGATGGACGCCAGAAACGCGCGCTCGGCTGGAACAGAAACGCTTCCATACTCGCCCACCCACGAAGCGCCGGCCTCGATCTGTTCATAGCGCAACATGTCGAGCAATGGTACCTGTATATCGACCGCGTTCCACAGCTCAGGATGTTGCGTGAACTCGACCCCCATGAGCAGTCCGCCGTTCGATCCGCCTTCGATTCCCAATCTGCGAGTCGTCGTGATTTTGCGGGCTACCAGATCGCGCCCGACTGCTGCGAAATCATCGTAGATCACCTGACGATGTGTCTTGAGCCCCGCTTCGTGCCACGCAGGACCAAACTCGCCGCCGCCACGAATGTTCGCCAGCACCCATACGCCACCCCGCTCGAGCCACAGCTTGCCGAGTGCAGCGGAGTAATTCGGCGTTTCGGAAACCTGGAATCCGCCGTACGCATACAGAATCGTAGGGTTGTTACCGTCCAGCTTCATCCCGCGCTTGTGAACTACGAAGTACGGGATCTTCGTACCATCCTTCGACGTCGCCTCGAACTGTTCTACCGTATCGCCCGTTGCATCGAACTTCGCAGGCAGTGATTTGATCGTTTTCAGCGAGTGCGTCTGCGCGTCCACCATCATCACCGAACTCGGAGTCAGGAATCCGGCGACACTCAGAAATGCGGTATTGGAATGAATGTCTCCACCGCCGCTGCCGATCGAAAGATTGTCGGGAAGGTCAAGCTTCGATTCCACCCACCCTGATGGTGACGCGGGTGTGTACACATACGCTCGGCCTCGTACATTGTCGAGCCGCGTCATAACGACCGCGTTGCGCGTGATTGAGAGACCGTTCAGCGACTCGCGCGGGCCCGGAGCATATACAAGCGCTGCCTCAAGCTTCGCAGGATTCGCCTTCATCGCGGCGAGTTGTACCGATACCAGCGAACCCGCGGTGAACGGCTTGCCTTTCGAGTCAGTCCAGACAGTGTCAAGGGTGATCAGTACTCGGCCATCTACCAGCCCGCTGACACGAGCCTTGCCCGGAATCCCAATCGAATCAGCACCCGTCGCGGTGAGGATGTAGCTCTCGTTTTCAAAGAAGCTTGGCGAGTGTGACACCAGCACGAGGTGATTGCCACCGCCGTCTGTGAGCGCAGCCGCTCCGGCGCTTACGTCGCTCTTTGCACCGCGAAAGACTTCGACAGCAGCCGATAGCGGCTGACCGCGCTTGAGCCGCTTGACGATGAACGGATATCCCGATGTTGTCAGATCGCCCGGCTGCCACTCGCGCGCGATGAGTAACGTATTCGGATCTTCCCACGTGCTGCTCTGTTTGCCATGTGGAATGACAAAACCGTCCTTCACAAAACTGCTAGACTTCAGATCAAACTCACGACTCGTAACTGCGTCCTCTCCACCGTCCGACAGGCTAAGGATGCAGCGCGTTTCAGCGGGTTCGGCGCAATCAGCACCCTTCCAGAACCAGTTTGCCTTCTCCGCTTTTGACAGCGCATCGAGATCCAGAACAGTCTGCCATGCCGGTGACGATGTCTGGTAGCTGGCGAGTGATGTCCTGCGCCAGATACCGTGGACGTGGTCTGCATCCTGCCAGAAGTTGTAGACCTGACCGCCGATGATGTCGGGGGACGGGATGCGATCACGATCCTCAGCAAGTTTCACCGCCTCGCTATAGAGCGCGGCGTATGATGTATCGTGTTCGAGCACTGCGAGTGTCTTCACGTTCTGTGAATCGACCCACGCCATTGCGCGCGGACTCGACACTTGCTCCAGCCAGATGAACGGATCCGTAGTATCGGCGGGAGTTGCAGATGCAGTGGCCGTATCGGTGGACGTTGTCGATGCGTCTTTCGACTGTCCACACGCGCAGAGAGCCAGAGCAACGCCAGTTAATGCGACACGCGAAACCAGTCGAGCGTTGAGTTCCATGTTCCTTCGGGGTTGTCGTTGGGGAGACAATACTGCGCTTACTGTCGGTCCGCTACCATCAGTCTGTGAAGTCCTGCGCGGAAGGTAGAGACACCGGCGCACCGCGCCGGATCCAGCCTCCATTTCAACCGGGTGGGATACGGCGAAGCCCCGTAGCGATCCTGGACTTAGCGGCTTGCATTGGTACAGTTTATGACGTATGCCGGACTAACGTAAGGTCGTAAGGCCAGCCTCATGGAGCCTCCCAATACCCGGTACCTGGAGCTTCCCGCTGGTATAGCCGGCCTGGTTTTACCTGTTAAGCCAGTAGCTGAACTTCACCAGGAACGTGTTGTCCGGTCGGATCGAAAGCAGATCCGGATACGATTGTGACCAGTTTCGCGTGTCGGGACTGTCGTTGTAAAGTTGACGTCCCTGCGTCCACACCACGTACAGTGTCGAGCCAGGACGGTACTCCCAACGCACTACTGTATTGGACTTGAACTCGCGGTCGCTGAAACCGGAGAGGGCGCTTGCTGGCGCACTGTAGGCGAGATAGCGATCAGTGTAGGCAGTCGCGCGAGGAGTTGCGCTGAGCTCCCGCGCGTCCGCATACGAACCATTAGACACGAACGGCTGAGCGTACAGCTGAACCGACAGCTGCGGTGTCGCTATATATGTTGCGCGCAGCGCCGTAGCTATCGTCTGCTGATTCAACCGTGCGAATGCGTAGTGCATTGCGCTCGTTACGGTATCGCGAAAATTGCCGATCCATTGTGTGTCATTGATGTTATGCGATGCGGTAACATCAAGCGAAAATAGTAGCTGGCTTGATGCGCGCACTACCACAATCGGTTCGATGCTGACTCTGGAACTGCGGCCACCGTCTGCCCGCATGAAATTCGCTGCCAGTGATGGTGCAATTCGTCGTCTGTCGTCGCCCTGGATCTGAAGCCACGGCGCAACGTAGCTCGACTGACGCACCGCAGGTCCGCCACGTGCGCAACGGTCGCAGTAGGTCGCTCCCAGCTGGCCAACCGTCACACCTGTATTGATTCCCCAGTTGTTGTGAAACATCATGTGCGCGTTCGTATTCACAGCGCGTTCGAGCGACAGACCATCGGTGGTCCAGTAGCTCCAGAAATTGCCGTTCAATCTCAAGCTGTTATAGAGTCGCGTGGGGCTGAAGAAATTCAGTGCGCCCCAGTTGTTCCACTGTTGCTGGTCGGCGCGTTGAAGATATCCGATGTCGTTGACTTCATACCCAGCCGACTGTCGCGAGTAATTCGACTCAAAGCGCGTGATGCCGCCGCCGTACTTGCCGATCGAGAATTGCTCTGCATTTCCACTCAGCGATGTCAGGCTGGAATCTACTTTCAGATTCCCGTCGGGACGCTGGTAATAGTGAACAGCGTTCATCTGGGTACTTGTAATCGCAGTCCTGGTGCCGGTTACATCGCTTGCGGTGTAGCTCCCCGACATCTGGTAGTTGTTATCCAGGAACTTGTGCGAGAAATCGAGTCCGCCCACGGTCGCGGTGCGCCGTAATGCATCCTGAGTCCACAAGTCCGTGGCCCTGTCAACGCTCGTTGCGATCATCCCGATGTTGCTCGCACCACCGCGAAAATCCCGCTGGATTCGCGCAACTCCATAGTTGGTCGCAGGCTCGATCGTCCTTCCAAGTGAACCGGTCGCCTGTTCGGTTACCGCGTCGAGCACTCCAACGGAGAAATCCTTGCCCACGCGCCCGCTCAACTTCGCGGCCCCGAGGATGGTCGTAGCAGTCGGCGAGCTCGCGTCGCCATAAGAGCCGAGCAGCTGCGGTGCGCGGCCGATGCGCCGCGAGTAGAACAATCCCTCGCCGTTGCAGTTGACTGCGCTGCAGTTGAGGTTGAACGCGTAGCGTCCCTGTCCCTCGACAAAGAACGGCCGTTGCTCATTGAAAAACGTCTCGAACGCGCTGAGATTGACCACCGACGGATCTGCCTCGACCTGTCCGAAGTCGGGATTCACAGCCGCGGTCAACCGCAGACTCGGCGTCACACCGACCTTGAGATCCGCACCCGCCGAGAACCGCTGCGCGCGTCCGTATGAATCGTTCCCAGCAGTAGAGACGTTCTTGGTCACCACGTACGGCACCAGCTCGACCGGATGCATCGATCCCACGTCGCCGATTCCAGTTACCGTTCCCAGCTGCGACACTGTTGTGCCCTTGCTTATACGAAACGTCGGCCAGCTGACACGCTCCTTGAAACGATCGATGTCCCGCCAGATTCCGAAGCCGATCGTGTGCACTGTCGTATTGGTGAAGCCGAGCTGTGACATCGGAATGGCGAATTCCGCAGTCCATCCGAGCGAATCGATCGACGTAGCAACGTCCCAGACACCATCCCATGTGCCGTCTTCGCCGGTGTCGTTGTACATCGCATAGTCGCGCTTCACGCCGCCAGGGCTGACCGCAAACTCATATCCGCTTCGCTTGTCATGGTAGGAGTCGATCATGACTTTCAACTGATCCGTGGGAGGCCGATCGTCGCGTCGGGCGAGCGTCGTACGGATTTGCGACGGCTGAGGATCGAAGGCGCGAATGAATACGTAGATGTTGTGGCTGTCGTATGCGACCTTGAATTCGGTACGGAATCGAGGGTCACCGTTCTCCACCGGGTCGAACTCGCGAAAAGCGGCGACCGCAGGCGCGACATGCCAGACGGGATCGTTACCCAGCCCGTCAATTACCGGCGCATGGTCCGCATGAGTAGCAACGACGGATGTTGAAAGCGCAGCGTCACCGCTATCTGGTGCGACTTTCTGATTTACCTGTGCGGAAGCGTTTGCCGAAGGAAGCGAGAAGACGACAATCGAACATATGGCCAGCGCGTGGCGCTGCGCCAACCGGATATATGAAGGCAATGTGGAAAATGGCAGGTGTACGTGTGGTTCGTTTGCGGTTCCGCCTGTTGAGACCGTTCGTCCACGAGTAAGATGCCGCTGCCGTCAATATGGTTTGCTCGACCAAGCTTTTCCGTCAAGTTGTGAGCCAGAAACGTCTGACTAGTTCACCACCACCATCGAGAATCCGTCGTATCCCTTGAGCCCCACGGTCTGAATCGCGGTCGCGGTCACTCTGCTGGTCACGGACAGAATGTCGAAGAAGCTGCGAACGCCACGCGTGGACAGGTCGTCACTCGTAGTATCCGCAACGTCACCGTCACGGACGACGTTGTCCACGATGATCATCGTTCCGGAATGCGAAAGCTTGAGCGCCCACTCGAAATACGATGGAATGTTCTGCTTGTCCGCATCGATGAAGATCAGGTCGAAAGGTCCGCGCCCTTCAGACTCGATTTTGGGAAGCGAGTCCAGTGCGCTGCCGACACGAAGGTCCACGACATTCGCAAACCCCGCGCGCGTGATGTTCGCTCGCGCAACATCGGCGTGTTTGCGTTCCTTCTCAAGCGTGACAAGTCGTCCGCCGGATGTCATGCCGCGCGCGAGCCAGATCGTGCTGTACCCACCGAGTGTCCCGATTTCGAGAATCGATCGCGCGCGCAGGCTCATCGCGAGGATTTGCAACATCCTGCCCTGCATCGGTGACACACTGATTGCAGGCATTCCCGCCGCAGCTGTCGAAGCCTGCGCGGCATCCAGTACCGGATCAGACGGCGCGAGGAGGCCGGCGAAATAGTCATCAACTTCTGTCCAGATATCCTGATCCATCTTATGCTCCGTAATGACGTGACCGCTGCAACTGACCCCGTTGCACTCCTTACACCCCGGAATCGATGCAAGCCCCGGTCCTGATGCATTCAATTGCGTCGTTCGCCATGAATGGCCGTCGCTGCGCGACCTCCGCTGTCCGGCGCTAATATATGTAGTGCATGATTGGTCGCGTATGCTCTCCGTGAGCCGAGTTCGTGCTGTTCGAGCGGCGATCATAATCGCGGGCGCCGGCTTGGGTTGTGCCCATGCGGCCCGGAGCACGGCGCCGTCGGCCGAGTTCCTTCCGCGCGGCGAACTCGTTCGGATCGATGTCGCTACGAGCGGCGTTGGATCGCCGTACTATCGAATACCGGCGCTCGCCGTCAGTACCAGAGGTACGATACTCGTCGCGTTCGACGCTCGTCCGACGCTTGCGGACCTGCCGAGCAGTATACGAATCGTGCTGCGACGCAGTGACGATGGTGGAAAGACTTTCGGTGGTCAGATCATCGTCCGCGCTGGCGACGCTGATCATGGATACGGTGATCCGAGCTTTGTCGTGGACCGCAGAACCGGGCGGATCTTTCTGTTCTACGCCGCCGGTATGAGACAGGGATTCACTGGTTCACACACAGGAACCGATGTAAACGACCCCGATATTCTTCAGACCGACTACAGCTACTCGGACGACGACGGCATCAGCTGGAAGAGCAGACGCATCACACCGATGCTCAAGATGCCTGAATGGGGCGGGCTCTTCGCGGCTTCCGGAGCAGGCATCCAGATCGTCGGTGGCCCGTACGCAGGCCGCCTGGTTCAGCAGTACACCGTGCGATACAACGGCAAGAACTGGGCGGCCAGCGCGTTCAGCGACGACGACGGAACGACCTGGCACATGGGCCACCTGATCGGCCCGGGTGCCGATGAAAACAAATCCGTGGAACTACCCGACGGGAAGTTGATGCTGAATATCCGCGCGAAACCGTACCGAAAGGTCGCTTATTCCAGCGATGGGGGCGACACCTGGTACGGTCACCACGACGACACCAACCTCATCGATCCTGGTAACAATGGCTCGATCATTCGATACGCTCAGAGCGGCCCTGGCAGAGACAAGAAACTATCGCTGCTCTTCAGCAATACGGAATCGGCGAGCGATCGAAGAGATCTTACTGTCAAATTGTCGTGTGACAACGGCAGGAGCTGGCCCGTACGCCGTACTGTCGAACCCGGCCCTTCGGCGTACTCGTCACTCGCCGACCTCGGCGGCGGAAAGTTTGCACTGCTTTACGAACGCGGCGATTACGCCTACATCACGCTGGCGATCTTCGACAGTACGTGGCTGCCAGCTTCATGCGGTGACTATCGGCCCGGTTGAACGTTCGGCATCTTATTTGTCGGTAACAACTCAAACACGCAGCATTCCGAATCGAGAGAAGTCACAAAATGTTTACGAACATAATGTTCAATCTTGGCCGGCCCCTGATTGGAAAGTCCTGGCTGGTAGCGCTGCTTACAGTTCCGCTGTTGCCAACGCCAGCCGCGCAGACACTGTACATGCCGCGGAACATGAAACAGGCGGTCAGGAACGGGACAAGATCGCTGGACGGCAAACCCGGACCCAACTACTGGGAAAATCACGGCTCCTATTCGATTGCTGTCACGCTCAACCCACCAGATCGCTTGATCAAGGGAGCCGAGAAGATCAGCTACGCGAACAACAGCCCCGACACGTTGCGCATGCTGGTTATCAAGCTGTTCGGCAACATACACAAGCCCGGTGCGCCGCGCGCTGGTGGTGCATCGGCGAACTATCTTAATCCCGGTGTGAGTGTTGACGCATTCAGTGTGAATGGAAAGGCAGAACCGTGGGGCGACGACGCGCGAACGTTCACATGGAAACGCGTACGGCTCCCTGCTCCGTTGATGCCTCACGATTCCGTGCAACTGTCCTTCGACTGGCATTACGAAATTTCGCTCGAGGCCGGACGTGAAGGAATGCTCGACTCGACCACATACTACCTGGCCTATTTCTATCCCCGCGTTGCTGTCTACGACGACTATAATGGCTGGGATACAATGGACTTTACCGACCAGCAGGAGTTCTACAGCGACTTCAACAACTACAGTGTCTCCTTTACCGTCCCCAAGGATTATGTCGTATGGGGCACGGGAACGTTGACGGATGCGGCAACCGTTCTCCAGCCAGACGTGCTCCAGCGATTCCAGACGTCCATGACATCTGACTCGGTAATCCACGTCGCCACGAAGAACCAGATGGCGTCGCATCAGGTGACTACGCAGAACGCAACGAATACGTGGAACTTCACGGCAAGCGACATCCCCGACATGGCATTCGCTGTGAGCAATCACTACGACTGGGATGCCGCGAGCGTTGTTGTAGATGATGCAACTCACCGACGCGCCAGCGTGCAATCGGCATTCAACGATACTGCCGCAGACTATCATCACATGGTCAGTTTCGGTCAGCACGCACTCGGCTGGCTCTCACACAACTGGCCCGGCGTCCCGTATCCGTACGTAAAGACGACCATCGTGCAGGGTTCCGCTGACATGGAATATCCCATGATGGTGAATGACGGCAGTACTCCCGACACCGTCTTTTCCCGCTTCGTCGTGGAGCATGAACTCGCACACACGTATTTCCCGTTCTACATGGGCACCAACGAAACCCGTTACGGCTTCATGGATGAGGGCTGGGCAACAACATTCGAGTACCTCATTGGTACCGCGGATATGGGCAAGGCGTACGCAACCAATTTCTTCAAGCAGTTCCGCGTGAACGGCTGGATACACGACCCATCACCGCTCGAGGATCTTCCGATCGTGACGCCCGGAGACGTTCTCAAGGGAGCCGCGTACGGCAGCAATGCGTACGGTAAGCCGGCGCTTGGATATCTGGCGGTGAAAGATCTGCTTGGCGATGCTGGTTTCAGAACGGCACTTCACGCATACATGGATCGGTGGCACGGCAAGCATCCGTCGCCGTGGGATTTCTTCAATACGTTCAGCAATGTCTCAGGCAAGAACCTGAACTGGTTCTGGAATAACTGGTTCTTCAGCAACAATTACATTGACCTGGCGCTCTCGAACGTGAGGAAGAGCGGTACCGGCTATTCGCTCACGATCGATAATATCGGCGGGATGGATGCTCCCGTGGACGTACACGTGAAATACACCGATGGTGATACGACGTCCTTCCACCAGACGCCCGCAATCTGGGAAGCCAATCAGAAGCAGGCTACGGTTGTCATTCCGACCCGGAAGGAGGTGAGCTCCATCACGCTCGATGGCGGCATCTGGATGGATGCGAACACGAGCAACAACAGCTGGAGCTCCACCAGCAAGTAACCACCTGGATCAGTGAGCAAGAGCCACAATCAACCGCGCGAGTGTGTTGAGATCGTTGAGATCCAACACCTCCGCGGGCGAGTGGCTGTAGCGACCGGGCCACGACAGGCCAGCACCGAGAGCGCCACGCGCGATGAATGGCACCGCATCTGTAGAGCCTCGCGTCACGCCGACTTGAAGTGGTATCCCGTTTGAATGCGCAACCTGCACGATACGATCGCGCTCGGACGGCGAGACTACCAAGCCATCATCCATTGCACGAAGTACCGCGCCAGACCCAAGCTGCGCGTAGGCGAAGAGCGGCGATTCCAGCGGTGTGTCCGACGAAACGAAGGTATCGACAGCGTACGCCTTGTGTACCGATCGTCCGATCCGGAGTGCGGCCGCAGTCGCACCATGAAGCCCGGTTTCCTCGCCAACCGTCCAGATGAAGATGACTTTATGCCGAAGCTTCGCCGGCTGAATATCCCGAAGCGCGAGCAGCAGCGCAGCAACACCCGTGCGATCATCCAGTGATCGAGCTGTGTAGCGCGTTGCGGCGAGGCGTACGCCGCGCTTGTATCCTATCACCGGCAGTCCGACGTGAACACCGTGCGCGACAAGAGCGGTTGAATCCATTCCGAACCACGCACGCATGACATCCGGTTGCTTGTGCTTGGCCACATCGCGTGGAACGAACACACCATCTATCGCCGGAGGACTCACGACGCCGCCGCGCTCGGAGGCGTTGCCGAGGTAAAGTTGCGCCGGCTGCCCTTCCCACGAGGACCGCATCACTCCACCGGCTGCATCGAGTGTCACCATCCCATCGTTGTCAATCGAGTGCACCGTGTATCCTACTTCGTCCATGTGCGCCAGAAAGACGGTCGTATCGCGATCGGGTCCCATCGCGAGAATCAGATTCCCCACTGAGTCCTGCGCCACTGCCGATCGCGCCCATTCGGGCAATGCCGCACGCACGGCATCGCGAACGGGCTGCTCGAACTGGTACACTCCTGGTAGTTCTGCAAGGGTCGTCAACAGCTTCGCCGGAGCGGAGAGCGAATCATTGGCGACGCGATGATCCGTGTCGCGCGCACCAAGCGATACCCACGCTATCGATTGATCCACTCCCGCGGCCTTGCGCACGGCTTCCAGCAATGCATCAAGATCCGTTGATTGCACGCTCTCCACGAGCGACCCGTCGAACCGCGCACGAACTTCCAGTTGATCTGCGCTGTTCAGGCCCGCGTTGGGAAACAGGCTTTCCGCACGTGGCATACGCGATGTCGTGACGGCCGCTCCGCGATCGCTCGCCCTTTCCTGGCCAGTTGATGTGACGACCGTGCCTTGGTCGAACGAGCCAAGTTCTGCCACGGCAGCCTGAAGTCCGCGCCAACCGAAGCTCTTCTGCACGGACAGAACGAAGACTGTCTGTCCGGCACCCTGAATGGTTTTCGCAGAGTGTGCCACACTCGCGACCGCTGCGCACCCCGCGCGTCCGCTCGCATCTGCACCCGCGACGTAGTCACTGTACTGCCACGGTTTCACTCGACGTGCCACCGGGTCGAGCAATCGAACTCCCAGATGCATCGCTTCCTGTCGTGAATGCGCACCGATATCAACCCAGAGCTCATTCACATTGACTACGGTCGTGTCGCCGAGGTGCATCCGGTTGAAATGCACGTTTGTGACCGCAACAACCCCGGGAACATCCCCGGTCTGGGTCAGTACGTTGATCTGTTGCGCCTCATGGAATTGATCCCATAGCGGATGGGTGCGCGCATTGCCCGCACGATGCAGCCGCAAGTAGCCGCTTTCCGTGATTTCGCTGACAACGTATCCAACGTGATCCAAACCACACGCTACGAGTCGCCGGGGATGCCCTGTCCCTACCGTCATGATGAGATTCCCGATCGCATCGCGGTGCCATCGCGAATCTGTAGCCATGATCGGAGTGGTGACGTGGAACTCCTCCCCTGGCGGCGCATCGAAAGCAAGCCACGAAGCAACCACAGCAGCAGCTCGGGAATTGGCCCCGCTCTGCGCTTGGACAGCACGGGGGGCAGCCGCGGTGCCAACGGCGACAATTGCAAGGACGGGAAGAGCCGCGAGCAGTTTACTGCGAAATGACGAGATCATGGGACCGAGGGGTGAGCGATGCATGGGAGCCAATTATAGCCTTCCCCCGCGTTCATCGCGAGTGACTCTGCGAGACAGCCAATCATTGATAAATTACGAAGACACATGACTAATTCCTCATCATCCACCAATCCCTTTCTCACCGCAAGCTCACTTCCCTTCCAGGCGCCTCCCTTTGACCTGATAAAGGAGGACGACTTCCAGCCAGCGATCGATGAGGGAATGAAGCAGCAACTAGCTGAGGTCGCGGCTATCATAGCCGACCCGGCCGCACCAACATTCGAGAACACTCTTGTTGCGCTCGAGAGGTCCGGCGCGCTACTGAATCGCGTTCTTCCCGTCTTTAGCGCGCTGACGGGCGCGAACACAAGTGAGACGCTGCAGCGGGTTCAGGAATACGAAGCGCCGAGGCTGGCTGCGCACGACGATGCGATCCACCTCGATGCGCGCCTCTTTGCACGCATCGAAGCCGTGTACAACCAGCGCGAGTCGCTTGACCTCGAGGGTGAATCACGGCGCCTCCTTGACTGGTACTATGATGACTTCGTGCGCAAGGGCGCCCGCCTCGCCGAGCACGACAAGGCCGCACTCAAGAAGTTGAACGAGGAAGAATCAACTCTCAGCGCACTCTTCGCCAACAAGCTGCTTGCAGCGAGCAAGTCCGGCGCACTCGTGATTCACGACAGTAACAGGCTTGCAGGCCTGAGCGATGGTGAGATCGCGGCGGCGAGACGACCCGCCGCTGATGGTGCAGACGGCGCCGAAACATGGGTGATCCCAATTCACAACACCACCCAACAATCACCTTTGGTTTCTTTGACCGATCGCGAGGTGCGACGCCAGCTCTTTGAAGCTTCATGGAACCGTACTGAAAAGGGCGACGCCAACGACACTCGCGAGATCGTCGCGCGCCTCGCGCAGATCCGCACAGAGCAGGCACGGTTGCTCGGTCATGCCAACTACGCAGAATTGGCGCTTGAAGATCAGATGGCGAAGACTCCTGCCACGGCGCTCAAGTTCGTCCGCGATCTTGTACCGGCAGCGATGGCCAACGCGCGCGCCGAGGCTGATGAGATTCAGAAGATGATCGCAGCTTGTGGCGAAACGTTCGCGCTGGAGCCATGGGACTGGGATCACTACGCTGAGAAGGTGCGCAAGGCACGGTACGATCTCGATGAGGAGCAGATCAAGCAATATCTGGAGCTGAACAGCGTTCTGACGAATGGTATTTTCTACGCTGCTACCGCGCTGTACGGCATCACGTTTACTGAGCGGCACGACATCCCGGTATATCACCCGGATGTGCGCGTATTCGAAGTAACCGATGCAGACGGAAGTCCACTCGCGCTTTTCTATTGCGATTTCTTCTCACGCGAGAACAAGATCGGCGGCGCGTGGATGGACAATCTCGTCAACCAGTCGAAACTGCTTGGCACGAAGCCTGTCATCTACAACGTTGCGAACTTCAGCAAGCCAGTGCCTGGGCAGGCTGCGCTACTGAGTGTTGACGACGTAACCACCATGTTCCACGAATTCGGTCATGCATTGCACGGCCTTTTCGCTGATCAGCAATACCCCAGCCTTTCTGGCACAAGCGTTGCGCGTGATTTTGTGGAGTTGCCATCACAGTTCAATGAGCACTGGGCAACGGAGCCGACGGTGTTTGCCAATTACGCGCGCCACCACTCGACCGGTGCACCGATGCCCCAAGCGCTCGCCGATCGGATTCGCGAGGCAGATAAGTTCAATCAGGGCTATCGGCTCACCGAAGTACTCGCGGCGGTGTTACTGGATATGGCGTGGCATACGCTTCCCGCTGGCGGGCCGCTTCTCGATGTCGATGCGTTCGAAAAGCAGGCGCTGGCTGATAACGGCGTTGCATTGCGCAGTGTCCCGCCGCGCTACCGCTCCAGTTACTTTCAGCACATCTGGGCTAACGGCTATTCGGCTGCGTACTACGCGTATCTTTGGGCCGAAATGCTGGACGCTGATGCCTACGAATGGTTCAAGGAGAACGGCGGACTTACACGAGCGAACGGCGATCACTTCCGCGCGACAATTCTTTCGCGTGGTAACACCGCGGATTTTGCATTGATGTATCGACAGTTCCGCGGCCGCGATCCACAGATCGAACCAATGCTTGAGGGGCGCGGACTCCGGACATCAAGCAAGCAGTAGCCGACTACGTCACTGCGTTCGCCAGATGTCCAGCACTCCACTTGTTGCATGACCGTTTGCGTTCCCTTCCGGAAGCGCAATCCTGCCGTCCACGATGATTGGGCTGTTCCAGTGACCGGAACCCGTTGCAAGATTCGCTACCTGTTCACCGGTGGCCGGATTGTAAACGAGTAGCCCACCCTTCGGATTGTACACATACAGCAGTCCGCCAGACACGACCGGGCTCGTCCCCGGATTGCTGTTCTTCCAGATAGATCGCAGCTGGTTGCCGACCAGAGACCACGCTTCTGTTCCGCCACCGTCGGCGACGTACATAATAGTGGTCGATCCATTGTGCGCTACCGCTGGTGCGGTGAAAAGTCGACCGCCTGACGGTGTTGACACTACTTGCAGTTCGGCGCCTTTGTGCGGCGCTGAACCTCCCATGACTTGCGGATCAAGCAACCGGATTGTCCCGTCCTTGCCGCCCTGCGCGACGAATCCGCCCCCGAGAAGAACGGGTGATGTCGATCCTACATCGGCATCGGTTTCATTCAGCTTATCCGTGTTGGCTGGTGTGTAATTCCCGAGCATTTTGGTAGCGGTAGGGTCCAACTCAATCGTAGCATCACCCCAGTAAGTCGCACCATCCCATTTGGCGTTGCCTGTGGCGACGTAGATGTTGCCGGTGGTGGAATCGATGACTGCTCCGGCTCGGCCCCAGATAGCGGAGTCACTCTCCGGACAGCTCGCCGGCGCTATCAACTTCTGTTGATCGCTGCACAGCGAATTCCAAACGTGCAACAGTTTTCCGGTCGCTCCATCCAGGATTGCTACGTGTCCCTGATACGGCGGCGCATCGCCTATATAACCTCCGGTCGTCGCAACAACATTTCCATTGAAGTAGTTGAGCGACGAAGCAATTTTCTCACGCGATGGGAGAAGCGTAATCGCGGTATTCCACACTACCTTCC
>Ga0207933_1000611_pt1 | contig 33671 bp, 27 predicted proteins | sample NGESurdeep092012_4_FD_184488 | JGI IMG/M metagenome (GOLD analysis project Ga0207933, IMG submission 184488) | Arctic peat soil microbial communities from Barrow, Alaska - NGEE Surface sample F53-3 deep-092012 (SPAdes) | ecosystem: Environmental > Terrestrial > Soil > Wetlands > Peat ... | reverse complement strand
CTGCTAAGGCTTGAGGTAGGCCGCGAGCGGCGAGTGGATGTTGCGCAGGGCGGTGGCGACGTCGCGGGCGTTGAGGGCTGCGCCTTCGGCGCTGGAGTGGGTGTGGTCGATGGGGAAGAGCGCGGCGGTTTTTTCGGGGCCGAGGGATTGGAGGCGGTCGGCGGCGACGGTCGCCATGTCTGCGATGGGGACGTGCTGGGCGGCGGCGATCTGGTACTCGAAGTCGCGGTAGCCCATGTCGCACTCGATCTGGCCGTCCTTCCAGATGTTGCGGATGGTGCAGGTGAGCAGGATGGGAGTGGCGCCTTTGGCGCGGGTGTCGGCGATACATTTGCGGATGTACCAGCCGTAGGTGTGGACGGTTTCAACACTGCCGGCGAGCGGGCCGGTGGGCTGTGAATTTTTAATGGGGACGTCCTGGGTTTCTTCGCCGATTCCCTTGAGGGTTCCGCGGCGTTTGGGGCCGCCGATTTCGGCGCCGTCGTTGTGTCCCATCTGGATGAGGACGAAGTCGCCGGGTTTGATTTCTGCGAGAACGTGGTCCCAGTGGCCCTCGTTGATGTAGCTGCGGGAACTGCGGCCGGCGATGGCGCGATTGGCGACGTTGATGCGGGAGGTGTCGAAGAGCGGGGCGAAGTGGTCGCCCCAGCCGAGGTCGGCTTCATTGCGGGCGGTGGAGTCGCCGACGATGAAGACGGTGGGCAGCGTCGGATTGAGTGCCGCGTCGGCGGGGGTATTGGTCTGGGGTGGGGCGTCGGGGGTGGAGGGCTTCTGGGCGCGAGCGAGGGGTGCAAGGAGGAAGGCGAGTGCGGCGAGGACACGGAGGCTCGGCATGATGAGAAGAGTAGCACCGGAGGGTTGTGGCGGCCCACTCATGACGTTGACCATGGGGTCGTCATGAAATGGGCCACTCCCCGCGCCCAGCCTGGGCGCGAAGGCGAATCGGCGAGGTTACCGTCGATACAGCGAGCGCAAACTATTGAATCTTCAGGGTGGTTACCAGAATGTGGAACTATCGTGTTACGATACGGAGATTTTTTGTCCACTTTATTTTGGGAGTAAACATGGGCCTCTCGGGTCATTTTGGATGTGCAAACGGTGCAGTTGGCGATAGGCGGGCGCAATTCTTTCAGCAGCAAAAGACGACATTTCGATGTCTGAAAATGGCGATGGTGGCAGTCGCGATACTGGTTGCCGGGACCTTTACCGCCAGGGCCACGGACATACCCATTTACAACAATCTGGTCTTCTCGACAGCGGCGAGGAACGGCGCCGCTACGCTGGCAACGGATGGCTCCTACTACACGCCGATTTTCGCCGACGATGTCACTCTGGGCGCGGGATTTGCCGGAAGTGAAGTGACCGGTTTCAACTTCAGCATTGCCAATTACAACCCGGATACAACATTCATCACCATCTTTATCATGATGTACGCGGACAATAACGGCGCGCCGGGAGCGTTGCTGTACTCCACTCCGTTCGTCGCCAACGCGCGCGGAAGTTTCGTAACTTTCGGAGGATCCGGGCCGGCGGCGCAGCTTTTTGTCGCTCCGCGGAAACTTTGGATTGGAGAATCGTTCAGCAATGTCAGCACCGGTTTCGCCACGACGCAGGCCGAAGTGGATAACTTCGGGGTCGCTTTCCATGAGGGACCGACGGTGGGGAGCAGCAGCGACAACTATTTTCTATCGTCCGCCACCTTTCCTCCGAATGTAGGTTCGCCGGCTGGAACTATCGTGACGGGCCCGCCCGGAAGCATTGCCTTCGAACTTTTCACGGATGTCGCTCCGAACCCGGTGCCCGAGCCCTCGAGCCTGTCGCTGCTGGTGTTGGGGCTGGGGTCGCTGGGTGGAATCGTCAGGCGGAAGCTGCGGGGATAATACTTCTTCGAGACGAGAACTACATGAGAGCCATGGCTGCGGATGCCATGGCTTTTTTGTCTCTGGTGAGGGTGGCGAGGGCGGGTTTTGTTCAGTTTTGAGTGGTGAGTGATGAGTCTTGAGTGGACGTTGCGGGCATGAGGGGCGTATCAGGTAGGATGGGCGTGTTCGGTGTCGATTGCATTGGTTGCGAAAGGGAATGATGGGCGTGTGGAGTTGGAAGCGGGCAGCGGTTGCGGTTGGAGTGCTGGTTGCGACGGTGGCGGCGGTCGCGCAGCAGGGATCGTGGGTAGTGAAGCCGGAGTGGGTGAGGGCGCATGAGGAGTTTCTGGCCAGCGACGTGATGGCGGGGCGGGGAAGCGCGACTCGGGATGAGCAGATTGCGGCGACGTATGTGGCGTCGGAGTTTATGGCGTATGGGCTGAAGCCGGCGCCGGGGATGAGTGGCTACATCCAGAGCGCGGAGGTGGTGTCGCCGGCGCTGGATGGGGCGGCTGTGCTGACGGTGAATGGCACCTCGTTGAAAGAGGGCGCGGACTTCGATCTGCTGATGGGCTCGGGCGCGGATGTTGTCGGGCCGCTGGCGAAGGTCGCGGCCAAGGATGAGGCGGGGGCAAAGCCGGCTCCGGGCAGCGTAATTCTGCTGACGGACCTTCCGGATGGAACTCCTGCCATGCAGGCCGCATCGCGGCTGCGGCGCAGCGGGGCGGCGGCGATCGTGGTGGAGGCGGATGATTCCACCAGGCAGATGTTCGCGATGCTGGACGGCAAGACGCGCGTGCCGCTTCGACTGAAGGACAGCGATGCGGGGCCGCGCGGCGTCACGATTGTGACGGTGAACCACGCGGCGATGGAGGGGTTGAAAGCGCAGGCGGATGGTGCGGTGGTGACGCTCACGGTGCATGAGGTTCCGGGTGCGAAGCCTCGCGAAACGTTCAACGCGATTGGTTATCTGGAGGGTACGGACCCGGCGAGTGGGACGATTTTGTTGACGGCGCACCTGGACCATCTGGGGATTGGGAAGCCGGTCGATGGAGACGCCATTTTCAACGGCGCGAACGACGACGCGGCGGGGACGACGGCGGTGATGGAACTGGCACATGCGCTGGCGGCGGGGCCGCGGCTGAAGCGCAATGTGCTGTTCGTCTGCTATGGCAGCGAGGAGATTGGCGAGCTTGGCTCGACGTACTTTGGCAAACATCCTCCCGTGCCGCTGAAGAGCCTGGTGGCGAACCTGGAGTTCGAGATGATCGGCGCGCAGGACCCGAAGATGCCCAGGGGCGTGCTGCTGCTGACGGGGTGGGACCGGTCCAACCTGGGGCCGACGTTGAAGGCGCATGGGGCGCTGCTGGGGCCGGATCCTTATCCGGAGCAGCATTTTTTCGAGCGCTCCGATAACTATGCGTTGGCGTTGCAGGGCGTCGTTGCACATACGGCGGCGGGCTGGGGGACGGTGCCGACGTATCACCGTCCGAATGACGATATGGCGCATCTGGATCTGCCGTTTATGACGGCGGCCATCCAGAGTCTGGTCGAGCCGATACGGTGGCTGGCGGACAGCGACTTTGTGCCGGCGTGGAACAAGGATGGGCAGCCGAAGGGAAGAGGGTAGAGAGGCAGAGTGTAGAGGCTAGAGTGTAGAGAGTAGAGAGTGCGTTGCAGTGGCGAGTTGGGCATTTTGCGTCAATGAGAGAGCAGTTCGCAAAGCACGACGGCTTGATTTCGCTCTGTATCTTTTGCTCCGTAGACGAGAGTGGCCTTGTCCTGGGCGACGGCATTCTTGAGCGCCAGTAGCTGGTCGGGGATGTGCTTGAGCTCGGCGCGGTAGCGGGTGCGGAACTCAAGCCAGCGGTCGGGGTCGTGCCCGAACCACTTGCGAAGTTCGTTGCTGGGCGCAACCTCCTTGAGCCAGAGGTCCACATGCGCCTTTTCCTTGGTGAGGCCGCGCGGCCACAGGCGATCGACCAGGATGCGGGTGCCGTCCTCGTTGGATGGCACCTCGTACACTCGCTTGATATCGACCTTCATTGCTGTCCTTTTCCGCGCGCGTCAGTAGCCGGAGAACTCCTCGGCGCGCACATTCGCGGCCTTCACGCCTGCATCCCCAAGCGTCTTCTGCATGGCCGACACCATCGCCGGTGGGCCTGAAATGTAGTAGATGGGCGTGCCAAGGCCGTCGAGATGTTTGTCCAGCATGGCGCGGTCGATCGTACCCGTTTCACCGTGCCACGGCTGGGCGGAATCTTCCATCTTCGTCATGCAGGCGACCAGCTTGAAGTTGGGATTTTCTTTCTCCGCCTGCTGCAGTTCGTCCAGAAACGCCGCGTCCTCGGGCCGGCGGTTGGAATAGAAGAGGATGAGCTTCCGCGGCAGCTTGTCGCGAGTGGCCTGGAGGACGATGCTTCGCACCGGCGTAATGCCTATGCCTCCAGTCAGGAAGACGGCGGGGACGGAAGCGTCGGAATGGAGCGTGAGTTCGCCCCACGGCGCATCGAGGGTAAATTCGGTCCCCAGCGGGACGATTTTGAGCGAGCGCTTGAAGGCCGTGTCGCGCATGCGGGTGGCGACGATCAGGTCTTCTTCGTAAGGCGCGCCGGCCAGCGAGAAGCTGCGTTTGTTGCCCTCGGCATCCGTCTCCGGGGGGTTGTCGAGGCTGAAGTCGCCTGCCTGGCCGGGAGTGAAGGTAAAGCCCTCCGGTTTGGCGAAGTGGAACGCCATGGTCCCGGCAGCTACTTCCGTTCTGCTCTTCAATGCGATGGTAAGCGCCATGATCTGTCTGCTCCTTGCATACTCACTTATCTTACGGCGGAAGGTCACTCCCTGTTTCGGCGATTACCGTCCCTTCCTGTTTTGGGGTAGGGTAAAAGACGGAAAAGCGAGGGCTTGGATGAGCAAAGGGGCAATTGAGTTTGCAAAGGCGAATGGGGACCGGTTTGTCGAGGAGTTGAAGGAGTTGTTGAGGATTCCTTCGATTTCGACGTCGCCGGAGCGGGCGGGCGATGTGCGGCGCGCGGCTGAGTTTGTCGCCGATGGGCTGCGTCAAGCGGGTATGACGGGCGTGAAGCTGATTGAGACTTCAACGGCGAAGCGTACAGGTCATCCGCTGGTTTATGCGGAGTGGCTGGGTGCGCCGGGCAAGCCCATCGTGCTTTGTTACGGGCACTACGATGTGCAGCCGCCGGACCCGCTGGATGAGTGGAAGTCTCCGCCGTTTGAGCCGGAGGTGCGCGATGGCAATATCTATGCGCGCGGGGCGGTCGACGACAAGGGGCAGATGTGGATGCATGTGAAGGCGTTTGAATCGGCGCTGGCCAATGGCGGGAAGTTGCCAGTCAATGTCCGCGTGATTGTGGAGGGTGAAGAAGAGGTCGGCGGCGAAGGGATTGCCGCGTTTGTGCGGGAGCATGGAGACCAGTTGAAGGCCGATGCGGCGCTGGTGAGCGACACGGAGATGTTTGCGCCGGAGCTTCCGACGCTGTGCGTGGGGCTGCGCGGGATGATCTATACGGAGTTGGAAGCACGCGGGGCGATGGTCGATCTGCACTCGGGTATGTATGGAGGTGCGGCGCCGAATCCGTTTGTCGCACTGGCGCAGGTGATTGCCCAGATGAAGCGATCTGATGGGCGGATTGCGATTCCCGGCTTCTATGACGACATTGAGGAGCCGAGCAAGGCGGAGCTGGAGGCTTGGCGATCGCTGCCGTTCGACGAAGAACACTATCGGAAGACGGAAGTTGGGTCGACGGAGTTGACGGGCGAGATGATGTTCTCTGTGCTGGAGCGGACGTGGTCGCGGCCGACGATGGATGTGCATGGAATGCCGGGAGGATTTACTGGCGCGGGCGCGAAGACGGTGATTCCGGCCAGGGCGACGGCGAAGATTTCGTTCCGGCTGGTGCCGAATATGAAGCCGGAAAAAGCTTTCGCGCAGTACAAGGCGTTCGTGCAGAGCATTTGTCCGGCGGGAATTACGCTGGAGGCGCGGCTGATCCACCAGGGAGAGCCGATCGTGGTGAGCACGGACAATGCGTACGTGCGTGCGGCCAGCGCGGCGATGAAGGAAGTGTTCGGCAAGGAGACCGTGTTTGTGCGCGGCGGCGGATCGATCCCGATTGTCGGCGACTTTGTGCGGGAGCTGGGGATTCCGACGGTAATGATGGGCTTCGGTCTGCCGGACGACAACCTTCATGCGCCGAATGAGAAGTTCCATCTGGCGAATTTTCATCGCGGGATCGAGTCGATTTTGCGGTTCTTCGATCTGGTCGGGGCGGGGGAGTAGCGGTGGAGGATGAGGCAGGCGTTCTGCCGGTTTCGGGCTATGTGCTGGCGGGCGGCAGGAGCTCGCGCATGGGCGCGGACAAGGCGGGGCTGATGTTTGGAGAGCGGTCGCTGGTGGAAGTGGCGGTCGAGAAGCTGGCGGGGATTTGCGCCGAGGTGGCGATCGCGGGGAACCGGGAGGACCTGGAGCATGTGGCGCCGATTGTGACGGAGACGCGATTTTTTGTGGGGCCGGGAGCGGGGATCGAGGCAGGGCTGCGCCATGCGCACAACGAGTGGTGTTTGTTTGTGCCGGTCGACGTGCCGCTGCTGCCGGTCGCGCTGTTGCGGAGGTGGGCTGCGGATGTGCTGGAGGCTGGCAAGAGGGGACTGCGGGGGAGTTATCTGACGGCGAACGGGCGGGCGCAACCGTCGATCTGCATGTTCCACCGGGAGTGCCTGGATTCAGTGGTGCGCTCGCTGAACCGCGGGGAGCGGCGCGTGAAATTCCTGCTGGATGGGGTGGATTTCGATCTGGGCGCGGGGACGCTGGCAGTGAAAGATGTGGCGGCATATGCCGCGGCTTCAGGGGCGACGGCGGAGGACGTGCGGCGATGGTTTTCGAATTTGAATACTCCGGAAGAGTTTGCGGAAGCGGAGAGATTGTGGGCTCGCCAGAGAGGAGCATCTGGTGAGGGGCGAGGCGTGAGGGATTGAGGGGCGAGGTAGTTGGGGCCTGCCGCGTGGGAGAATGGGGAGCAGGAGCGGCGCATGGCGGACAAGGTGAATCCAAAGAGCGACGACGCGGCAGGACGCACGGATGCGGAGCATCGGTCCGATGAGTGGATGGACCTGTCGCTGTCGGGGCTGATGGACGATGAGCTGGCGAAGGAGCCTCCGCCGGCGGTGGACGAGTTTATGGCCGAGGCCGCGGTCGCGAATGAGGCGGGTGCGGAAGCGATTGCCGAGGTCAAGGACAAGCCCGGGCCGTATATCGCGTTCGAGCATGTGTGCAAATCGTTTGGCGAGTTTGTGGTGCTGGAGGATGTGAGCTTCTGGGTCGATCCGGGCGAAACGCTGTGCATCCTGGGGCGCAGCGGCGTGGGGAAATCGGTTTCGCTCCAGATGCTGATGGGTTTTCTGAAGCCGGATAGCGGCACGATCCTTGTGGCGGGACAGAATATTGCCGGGTTCTCCGAAGCGGAGATGCAGGAAGTGCGCCGCAAGGTGACGATGGTGTTCCAGAATGGGGCGCTGTTCGATTCGATTTCGGTGGGCGAGAATGTGGCGTTTTCGCTGCGCGAGCGCGGGGCGATGGAGGAAGACCAGATACTGCAGGTGGTGAAGGGGCTGCTCGAAATGGTGGGCGTGGCGGGGATGGAGAATTTGTTGCCGTCCGACCTGTCGACCGGGATGAAGCGGTCGGTGGCGATTGCGCGGGCGCTGGCGGCGCAGCCCGGGGCGATCCTGTACGACGAGCCGACGACCATGGTGGACCCGCTGATGGGCCATCTGCTGGGCGACCTGATCCAGCGGCTTAAACACCAGTTGCATCTCACCAGCATCATCGTCACGCACGATATGCGGTTCGCGGAGAAGCTGGCGGACCGGGTAGTTTTCCTGCATGAAGGACATGCGCGTTTCTTTGGGACGATGGAGGAGATGAGAAAGAGCGACGACCCGGTGCTGTGCGAGTTTCTATCGTTGGACGAGCTTGTGTTGCCTGCATGAGGAGGTGTGGAGCAATCTGTTGGTGCGACTTATTCGTTCATAGTGTGTTGAAGCGATACATTGAATTCTGTTGCGGAAATGCTACCTTCACAGGGAAAGCTGGATCTGGGTAGCGGATCGATTTGCCGACATGGATTGGGGAACATGGGTACTCCGGATTTTTTGCCGCGAATAGCTGTAGCGAGACGGCGGTTGCCGTCCAGCAGCGGCCTGGTCGCGCGCTATAAGGGGCCGTCGCCGTCCAACATCGTTGTTTGGATTTTGCTCGATTTGGCGACCGCGCTGGTCGCCGGCCTGATCGCGCTGCGCATCCGGGGGGACGGTGTTCCGGTCCCCCACAATGCGTTTCTGCTGCGGCTGACGCATTCGGAGCCGGCCGTTTCGCTGGCGTACGTGGCGGCCTTCGGCGTGTTCCTGGTGCTGTGCTCCCGGATGTACGGGCTGTATGGGCCGGCCCAGAACCGCAGCGGACTGAATGAGCAGAGGCTGACCGTGCAGGCGAACCTTACTGCCGGCCTGCTGCTGTGCGGGACGCTCTATCTGTTGCGCGGGTATGCGGTTTCGCGCGTCGTGGTGGGCGTGACGGTGCTGCTGGCCATGGTGATGACAATGGCGCGGCGGTTCGCGTGGCGCCGGCTGATGCAGCGCCGCTATCTCGAAGGGCTGGAGACGCGCAATGTGCTGATCGTCGGCGTGGGGCGCGTGGCCCATGCGCTGCGCAACCACCTTGAAGCGCTGCGGCACATGGGCTTCCGCTTCAAGGGATTTATCGCGCTGAACGCCGAGGACGCAGAGTCGGGCAACATCGACGTCGTGGGGGATTTGGCCAACTGCCTGGATGTGGCGCGGTCGATGTTTGTGGATGAGATTTTCTTCTCGACGCCGACGGACAAGAACGCGATTATGGCGCTGGTGGAAGAAGCGCGGACCGCGGGAGTCGACGTGCGGGTGGTGCCGGATTTGTATGAGGGCCTGGCGTGGAATGCTCCGGTGGAGTATATCGGGCAGTTTCCGACGATCCCGTTGCATCGGCGCGAGTTTCCGCTGGGCGCGTTTTTGATCAAGCGGGTGATGGATGTGGTGCTGTCCACCCTGGCGATCGTCGTGCTGCTGCCGGCGATGGCGGTGATCGGTGCGTTGGTGAAGATGAGCTCGCGGGGCCCGATGCTGTATGGGGCGAAACGCATTGGGCGCAAGGGCAGGATGTTTACCTGCTACAAGTTTCGGACGATGGTGCAGGACGCCGACGCGCAAAGGCAGGACCTGCTGTATCGCAATGAGCGCGATGGGATTTTGTTCAAGATCGATAACGACCCGCGGATTACGAAGCTGGGGCGGCGGCTGCGCAAGTATTCGCTGGATGAGTTGCCGCAGTTCTTCAACGTCCTGGTGGGCAACATGAGTCTCGTGGGGCCGCGACCTCCCCTGGCGGCGGAGGTGGAGCAGTACAAGTTGGCGCATCTGCGGCGGCTGGATGTGCTGCCGGGAATGACCGGTCTGTGGCAGGTGGAGGCGCGCCAGGACCCGTCGTTCGACAGCTATATTTCGCTGGATACGGCGTATGTCGAGAACTGGAACCTGATGCTGGACTTGCGGATTCTGGCGCGGACGGTAGGAGTTGTGCTGGCGGGGACGGGCAGTTAGGGCGGATCAGCTGATGGCATGTGGCGCGATTATAGGTCGGGCCTTCAGCCCTCAGACTCTTCTCCGCCGGTTTCATGGGGCTGCGCCCCATGCTGGTATAGCGCGGGCCTTTGGCCCTCCACACCACTGGCTGAACCTCCTGCCGAGTGTGTAACTTCGTCAGCACAGCTAGACCGCGATAAACTTGACGTGTGCGAATTGCGCTGGCCCAAATCAATCCAACTATCGGTGACTTCAGCGGCAATACGCGGAAGATTCGTGATTTTTATGAACGCTCGGCGGAGCAGGGCGCGGAACTGGTAATTTTCCCGGAGCTTGCGATTTGCGGCTATATGCCGGGCGATTTTCTGGAGAAAGATTCGTTCCTGAAGCGGTGCGAGAGCGCGCTGCTGGAGGTTGCGGCGTTGACTGCCGGCGAGGGGAAGCCGGCGGTGCTGGTTGGGACTCCGCTGAAGTGCGAGACCGTGGCGGGCAAGCGGGCGCGCAATGTGGCGGCGTTGCTGGAAGGCGGTGAGGTCAAATTTTTGCAGCAGAAGGCGCTGCTGCCTTTCTACGATGTGTTCGACGAGCAGCGGTATTTTGAGCCGGCGCGGTCGCAGACGCTGACGCTGGTGAAGGGTCATCCGGTAGCGATTACGGTTTGCGAAGATGCCTGGAACGACAAGATGTTCTGGCCGCGGCGGCTGTATCCGGTGGACCCGATCGAAGAGCTGATGAAGCAGTGGGAAGCGCTGCCGCCGCACCTGGGAACGGAGCGGATCATCCTGAATATTTCGTCGTCGCCGTTCTGGCACGGCAAGCTGGAAGTGCGGCGAAAGATGCTGACGGCGCTGGCAACGCGGCATCGCGCGGTGGTTGCGATCGTCAACCAGGTGGGCGCGAATGATAGTTTGATTTTCGACGGGTCTTCGTTTGCGGTGAATGCCGGGGGCGACGTGATTGCGCAGGCGAAGTCGTTTGCGGAAGATCTCGTGGTGTTCGATACGGCTGATGCCGGTGGGGTTGCGGCGACGTACGAGGCGGATACGGCGCAGGTGTGGGATGCGCTGGTGCTGGGGACTCGCGACTATGTGCGCAAGTGCGGATTTCGCAAGGCGATCATCGGCCTGAGCGGCGGGATCGATTCGGCGCTGGTGGCAGCGATTGCGGTGGAAGCGCTGGGCGCGGAGAATGTGCAGGGTGTCGGGATGCCGAGCGAGTTTTCGTCGGAGGGCTCGGTATCGGATGCGGAGACGCTGGCGCGGAACCTCGGTATTGCGTTTACGCTGCTGCCGGTGCGCGAGATTTACGACCGTTTTACGGAGACGCTGGCGCCGAGTTTTGCGGACTCGAAGTTTGGGCTGGCGGAAGAGAATCTGCAGCCGCGCATTCGCGGGACGTTGCTGATGGCGCTGTCGAATAAGACTGGCGGGCTGGTGTTGACGACGGGCAACAAGAGCGAGATGGCTGTGGGCTACTGCACGCTGTACGGAGATATGGTGGGGGCGCTGGCGGTGATCGGCGATGTGTATAAGACGGAGGTCTATGCGCTGAGCCGGTACGCGAACCGTGAGCGCGAGGTGATTCCGGAGAGCACGCTGACCAAGCCGCCGTCGGCGGAGCTGAGGCCAGGGCAGAAGGACACGGATTCGCTGCCGCCTTACGACGTGCTCGACCCGATACTGCGGGCGTATGTCGAGGAGTATGAATCGGCCGAGGAGATTGCGGCAAAGCAGGGCGTAGATGCGACACTGGTTCGGTCGGTGATTGGGCTGGTGGAGCGCAGTGAATATAAACGCCAGCAGGCCGCGCCGGTGCTGAAGGTGAGCAAGAAATCTTTTGGCATGGGACGCCGCTTTCCCATTGCCGCGAAGTCTGAAGTATAGGAAGCAGATTATTTAAAGCCGCGGCCACGCCGGGCAGAAAAGAAGGAACACGTTGAACAAGTATTTTCGGATCGTCGCATGGAGCGCTGCTGCTTCGATGCTTTCCCTTGTCATGGCTGCACAAACTCCGGCCCCTATTCCATCCGCTCCGGGAGCGGGCGTTCTTGTTGCGCCGAAGCCGCCGGCGGACCCCTTTCCGCCCGTCAATCCGAAGTTTTTTACGGCGACGACGCCTACCGTCGAGACGGTGAATGCATTTCTGAAACAGTTGTGGGGGTTCGATGCGAACCGCGAATGGCAGGTGGCGGCGGTCCTGTCGACCAAGGCGCCTGGAGTGGCGAAGATTGTGGTGTTTGTGGGGGAAAAATCGCAGCCCGGCAAGTCGCAGACGACCGTGTTCTTCACCACGCCCGATGGCAAGCATGCGATCGCCGACAACGTGATCGACTTTGGCGCAAAGCCGTTTGAAGACACGCGCAGGCTGCTGGAGGCGCGCGCCGACGGGCCTGCTCGCGGGGCCGCCGGCAAGGAGTTGTTGATCGTGGAGTTCAGCGACATGCAATGTCCGCACTGCAAGGACGCGCAGTCGACCATGGACCAGTTGGTGACCGACTTCCCGCAGGCGCGCGTAGTGTTTGAGAATTATCCGCTGGTCGATATTCATCCGTATGCGTTCCAGGCCGCCGCCGAAGGCGTGTGCGTGCGCAAGGAGAAGGGCGACGATGCGTTCGCGAAGTATGCGCAAGCGGTGTTCGACGCGCAGGACGGGCTGACGGCGGCGAACGCCAACGCGACGCTGGACCTGGCCGTGACCAAGGCCGGGGCCGATCCCGCCGCGGCCATTGCGTGCGCCAAGACCCCCGCGGCGACCGATGCGGTACACGCGTCGATGCAACTGGGCAAGGACCTTGGGGTGGATGCGACGCCGATGTTGTTTGTCAACGGCCAGCCAATTCCGATCACCAATGTTCCGTATGAGGTATTGAAGCGGATCGTCGTGTATCGCGCCGGGTTGGATGGAATACAGGTGAAGTTGCAGCCGTCGTTGAAGACGTTGAAGTAGGGAAGCCGTGGCGAAGGAGGGAGGGCCTGCGGGCTCTCCCTTTTTATTTTGGAACGTCCGTCACTTATTCATGGAGCGGCTGACGCGCCGCGTATACCCTTTGGAAGCACTTGAATTTCTTCGGCACGGAGATCTATGGGCAGCCTCGTTCAGGACGTCAAGCAGTCGCTTCGGATGTTGGCCAAGAGTCCTGGATTTACGGTGGCCGCGGTTGCCGCGCTGGCGCTCGGCATCGGCGTGAACACCGCGATCTTTTCCGTGGTCAACGCGGTGCTTCTGAAGCCGCTCACGTATCCGGAGCCGGACCGTCTGGTGCAACTGCTGACCACGGACCCCGATGGCAGCAGCCCGGGTGCGTCGATCACCAAGTTTCACAACTGGCAGCAGCAGACCGGCGTATTGCAGGATGTCTCCGGCTATGACTTCGGCGGCCCGGGCTTCAACCTTACCGGAGCGGTGCCGGAGCAGGTACGCGGCATCCATGTGACGCATGACTACTTCGCGCTGTTCGGCGCTCCGGTGCTGCTGGGGCGGACGTTCACGCCGCAGGAAGACATGCCGAACGGCGGCCACGTGGTCGTGCTGAGCAATGGCTTCTGGAAGCGGAAGTTCGGGGGCAACCCGAATATTGTGGGCACCGCGATTTCGCTGGGGGACGATCCTTACACGATTGTCGGCGTGCTTGGTCCGAACTTCGAGACGGAGCCCGCGTCCGACTTGTTCATTCCTTTTCAGTTCGACCCCAACAGCCAGAACCAGGGACACTTCTTTCTGGCCGCGGCGCGCCTGAAACCCGGCGTTACGCTGGAGCAGGCCAACGCGCAGATGAAGCTCGCAGGGCAGCAGTTTCTGCGGCGCTACCCGACGTATAACGCGAAGAATAGCTTCGCGGTGCAGCCGCTGCGCGATTTCATCGTCAGCGATGTGCGGTCGTCTCTGTTCGTTCTGCTGGGGGCGGTGGGGTTCGTTCTGCTGATCGCCTGCGCCAATGTGGCGAACCTTTTGCTGGTGCGGGCGACGGGGCGCAAGCGGGAGTTTGCCATTCGCATCGCGCTGGGTGCGCGGCGCGCGCACATCATCCGCCAATTGCTGACGGAGAGTATTCTGCTTTCGCTCACCGGCGGCGTGCTGGGCCTGATTCTGGGCTATGCGGGCGTGCGCTGGCTGCTGGCGATCAATCCCGGCGACATTCCGCGCATCGGCGAGACGGGAGCGGGCGTCGGCATCGACTGGCGGGTGCTGGCGTTTACGCTGGTCGTGTCTCTGGGCACGGGGATTCTGTTTGGGCTGTTTCCGGCGCTGGGCGCGTCGCGGCCCGATCTCCACTCCACGTTGAAGGAGAGCAGCAATCGGTCGGGCACAAGCTATCGGCAAAACAAGGCGCGCTCGCTGCTGGTGATCAGCGAGGTGTCGCTGGCGCTGGTGCTGCTGGTCGGCGCGGCGCTGCTTATCCGGACGTTCGTGAAGTTGCGCGCGGTCGATCCCGGTTTCAATCCGAAAAACGTGCTGACGATGTACATGTCGCTGACCGGCGACCGCTTCGAAAAGACCGCGGGTGTGGCGCAGTTGGCGCGGCTGGGGCGGGAGCGGCTCGATGCGATTCCGGGTGTTGAAGCGTCGGCCGCGACGTGCTGTCTTCCGCTGGAAGGCGGGTTTGGATTGCCGTTCATCGTCGTGGGCCGTCCGCTGGGGAATGAAGAACAGACTGGCGGCGCCGGATGGATGAGCACGTCTCCCGGATACTTCGATGTCTTCCGCATCCCCATTTTGCGCGGACGGGACTTCACCGAAAACGACACGGCGAGCGCTCCGGGAGTCGTCCTCATCAACCAGGCGATGGCAAAGAAATACTGGCCGAAAGAAAACCCGGTGGGGCAGCAACTGCTGATCGGCAAAGGTGTGGGTCCGCAGTTTGAAGAGCCCGCGCGGCAGATCGTCGGCGTCGTCGGCGACATCCGCGACGGCGGCCTGAACCGCGAACCGCGGCCGCTGATGATCGTTCCGCTGGCGCAGGTCACGGACGGCATGACTGCCCTGAACAGCGGCATTGGGCCGGTAGCGTGGCTGGTCCGAACGCGCACCGACCCGCGCCCGCTGGCGAAGGCCATCACGGAACAATTGCGCCAGGCCAGCAACGGATTCCCGGTGGCCCGCGTGCGGCCGATGGAGGAGGTCGTCGTCCAATCGACCGCGCGCGAAGATTTCAATATGCTGCTGCTGACGATCTTCGGGGCTGCGGCGTTGCTGCTCGCCGGGATTGGGATTTACGGCCTGATGGCGTATTCCGCGCAACAGAGGACGCAGGAGATGGGCATACGGCTGGCGCTCGGCGCCGACCGTTCCTCGATCCGCAACCTGGTGGTTTGGCAGGGAATGCGGTTGGCGTTGGTGGGCATCGCGTTGGGTATTGCGGCGGCTTTTGCGCTCGCGCACCTGATTGCCAGTTTCCTGTTTGGCGTGAAGTGGTGGGACCCGGTGGCGTTTGTCGCGGTGCCCATCGTTCTCACGCTGACGGCGGTGCTTGCCGTGTGGATTCCGGCGCGGAGAGCGGCGAAGCTGAACCCGATGGACGCACTGCGTACGGAGTAGCGGGAGTTTGCTATCGAAGAGAGAGCCCTGCGGCGGGACCGGCCCACGAAATCAAGCCCCCGGCTCTGCCGGAGGCTTAATTTACTCTTGGGTGCTTGCTGTACAGCTCATCTACGAATGACGGAATGACGATCAGCGTGCGGCGGTCTGGGTCTTCTGCTGCGAAGGCAGCGTGTGGTCTTCGAGCGCCTGGGCTTCGGGCATGTAGGTCAGCGCCTTGTTGATCTGCGGATCCCAATCGGCGCGGATGCGAAGACCTTCGCTCTGGCCGAACTGCGACGTAAACAGTTCGCTCTTGATGCTCGCCTTCACCCAGTCGAGGTTTGCGGTCAAATCGGGCTCGGTGTAGTCGATTTTCTCCGACTTCAGGAAGTCCCGGAACTGCTGCAACACCGCATCGTCCACCTGGAAATCCTTCGTCACGGTATGCGTCGCCAGGTAATGCGTGGAGAAGTGTGCAAACGCATAGTGCAGCAGCATGGTGTCTTCGAAGCGGTTGTCCTTCAGTTCGTCGATCTTCTCATCGGGAGTAATGCCGCCGCCCCCATAAACCGTCCGCCCGGAGTCGGTCAGCTTCACCTCGCGGTCGGCATTGTTCTTGGGCACGTCGTCGCGCACATAGTAGTAGTCGTACAGCGAAACATGGTTGTAGTTCCGCTGAATCAGCCGCCCCGACGGCGTGTAGTAGTGGAACGTCGTCAGCGCCAGCCCGGTGTTGTCGGCGATCGGGAACACCGTCTGCACCAGTCCCTTGCCGAAGGTCGTCTCACCGACGATCAGGGCGCGGTCGTGGTCCTGCAACGCGCCCGAAACGATCTCCGCCGCCGAGGCCGTGTTCCGGTTCACCAGCACGACAATAGGATACTTCGCATCCGACCCGTGCGGCGCGCGATACACCTGGTCGGCGAAGGCGCGCCCATGCTGCGAAACCACCACCTGTCCGCGCTCCAGAAATTTATCCGAAACATTGACCGCCTCGTTCAGCAGCCCACCCGGATTGCCTCGCAGGTCGATCAGCAGGCCCTGAATGTCGCCGAACTTGTCCAGAGCGTCCTGCACTTCGCGCGAAGTCGTCTCCATGAAGTTCGTAATGTGGATATAGCCCACGCCGGGCTTGATCAGGAACGCCAGATCCACCGAATACCGCGGAATTTCGTCGCGGATCAAGTCGAAAACCAGCGGCTTGGGCGAGCCCACGCGGCCCATCGTCACCGAAACATGCGTCCCGCGCGGCCCCTTCAGCACGTTCGCAACCGCGGTGGAATCCATGTTTTCCGTCGATTTGCCATCGACCGCAAGGATCACGTCCCCGGGCCGGATCCCCGCCTTGTACGACGGTGTGCCCTCAAACGGAGCCAGCACCACGATCTTCGTGCCCTGCGGCTGGATCGTCATGCCGACGCCGTAATACTTGCCGTGCTGGTCTTCGCGCATCTGCGCGTATGCCTTCGGATCGTAAAAATTCGAGTGCGGGTCCAGCACATGCAGCATGCCCGGAATCGCGCCGTCGTAGATGGCCTTATCGGCCTTGTCCGGGTCCAGGTGCTCGGCGTAATTGGCTTCCACAATCCCGTACACATCGGTGAACGAGTGCAGGGCGTCGCGCATCGTGGATTCCTGCGAAGACGATTGCGCGGAAACCTTGCTGTTATAGAGCGACCCGGCAACGGCGCATACTGCCAGAAATAGCGTTGCGGAAAAAATCGCGCGTCGCGTGCGGTTAACCATAGATTTTTGCCAACCTCGAGTGAAAACGCGCGAGCCGGCGCGCAACCGGTGGAACTACACTCAGTTGGACGGAGTATAGCATCGCGGGGTTAGCCGTCGCCGGGCAGGGACGAGTTCAGACGGACTTGTTCCCCCGGATTCCACAGGCGGGATTCCACAGGTAGAATGGAAATGCGAATCACTTCTGCCGGGTTGCGCAGTCTAACCATTCAAATGCGCAAGAGCCCAGCGAAGACCGCCGTTTTGCGGATGCAGAAGCGGATGAAGGAACGGATGACCGAGAAGTACACACGCAAGCTATTTGCCGCGGCGCTGCTGGCCGCGAGCGCCGCATCGGGCACCATTGCCTGGGCCCAGGCCCCAGCCCAACGACAGTTCCAGATGCCTCTTTCCTCCGCGCCGCAGTACCAGGTCCCGGTGCTGCCCGTGCCCGCGTCCATCACGCCCAACGGCCAGGTGGTCGAGGACGTCATCGTGCGCGTGAACGACCAGATCATCACGCGCTCGGAGCTGCAGCGCAGCGAAGAGCAGTTGGTCCAGGAAGCCGAGCAGAACAACACCCCGGCGGCCGATCTGGCGCAGCGCCAGCACGACCTGCTCCGCGACATGATCGACCAGCAACTCCTGCTCTCCAAGGGCAAGGAACTCGGCATCACAGGCGACGCCGAGACGCTGCGCCGGCTGGACGAAATCCGCAAGCAATACCACCTGGATTCGATGGACGCGTTGGAGAAGGCCGCCACGGCGCAGGGGGTCAGCTTCGAGGACTTCAAGTCCGGCATTCGCAACAACGTCATTACGCAGGAGGTGGTGCGCGACGAGGTCGGTCAGCGGCTGCGCCCCACCCGTTCCCAGGAGCAGGCGTACTACGAGGCCCACGCCAAGGAGTTTGAGCAGCCGGAATCCGTCCATCTGAGCGAAATCCTCGTCCCCACCCCCGACAACGCCAGCGATGCCGTCGTCCTCCAGGCCCAGGCCAAGGCCGAGGACATCGCCGCCAAGTTGAAGGCAGGCGCAAAGTTCGGCGACCTCGCCAGGCAATATTCCGGCGATGCCAGCGCATCGCACGGCGGCGACCTCGGCGACTTCAAGCGCGGCACGCTCGGCAAGGTGCTGGAAGATGCGACGTTTTCTCTTCCCGCCGGAGGCATGACCGCCCCCATCCGCACCCGGCAGGGATTTGTTATTTTGCGGGTAGACAGCCATACGGCCGCCGGCGTTCAGCCCTTGTCCGCGGTAGAAAACCAGGTGCAGGAAGGCATGTATCTCGACGCCCTGCAGCCGGCGTTGCGCGCTTACCTGACCAAGGCCCGCGAAGATGCCTACATCGACATAAAGCCCGGCTTTGTCGATAGCGGATCGCCGCACAACGACGCCAAGGCGGACCTCGCGTATACCAGTTACACCGCGCCCAAGGTCAAGAAGAAGACCGCAACCAAGCGGCGCATGGAGGCGGCCAGAGATGCGGCTGCCCAGCAGCGCCTCGCGGCGGAACAGGCAAAGGCTGCCGAAAGGGCCGCCGAAAAAGCGGCCAAGAGCAGCGGAGTGAAGAACGTTTCCTTCCACAAGGCCAGGAAGGTGCGGAAGGAAAAGATCCGCTTCGGTCAGGCCCCGCAAAACTCTCTGCCGGCCGGCCCGGTGGCCGGTTCCACGGGCGCCGATACACCGCTTGCCGGCCAGGCGCCGGGCGTTGCGATGGCCGCGCCCACCGGGACCACGACGATCTCCTCCGGTACGGGGACCGAGAATGAAGCGGACAGCGCCGACCCCCTCGCTCCCAAGGAAGCCCCGCGCAAGAAGACCCGCTACACCGATCGTCAGGCCAATATGGCGCTGGCTAAGGCGGCGGACCGTGCGGCCAAGGCCCGGCAGCACGTCGCGGCCCGTCCTGTCGCCGCCACCGCCGAGCAGACGGCGACCGAGAAAACCCAGGCTGCGCCGCTCGGCCTGAAGGGCGACACGGTCAAGAAGAAGCCCACGCCCAAGCGCAAGAAGGGTGATCGCAAGGAGCGCTTGCAGGAGCAACAGAAGCCGGTTGACACGGCGACTCCGGTCGCTCCCACGGTAAACCCGGCGCTGGGAGGAAGCGCCCTGCCCGCAACGGCTCCCGCGCAGCCTGCTGCTCCGGCAACGGACTCCGGCAAGACGCCGCAGACTCCTCCGGCCACAACGCCGCAACTGTAGTTTTCATCAATCCACCCGAACGCGAAGGCCTAAGGCCTTCGCGTTCGGCGCTTAACTCTTAGAGCGAATTCCCGGATGGCATATAGAACTTTTTGTGCCTGTCGTGCCGGAGTAGCAGCGGGCTTCAGCCCGCGGAAAAGCCCACCAGAGAATGGGCTTCAGCCCTGGCCTGCGACCTGTCGTATCCTGCAATCAACATGAAAGACTTCTTCATCGCCGACGCGGCAAAGTTCGACAACCAGGCCGTCACCACATATTTCTGTCTCTCCTCCCTCAGCGTGCGCGACCGCAAACAGGGTGGCCAATACCTCGCGCTCACGCTTTCCGACAAAACGGGCGCCATCGAAGGCCGCATGTGGGAAGAGATTGCCGACTCGCTCCAGCATTGCAGCGAGGGCTGCTACGTCAAGGTCCAGGGACAGATTTCCAAGTACCAGGGCAAGTTCCAGATCACCCTCACCAAGATGCGCTCCGCCGCCGACAGCGAGATCGATACCGCCGACTTCATCCCGACCACGCAGTTCAATATCGACGAAATGTACGCCGAGCTGATGGGCTACGTCGACAACTTCAAGGACCCGCACCTGCGCGCGCTGGTCCACGCCTTCATGGACGATGAGTCGATTGGGGGCGCGTTTCGCCTCGCACCGGCGGCCAAGCGCCTGCACCATGCCTGGATCGGCGGCCTGCTGGAGCATGTGTTGACGCTGGTCCGCGTATGCCGTGCGACCGCGCCGTTTTATCCCGAGGTCGACCCGGACCTGCTGGTAACCGGAGCGATCCTGCACGATGTCGGCAAGGTACGCGAGCTGTCGTGGAAGTCGAGTTTCAGCTACACGTTGGAGGGTCAGTTGATCGGCCACATCAGCATCGCGCAGGGGATGCTGCACGAGAAGATTGCGGCCCTGAATGCCGGCGGCGGCGATCCGTTTCCGGAAAAGCTGCGCGTACTGGTGGAGCACATGATCCTCGCCCACCACGGCAAACTGGAGTTCGGCTCGCCCAAACTCCCCATGACGCCCGAAGCCATGCTGCTCAGCGCGCTCGACGACCTGGAGGCGAAATTCCAGGCCATGCGCGGCGAATTCGCCGCCGCGAAGGCTGCGGGCAAGGGTGCCGGGGAAGTCACCGATTGGGTGCGGTCGATGGAGCGTCCGTTGTTCGATTCGCGTGCGTTTCTGGATGAGGATTTCAGGAAGTAACGGTGGTACCTGGCCCCCAACTTCGGGGTGACCCATCTTCGCGGCGCTTTTGCGGCTAAGGTGGGCGTCGCGCCAAGCGCGACCGCTCTCCTTCGCAACGCCACAACTTCGGGGTGACCCATCTTCGCCGCGCTTTTTGCGGCTAAGGTGGGTATCGCGCAAAAGCGCCGACCGCTTCGCCGCGCGCTTGACAGCCCGCATATAATAAGAGAAGCACAAGAGTCTGCCCGGCCATCCCGCCGGGCTTTCGACTTTCTGGTCAGGAGAAGGTTCGCAGAGGTACAAAGCTAAACCCTTTCGATAAGACACTTTACCCGGTTTAACCGGGGGGAGGGGTGGCACTCGTTATAATCGAAAGTTCATGCTCCGTTTCTCTACAGCCGGCGAAAGTCACGGCGAATCGCTCGTAGCCCTTGTCAGCGGTCTCCCGGCCGGCGTGCCGGTCGACCAGTCATTTCTCGACCACGAACTCTGGCGCCGCCAGCAGGGCTACGGCCGAGGCGGCCGGATGCGCATCGAGCGCGATACGGCGCACATCCTGTCGGGCGTGCGCCACGGCAAGACCATCGGCTCGCCGATCGCCATGACGCTCGCCAACCGCGACTGGAAGAACTGGGAAGAAATACTCCCCGTCGCCGAGGGCGACCCGGAGAAGCACAAGGCCGTCGCCAGCCCGAGGCCGGGACACGCCGACCTCGCCGGCGCGCTCAAGTACGACTTCGCCGACGCGCGCTATGTGCTGGAGCGCGCCAGCGCTCGCGAATCCGCAGCCCGCGTAGCCTGTGGAGCGCTGGCCAAGATGCTGCTGAAGTCCCTCGGCGTCGAGGTCGCCAGCCACGTCATCCGCGTCGGCGCCGCCGAGCTCTCCCGCGAGGCGACCTTCGCCGAAGTGGCGGCGCTGGCCGACCGCGAGGAAGTCCTCCTCTCGTGCGTCGACGCCGAGTCCGAAGCCCGCATGAAGGCCGAGGTTGACATAGCGCTCCGCACCGGCGACACTATCGGCGGCGTATTCGAGGTCCTGGTCCACGGCCTGCCCCCCGGCGTCGGCACCCACGTCAACTGGGACGAGCGCCTCGACGGCCTGCTGGCTCAGGCCGTGATGAGTCTGCAGGCAGTAAAGGCGGTCGAACTAGGCCGCGGCGTAACGGCCGCACAGTCGCTCGGCTCGACCGTACACGACGCCATCGCGTACGAAGCCGAGCCCGCCGAAGGGGGTACACCCTTCACAAAATTTTCCCGCGACCACAACAACGCCGGAGGCATCGAAGGCGGAATTTCAAACGGCGAAGACCTCGTTGTGCGCGGATATTTGAAGCCGATCTCGACGCTGCGTCGTCCATTGGCTTCGGTCTCATTCGCCACCCGCGAAGTCACCAAAGCCGCTTACGAGCGCTCCGATGTATGCGTCGTTCCGGCCGCAGGAGTCGCTGCGGAAGCGATGGTCGCGCTGTGCGTCGCGCGCCTGCTGCTGGAGAAATTCGGCGGCGACTCGTTGCGCGAACTGCAGCGTAACTACAATGGTTACTGCGCGCAGATTCGAGCCTTCTGAACCATGTCCAAAGCCCACCGCATTCACGAGGTTGTGAAGTATCCCGATCCGGTCTTGTCGAAGCCCGGCGAAACCGTGACCGTGTTCGACGCGCAGACCGAGCAGCTTGTCGAGGAGATGTTCGACAGCATGTACGCGGCGCAGGGCATCGGTCTCGCCGCTCCGCAGATCGGTATTTCCAAGCGCATCACGGTGATCGACGTCAGCTTCAAGGAGCGCCCGGAAGATAAGCTGGCGCTCATCAATCCGGTCATCCTCGACAAGAACGGCAAGCAGGTCGAAGAGGAAGGCTGCCTGAGTCTTCCCGAGATTCGCGAGAAGGTCACTCGCGCGGCGTGGGTCAAAGTGCGGGCGCAGAACGTGAAGGGCGAGACGTTCGAGGTGGAGGGCGAAGAGTTGCTGGCGCGCGCGCTGCAACACGAGATCGACCACCTGAACGGCATACTCTTCATCGACCACCTCAGCCGGCTGAAGCGCGACCTGGTGCAACGCCGCATCAGGAAGCTACAGAAGAACGGCGAGTGGTGATGAAGCTCGTCTTCTGTGGCACGCCGGAGTTCGCGGTCCCCACGCTGCGAGCGGTGCTCGACGCTGGTCACGAAGTCGCGCTGGTACTGACGCAGCCCGATCGTCCGGCGGGGCGCAAGCTGGAGATGCATACCTCGGCAGTAAAGCAGTTCGCGTTCGAACGCGGACTGCGTGTCATGCAGCCGGAGAAGATCAAGACGAACGCGGGACTGCGTGCGGAGCTTGAGGCGCGCGCGCCGGATGCGATTGTGGTGGTTGCGTATGGGCGGATTATTCCGCAGTGGATGCTCGATCTGCCGCGCTTCGGCAACATCAATCTGCATGGGTCTCTGCTGCCGAAGTATCGCGGCGCTGCGCCGATCCAGTGGGCGATTGCCAACGGTGAACGCGAGACCGGCGTGACGACGATGCGGCTCGACGCAGGTCTCGATACGGGCGATGTTCTGCTGGAGCGCGCGGTGCCGGTTCCCGAAGATGCGACTGCGGCCGATATGTATCCCGTGCTCGCGGATATTGGCGCGGAGCTGATGCTGGAAACGCTGCATGGGCTCGAAGCGGGCACGCTGCAACGGCGCGTGCAGGACCATGAACATGCGACGCTGGCGCCGATCCTGACGCGCGAAGATGGACGACTCGACCTCGACCGTACTGCCTCGCAAACCTACAACCGTTGGCGCGGATTCACGCCTTGGCCCGGCTGTCATGCGCAGTTTCGCGGCAAGCGGTTTCTGCTGCATCGATTGCGTGCCGCGGAGCTGGATCTGCCCGAGCCTGTCAATCCGGGAGCGCTGTTTATGCATGAGGACGAGTTGTTCCTCGGCGCCGCGCAGAATACGGCGCTGGTGCTCGACGAGGTCCAGATGGAAGGCAAGTCCCGGATGAGCGGAGCGAGTTTCTGGCGCGACTTCCAGGTGAAGCAGGGTGAGCGCGTTGAGTGAAGTCAATCGCCGCACGCGCCCTCAAGCCGCGCCCGACAAGCCCAAGCCCAATGTGCGCATCAGTCCCGCGCGCGCCGCGGCGTTCGAGATCCTCGGCCTCGTCGGACAGGGCAAAGGACACAGCGATGAGTTGATGCACGGGCGGCATCTGAAGGGCCTTTCGCCGGCGGACCGGAATCTCGCAACGACCCTTGTCCTCGGTGTGCTGCGGTGGCAGATCGCGCTGGATGCGCGGGTCCGGCCCTTCTTTCAAAGACCCGATGTTAAACTCACTTCGCCGGTCGAGATTGCGCTCCGGATGGGTGCGTTTCAACTACTGCACCTGGACCGCATTCCCGCCCACGCTGCGCTCAGCGAGAGTGTGGAACTGGTGCGGGCCGGCGCTCCCTTCGCGGTGGGAATGGTGAACGCGGTACTGCGGAAGTTGTCTATAGCGCCTAAGCCCGGCGTGAAGCTGCATGAGTCGACGGCGGCGTTTGCGGAGCGGTTGGGTCATCCGTTGTGGCTCGTCGAGCGTTGGGTTGCGGCGTATGGCCGCGAGGCGACAATGGCAATCTGCGAGGCCGACCAGCGCGAGCCCGGCTGTGGAGCGCTGTTCGCGGCCGAGGACGACATGCCCGTGATGGACGATGGGTCGCGGCTGGTCGCGGAGCTGGCTGCAGCTTGCAGTCCTGGTGCCCGAAGGGTTTGGGATTGCTGTGCGGCGCCGGGGGGAAAAACGCTGGTAATGGCTCGGCGGCTACCGGGAGCGGAGTTGCTGGCCACCGATGCCAGTCCGCGGCGGCTGAAGGTGCTGGCCGAGCGGTTGACTGTGGCGGGTGTTCCGGTGAAGACGGTGGATGCAGATGCGGTTGCGCTGCCGGCGGAGCTTGGAGCGTTCGATCTGGTCCTGTGCGATGTGCCGTGCAGCGGGACGGGGACGCTGGCGCGGAATCCGGAGATTCGGCACCGCGTCTCGACCGGCGAGATCGAGCGGCAAACCGCCCGCCAGCGCGAGATTCTTGCGGCAGCGTTCCTGCGGCTGGCGCCGGGGGGGCGATTGGTCTATTCCACCTGCTCGCTGGAGCGGGAGGAGAATGAGCAGGTTGTGGCGAGCGTGTTGGCCGGGCTGCCGAAGTCTGTCTCCGTCGCGAGCGTCGCGGTACCGGGCCTATTGGAGCGGCTGCGGGAGCAGGGCCGGTTTCGCGAGGGCGTCGATCTTGCTCCGCTGGCTCGTGGGGATGTTTTGCGCACGCTTCCTGGGAGCTTCGACGGCGATGGGTTCTTCGCGGCCGTTTTCGAGAGGCGATAGCCAACCCTCCCGCGGGTTGTGCCGCAAAGTCCCTTAAGCAAATGGGCTGCGATTCAGGGCCTGCAACGCTTCCCTCATCGCGTCGGCCTCCGCGCTCGAAGTATAGGATATCCAAACCCGCTTCTTCGACACGGCCTATCCACACTCAATCCGCATCCAACCAGCTTTGGAGACACCCGGCACGTGAAGAAAGCCTGTAGCGCCACCGATCCACTCTGGTACAAAGACGCGATCGTCTATGAGCTTCACGTCCGCGCCTTCGCCGACTCCAACGGCGACGGCATCGGCGACTTCCAGGGCCTCATCTCCAAGCTCGACTACCTGCAGGAACTCGGCGTCACCTGCCTCTGGCTTCTCCCCTTCTTCCCCTCGCCTCTGCGCGACGACGGCTACGACATCGCCGACTATTGCGACGTCAACCCGTCCTACGGCACCATCGACGACTTCAAGCAGTTCCTCGCCGCCGCCCACCTCCGCAACATGCAGGTGATGATCGAGCTGGTCATCAACCACACCTCCGACCAGCATCCGTGGTTCCAGAAAGCCCGCCACGCCCCGCCCGACAGCCCCGAGCGCAACATGTACGTCTGGTCCGACACCGACAAACTCTACGAAGGCGTCCGCATCATCTTCACCGACACCGAAAAGTCCAACTGGACCTGGGACCCGGTCGCCAACCAGTACTACTGGCACCGTTTCTTCTCCCACCAGCCCGACCTCAACTTCGACAACCCCGCCGTCATGGAAGAGGTCCTCAACGCCATGCGTTTCTGGATGGACATGGGCGTCGACGGCCTGCGTCTCGACGCCATCCCGTACCTCATCGAGCGCGACGGCACAAGCTGCGAGAACGTCCCCGAAACCCACGTCCTCATCAAGCACATCCGCGCCGTCATGGACGCCGAGTACGAAAACCGCCTCATCCTCGCCGAGGCCAACATGTGGGCCGCCGACGTCCGCCCCTACTTCGGCGACGGCGACGAGTGCCACATGGCGTTCCACTTCCCGTTGATGCCCCGCATCTACATGGCGCTGCGGCAGGAAGACCGCCTCCCCATCACCGACATCATGGCGCAAACGCCGGACATTCCGCCGCTGTGCCAGTGGGGAATCTTCCTGCGCAACCACGACGAACTCACCCTCGAAATGGTCACCGACGACGAGCGCGACTACATGAACCTCGCCTACGCCTCCGACTCCCGCATGAGGATCAACGTCGGCATTCGCCGCCGCCTCGCGCCACTGGTGGACAACAACCGCCGCCGCATCGAGCTGCTGAACTCGCTGCTGCTCTCCATGCCCGGCACGCCCATCATGTATTACGGCGACGAGATCGGCATGGGCGACAACATCTACCTCGGCGACCGCAACGGCGTCCGCACGCCCATGCAGTGGAACTCCGACCGCAACGCCGGCTTCTCCCGCGCCGACCCCGCGCGTCTATACTTCCCCGTCATCATGGACCCCACGTACGGCTATCAATCCATCAACGTCGAAGCCCAGCAGTCCGACCCGTCCTCGCTGCTGCAATGGACGCGCAACATGCTCGCGCTGCGAAAGCTCTTCCAGGTCTTCGGGCGCGGCTCGCTCGAATTCCTGCACCCCGACAACCGCAAAATCCTCGCCTACATCCGCGAATACCACACCGATGACGGCCTACACTCGGAAACCATCCTCTGCCTCGCGAACCTCTCGCGCTTCGCCCAGCCCGTCTCGCTCGACCTCGCAAAATTCACCGGCCGCCAGCCCGTGGAAATGCTCGGCTACGTCCCATTCCCTGAAGTCACCGCGCAGCCCTACCCGCTCACCCTCGCACCCTACAGCTTCCTCTGGCTCGAACTTCAACCCGGCGTCGCCGCCGCCTCAGACATCGACGAAGAAGAAACTGCCGCAACCACACCGATCGCCGATGCAGAAGAAGCAGACGACGCCGAATCCCTCGGCATCGCCGCATTTCTCGCCGGCGCAGGCCGTGACCTGCTCTCCGATGTCCTCCCTGACTATCTCGTGAAGCAGCGCTGGTTTGGCTCAAAATCCCGCGGAATCTCTTCGGCAACTCTCGCCCGCGTCGACCCGCTCGAAGACATCAACGCCGCGCTCACCACCATCCACGTCACCTACGCCGACGGCGCCCCCGAAACCTACCAGCTCCCGCTTGCAATCACCTCCAAAACCGCCGCCGCCATCGCACCGAACCTCATCCTAGCAACCCTCAAAACCGCCACCGGCCCCGCCGTCCTCTACGACGCCACCGCCGACGAAAGATTCCGCGAGCGCCTGCTTCGTCTCACCTCGCAATCGCCCGAAGACATCGAAGTCCCCACATCGCGTGTCGCCTCCGCCGAGCAATCCAACACCAGCATTCTCTACGGCGAGCGTTACATCCTCAAGCTCTACCGCCGCCTCCAACAGGGCGAAAACCCCGATGTAGAAGTCCCGCGTTTCCTCACTGACATCGCCCACTTCGAAAACATCCCCGCCTACCTCGGCCACCTGCGCAGCGCCGACGGCACAACCCTCGCCTTCCTACAGGCCTTCGCCCCGAATCAGGGCGACGGCTGGCAGTGGATGCAGGAAGAGCTGACTCGCTTCTACGAGTCCGTCGCCAACTGCCCGCCCCCGTCCAGCCCCGGCGAGTCCGCCAGCTTCCTCCCCAACCCCGTAGCCTCACTCGAAATCGGCGACCACGCCGCCCTCTCCCTCGACGCCGCCGCCCTCCTCGGCCGTCGCACGGCGGAACTCCATCTCGCACTCGCCACCCCCACCACCGACAAAGCCTTCGCCGCCGAGCAGTTCACGCCCAACGACCTCGCCGCCGACTCCACCCGCATCCACGCGCAAATCGTCTCCGCGCTCGACGCCATGAAGCAGCACATGAAGCAGGTCCCCGCCGACCTCTGCGACCGCGCCGCCTCCCTGCTCTCGCAGCGCAAGGAACTCCTCGACCGCGCCCACACACTCGCCACCGCCTCGCCCTACCGCTTTGGCCGCCGCATCCGCATCCACGGCGACTACCACCTCGGCCAGGTCCTTCGCTCCCGTTCCGATTTCCTCATCGTCGACTTCGAAGGCGAACCCGCCCGCCCGCTCGAAGAGCGCCGCCGCAAGCAGTCTCCGCTCCGCGATGTCGCCGGCATGATGCGCAGTTTCAGCTACGCCGCTTTCGCCGCGCTCGACCTCCACACCCAGCGCCACCCCGAGCACACCGCAACCCTCGAAGCCTGGGCCACTGCATGGGAGCGTGCCGCCTCGTCCGCCTTCCTCGGCAAATACCGCGAGGTCATCGCCGCCAACCCTGAACTGATCCCGCAGCCCGAGCAGGCGCAGACCATGCTGCTCGCCTTCCTGCTCGAAAAGGCCCTCTACGAGTTGCTCTACGAACTCAACAACCGGCCATCGTGGCTGCGCATCCCGCTGGGCGGCGTCCTGTCGCTCCTTCGCGAGGCCGCCTGATGTCTACGAGCCCCGCCGTCCAGCCCGCCGAAACAGCAACGCAAAACGCCGCGCTCACACTGGCCTGTCTGCCGGCACTGACGACCGAAGCGCTCGACGCCACGCTCTCCAACCTCCGCCGCGCGTTCCCGGACCAGCCCATACTGGTCGCCACGCCCGACGCCGCGCCGCCCTCGACGGCGAACGTATCCGTCATCGCCTACACACCCTCCGCAACGTCGCAATCCTCCTGGGTGCCCACCGCGGCCGACTATCTGAACGCCTTCACCCTCGCGCGCGAACACAAGCCCCGCGCCATCCTTCTCCTCGGTCCCGACTGTGGCTCCGTCGCGCCCGAGACACTGCGCCGCCTCGCGGCCGGCGTCCTCGACGACCACGACCTCGTCCTCCCGCGCTACCCTGTCGGCCCCCACGATGCGCTCTTCAACTCCGCGATCCTCTACCCGCTCACGCGCGCGCTATTCTCGCATCACGTCCGCTTTCCTCTGCCCATCGACGCCGCACTCTCCGCGCGCATGGCCGAGCGTCTCGCCACCGGGGCGCAGCGCCTTACCGCGAACGGTCAGGGCGACGCCCTCGTCTGGCCCGTCGCCGAAGCCTCCGTCGCCGCATACACAGTGCGCGACGTTGCGGGCGAGCCCCGCACCCTGCCCGCGCCCAACGCCGGCGACCTCAACTTCCTGCTCGCCAACGTCGCCGGCTCGCTCTTCGCGGACATCGAATCCAAGGCCGCCTTCTGGCAGCGCGCCCGCCTCATCACCACGCCGGCGCGCATAAGCGCCTGCGCAACCCACTCCACCCACCACGACGCGAACCCGCTCGACCTCGCGCCCATGATCGAGTCTTTCCGCAACGCCTACACCAACCTGCGCGAACTCTGGTCGCTGGTGCTTCCGCCCAACTCCCTGCTCGCGCTCAAGAAATTGTCGATCGCCCCAGCCGAAAGCTTCCGCATGCCCGACGCACTCTGGGCGCGCACCGTCTACGACTTCCTGCTCGCCTACCGCCTCCGCACCATCAACCGCGGACACCTTCTCGGCGCGCTCACGCCTCTGTATCTCGCCTGGGTCGCCTCGCATCTTCACCTCGTCGACGGCGATCCGGCAACCGCCGAACAGCACATCGAAGCCACCGCCGCCGCATTCGAAGCGGACAAACCTTACATCGTCGCGCGCTGGCGCTGGCCCGACCGCTTCAACCCGTAGCCCGCCACCACAGGAGGCCCCATCATGGGTCAACAAATCGAACTCGCGCTCCGCCAATCCATGCACCGTGTCGTGCCGATGCTGGTCAGTTTCCTGCCCGGCCTGCTCGCCTTCCTGCTCGCGGTCGTCATCCTCGCCGTCATCGGCGTGGTGCTCGCAATCGCTATCCGCAAAATCCTTACCGTGATGCGTTTCGACGAGCGCCTCGCCGCCCGCCAGACTCCCGGCGTGCTCACCAACGTCTCCGAATGGTCGCCGTCGAGTTCGCCCACCCTTCTGCTCTCGCGCGTCGTTCTCTGGCTCTGCGTCCTCGCCGGAATCGCCATCGGACTCTCCGCCTTCAACGCCTCGTTTTCCGACAACGGCAGGGTCTCGCTCTTCTTCCTCCCCTACGTCACCCACATTGTCGGAGCCACGCTCCTGGTCATCGCCGGCACCCTGCTCGCCCGCTTCCTCGCCCGCAGCGTCCTGATCGGAGCCGTCAACGCCCAGCTGCAATACGCCCGTTTCCTGTCCCTCGGAATCAAGTGGCTGGTCCTCGTCCTTACCGCGGCCATGGCGCTTGAACACCTCGGCATCGGCGGAGGCGTCGTGGAACTCGCCTTTGGCATTCTCTTCGGAGGCATCGTCCTCACGCTCGCCCTCGCCATCGGCCTTGGCTCGCGCGACCTCGTCAGCCGATCCATCGAAAAGACCATCGAGAAACCCTCCGCCCTCAACCCCAACGTCGCCTCCACGCCCGAAACGGCCCAGCCGCCCCTGCGCCACTTCTGACGACCTATAGTGGAGACAGAACCCGACCAGAGGCGAATGCAGCAGCACGACATCTACACCGAACTCACCACCATCTTTCACGACCTCTTCGACGACGACACCATCGTCCTCAACCCCGGCCTCACCGCCGCGGAAACCACATCAACCTGATCGTGGCCATCGAAGCGCGTTTCGGCGTCAAGTTCCAGACGGTCGAGCTGGAATCCATGCAGACCGCCGGCCATCTCGCCGGCGTCATCCAATCCAAGCTCGCCGCCCAGGGCCGTTAAGCCCAAGCTCTCAATGCCATCCAGAAGCAAGGATCCAAAGGCCCAACCCGAGGCAAGTTCAAACCGGCCGGATGGGACGACCACTTCCTCATCAAACTCCTGGAAATGTTTTGAAATGCGATTGCCGTGGTTGGCGTGGGCCTCTCATTTTTCAGAGTCGCCGACTTCGGCTAAAATAGCTGAGGTAGGAGAGTTGGCAGAGCCCGGTTGAATGCACCTGACTCGAAATCAGACATAGGCGTAAGTCTATCGGGGGTTCGAATCCCTCACTCTCCGCCACCTACCGATTCCAAGACATCCAATACGGTGACATTGGCGCTACAGGCTTTCTTCACGTGCTGGATGTCTCCAAAGCTGGTTGGATGCGGATTGGAGTGTCGATGTCGTGTCGGAGGAGCGAGTTTGAATATCCTATACTTGTAGCGCGGAGACCGATCGATGCGGGAAGCGTTGCAGGCCCTGAATGCGCTCGTGGAACGGGGCGTCATTGAAACGTACGCCATTGGCGGGGCCATTGGAGCGTCGTTCTATATCGATGCCGTCCAGACGGAGGACATCGATGCGTTCGTCGACTTTCCTCCGAGCGGCGGCGGACTCCTTAGCCTGGCGCCGATTTATTCCGCTCTGACAGATCTGGGTGGAAAGTTGGAGCGGGAATATATACGTTTTGGAGAGTGGCCCCTGCAGGTGCTTCCCGACGCGACTCTCCTTGTTCACCTTGCGATACGGGAGGCCGTGGCCGTGGACTTCGACGGCATACCGACGCGGGTGTTTCGCCCCGAACACCTGTGCTGCATCGCCCTGGAGACCGACCGCGCGAAAGACATGCTGCGGGTCAGAATGTTCCTGGAACAGCAGAAGGTCGATGAGAGTGTTCTGAGAGCAGCGGCACGGCAGTTCGGGCTAACCGATAAACTGACCAGGGCGGAGGCCCTCTGAGATGGCGCCAGCAGAAACAAAAAGCGAGTACATTGTGCGGGCGAAAGCCATCCTGCGCGAGGATTTGCGCGCGCAGAGCTGGCCTGAGAAAGTGCGCGCCATCGAACGAATGAACGCCGCGCAGAAGATCGGGCAAAAGGCGATGCGCGAGGCGCTCGCCCGGAAAAACGAGGATTAGAGCGATGAACGAACGCTTTGAGAGCATTTGGGATGCCATTGAAGACGACCCGGCGCAGCGGGAAAACATGAAGGTGCGCTCCGCCCTTATGTCGGCGTTGACAGGCTGCATTCAAGCCGAAGGGCTCACTCGTGCGCGGGCTGCGAAGAAGTTCGGTGTCACCCAGCCGAGGATTTCCGACTTGATGCGTGGGAAGATTGACCTGTTTGCCATCGACACGCTGGTGAGTATGCTGGGCGCTGCTGGGCTGCATATCGAGATACCGCCCGACCCTATTGGGTCATCTCCGTTAGACCGGAGAGGTAGGTTTGCGACCTAATAAGGCTGGCATACCTTCAGAAAATTGCAAGTTGCCATTGGTGGTGAGCGATAGGCGGTAATAGAATGGGTGTTTCGGCCACTCTTTCACTCAGAGGTTGTCCAATGATCCGCAAGGGTGTCCTGTCTCTTCTGTGTTTGATCGTTCCGTCGATGATCTCATGTGGGGGCGGCAGTTCTGGCTCGAATTCCACCATCCAGCCCACCAAGACAACCCCTTCCGTTACGTTCCCGGCACCCGCTGGTATCACGTACGGTACTGCGCTTTCGGTGACCCAGCAGACTGCAACGGCTAGCACTTCCGGCTCGTTCGCTTACACGCCCGTAATAGGCACGGTGCTTGCGGCCGGCACCCAGACGCTCAGCGTGCAATTTACGCCGAACGAACTGACCGACTACAACATCCCTGCAGCGGTCACTACGACGATCGTCGTCGCGAAAGCGACACCGGTTGTCACGTGGACAAATCCCGCAGGGATCACCTACGGCACCGCGCTCTCGGGTACGCAGTTGAACGCAACGGCAAGTACTGCCGGAACGTTTAGCTACAGCCCTGCAGCAGGCGCAACGCTTGGTGCAGGATCGCAAACGCTCAGCGTGGCTTTCGTTCCCACCGACACGGCGAACTACAATTCGCCTGTGACGGCTACGGCAACAATCGTCATTGCAAAAGCGACCCCGGTTGTCACATGGGCGCCTTCGTTAACGGGTTTCAATAATACGACCCCGCTAACATCGGCACAGCTCGACGCTACGGCAAACACTGCCGGAACGTTCGTCTACACCCCAGCGGCAGGCACAGTGCTTGGTGCAGGATCGAAGACGCTCAGCGCGGCTTTCACTCCCACCGACACGGCGAACTACAATTCGCCTGTGACGGCTACGGCAACAATTGTTGTCCCCTTGCGAACGATCACCGTGGGGCAAACGAGCGGAACTTTCTGGGTTCCAAACTGCTCGTCGCTCTTCTCCTTCACCGCAACACAGACCGGGGTTATCGCAGGCGACACGTTAAACTTGTCACCTTACCGACCTGCAACCTTCACCACGGCGCCGGCAAGTTCTTTTCCTTTAGTTATGGGATTGAGCGACACCGGTGGCGCGAACATCTGTTCACCGGGGCCCTACGCCCTGCAAGTGACAGGCCAAGATGGCGCAGCGTCCAACACTGTCTATCTTCCGGTCACCCATAAACAAAACTTGTGGGGCGGCTATAACGCGACGGATGAATTCGTTGCAGATACAACCGCCGGCGTCGTTCGCAAGTACAAATTGTCGGACGGCACCCCTGACGGGACTATTGGTACGTCAATCCGGTTCGCAATTGCGGTAGACGGAAACAATGTTTTGGTGAGCGGCCTTGGCAACCTTGGCATCAATGTATATAACGCCACGACCGGTGTGTTGATCGGAGGGCCAGGCGTGAGTTCTGGCATCCCGAATATCACCGACATTGCTTCTGCGAATGGCATTGGGGTTTTCACCCAGGCCACAGCGCAGACAGTTTCCTTCTTTGACGAAAGCGTGTTTGCATCTACCGTCCTCAACATCGGCTCGGTGGGCGTTGCACCTTCATCGGTTACTGCCACAACAGGCTGCCTCGCGAACACCACGACTGCCTCGATCTACGACAATACGACCGGTATGGTCTCACGCGTGGATGCAACCAAAGTGAGCGGCGGCACCATAAGCGCCGTTAAGAACGGAAGCGTAATACTCGGTGGGTTTTCTCCAGCGAGTTCGATTCGTTCTACTTTGGCCCGCTACATCGTTGGATGGAACACAAACTGCCGTGTTGGTGTGTTGGCGCCAGTGTCGCTCGGAACCAATCCCGACGGCAGCGTGAACTACAACATGCAGTTTGCGTTGGTGGATGAAACAGGTGGAACCTTGCGTCAGCTTGGAACCTACCTTACAAACACCAACATCGTCGCCAACTCGGTCCACATGGTTGCGGACTGATCTTGCCCCCGGAAAACGTCTCTCTTAGCGAGCTGTTGTAATCGTGAAGAGGAGACTGTGATGGAGAAGTTGATACGTCGTCGTTTTACGTTGGAGTACAAGCAGGAGGCGGTTCGGCTGGTGA
>Ga0207933_1000610_pt1 | contig 33673 bp, 27 predicted proteins | sample NGESurdeep092012_4_FD_184488 | JGI IMG/M metagenome (GOLD analysis project Ga0207933, IMG submission 184488) | Arctic peat soil microbial communities from Barrow, Alaska - NGEE Surface sample F53-3 deep-092012 (SPAdes) | ecosystem: Environmental > Terrestrial > Soil > Wetlands > Peat ... | reverse complement strand
GCATCCGATTCATTTTTCATAAACGAAAGTGCCATCTTGTAAACGCTGCGCTCATAGGGGCGGATTAACTCGTGGTATTGCTCCTTGTCACCAGCAAGTATCGAGGCGATCATCCGCGCTTCGTCTCGAACTGAGAGTTCCGCATCCATACCGATCAGGCTTGCTCCTTCATACGCTTCGCGAGGATGTGGTCAAGGGAAAGATAGCCTGCGCCGAAGACAAGGACGATCAAAGATGCGAACAGGAAGGTGAAGGGATCAGCCACATAGAACTTGCCTGGATCGGAAAAGATCGAAACGAGCGCTTCATGATCGGCCGTCCAATAAGCCACCAACATGTTAGCAGCCATTAGAAAGCCGATGAGCCTTGTGCCCAAGCCGAGGATCAAAAGGATTCCGCCGAAGAATTCGAGCCCGCAATGAAGTGAGCATTGAAGGCCGGAAATGGAATATTGAGGCTCACGAAGAATGCCGTGATCTTGGCGATGTTATGCAGTTTGCCCCATCCAGTCTGAGCAAATTGCCAACCCCAATACAGCCGCACGGCTAGAAGAAACGGTGATTGGAGACGGGACAACAATCCCGATACTTCAACGTACATCGCGATCAAGCGCTTCATGTTATCCCTCGGGCCTCCAGAGTCATGGTGGTAGTTGTGGTGCACCACAGATCGTTGTCCGGCTGAGCCATTCACCGCATTAGAGAAGTGACGGCCCGAATAGTTACAAGCGATGGCCGGTCGAAATAAAAGGCTGTCGGATTCACAGCACTCGCTCGAAGAGGCGGCATTCATTTCCCCAACAAAAAAAGCTTGTATCCTTTGCCGCCCGTATCGCTCTCACGTTTGGAACAAATTGTAGGCCTTCAATAAACAGTCAACACACGAGATTTCCCCCGGCTTCGCACCCGCGAAGCTTACGACATTGTCACTTCCCGCAGCGGTCTCGCGGCCCAACCATGAAAGGTGCTCTCAATGAAAATCAACACTGTACACAACCTTGCCCTCGCCGCCGCGTTCGCCGGTCTTCTTGGCGGTACTTCCATTCGCCTCAACGCACAGACCACTGGACAGAATGGTACTTCGTCCCAAGCCGGCGTGCTCCTGGTTGCGCAAGACCAGACCCCAACTCCCGCCAAGCACTCCTGCAAGGGCAAGAACGATTGCAAAGGTCAGGGCGGCGGCGACAAGAAGCATGCAGGCAAGAACAGCTGCAAGGGTAAAGGAGCCTGCGCGACTGACGGTTCCACTCCCCCGAAGGCTGCTTAGTCAACTGTGTTGGAGGTTCGCGACGTTTCGTAAGCCTCCAACATCCTCTCTTATCTCAGCACGGATTGGATGTAATCATGCCCGCCAACAGATTCAACGCGTTTACAGATTATGGGGTCGGTATCGGACTGCGCCTCCCTCACTACGATCACATCCTGTCCGAGAAACCGGTGGTCGACTGGTTCGAGATCATCTCTGAAAACTATATGGTCGGTGGCGGCCGCGCGCTCACAATTCTCGATCAGATCCTTGAGCAATACAGGGTCGTACAGCATGGCGTCTCGATGTACTTCGGTTCCGCGCAGCCGCTCAATAAGGACCACCTGAAGCGTCTGAAGGAACTTACAAAACGCACCAAAACACCCTGGCTTTCCGATCACCTTTGCTGGGGCAGCGTTGACGGACGATATACACACGATCTACTGCCGCTACCGTACACGTTTGAAGCGGTCCGAACCACTGCTGCGCGTATCCGTGAGGTACAGGATTTCCTTGAGATTCCGATCGCTGTCGAAAACGTCAGCAGTTACGCTGAGTTTCATGAGTCGCAGATGACCGAGTGGGAGTTCCTCAATGAAGTCGTTCACACAGCGGATTGCGGCATGCTGTTGGATGTCAATAACATCTACGTGTCCTCACAAAACCATGGCTTCAATCCGATGGACTACGTGAATGCAGTGGACCCGGAACGAGTGGCACAGATTCACATAGCGGGTCATTCAAAGTTTGAGAAATATACTCTCGATACCCATGACCATCCGGTCCTCGATCCCGTCTGGAAGATGTATGCGCGCGCGATCGAACGGATCGGCCCAACTGCCACGTTGCTTGAATGGGACGACAACATTCCTTCCTTCGACGAAGTACATTCAGAAGCTCTCAAAGCTAATCTTCACTTATCAAGTTCCGAAGCTGCAAATGACGTCGAGATGCCTGAGGGAGCACTTGTATGAACCTGCTCGATTTTCAACGTCGCATGGCCGAAGACGTTAGCCGGCCTCTCACAATGGACTTCGCCATGCAAGATTTCGGTCCCGACGGAACATCTGTGCAGGAGATCGCTGCGCAGTACATAAAGCCGAACGATCGTCTTTCTTCTTTTGAGCGTCTTGAGATCTACAACAGGCAATACTGGTTTCGTGTATCCGGGGCAGTGTCCGAGGACTATCCCGCCCTGAGCGCGGTACTAGGCCAAGAGCGCTGCGAGGAACTAATCCTTGCTTATCTTAAGGAGAACCCTTCTACCTCCTTCACTCTCCGCGACCTCGGCGCCAAGTTGCCCTCATGGCTTGACGAGCACCCCGAACTCGTTGGCTCCCGTCACGCGCTCGCGGTGGACGTTGCCCGCCTTGAATGGGCCTACATTGAAGCCTTCGACAGCCCCGCGTTGCCGCCTCTCGACCCAGTAGAATTCTCTCGCCTGATCCCAACAAGCATCCTCGCACTTCAGCCACATCTCCAGTTACTCGCTCTGCGCTACGCAGTGGACGAAGTCGTCCTGACAGCACACCAGAATAGGCCCGTGAGCGATATTGTTAGTAATGCAGTGACCGACCGGAAAAAGTCGAAGCGTATTCGGGTTCCCAGGCTCAAGCGATCTCCCACCTTCCTCGCCGTTCACCGCTTTCAAGACTCTGTGTACTATCGGCGGATCGACAGTGAAGCTTTCCTGCTCCTATCGGCCGTAAAAGAAGGCGATCCAATTTCCACCGTAGTGGACAGGGCCATGAGAGCAAGTAAACTGCCGGCTCTCGAGCAGGCCGCAAAGATAAGGGAGTGTTTTGCCCTCGTCTCCGAGTTGGGATGGTTGACGGCAAAGTAGGTCTGGCCTCTGCTCCCACAACCGTCTTGATGCCGGCTTGCTTCATCCGCTCTTCGGTGACTTTGCCCTCGCCAGGAACGCGACCCGCCGGCAGCGGAAGCAAAAACGCCTGGACGTTTTTTCGATCCCACGACTGAGCGACCGGTAGTCGTAGCCGCAGGAATCATTCCCCCGGAACATCCGCAGCAGGCGACTTCATGGTTTCCCCAGATGAATTGAACGAGTTAGCCCGTTCGGCTCTGCACGGCTCGCTGAGCCAAAGCTTTGAGGCAGTCATCAAAGTGGAGGTTGTGGACGGTAGTCCGGGCGCTTAACGATCCTCGCGACCAAGTTCTGATAGGGTCGCTGATTTTTCTACGTCTCCCAACTCTGGGGGATGAGCAGTCTTGCCAACTTGAAACCTGCCGATCATCGATGCTGTGAAGGACTGACTCAGCCCGGAGTTGAACCTCAAATGGGTCCGCACCGGACCCTGGCCCTCGGTCGGTTGAGACTGCCCTCGTTTTCGGCAAGTTCATCCCACCCCGAGGAGGTATTGGTGAGCTTGCTCCGGCGCGGACATTTTAGGCAGTTCGTTTACTAATGTGCTGAAGCATGAGAGTGCGCGATGCCAAGTACTTTGAGTCTCCAGGAAAGCCCGAAGGAACAGAAACCAGCATAAACACTGGTTCTGGACGTAATATCACCTTCTGCATCGGCAAATGATGGATTAATATGATTGTTATCAGCTAGATGCGCGGTTATGTGTTGATCCATTTGAGCGGCTTTGAGCGCAATTCCCGAGACATCTGAACGACGCGCGATCATTCGCTGCGCGAGCGAACCGATGGTGGAAAAGTACACAAATGGACAACGCGTGGTTGCACTGTGAAGTGGCATGTCCTGCCTGGAAGCGTCATGGAAGGTGCGAACTATTCCGATCAAGGCTCGGTTGATTCGTCATCTCACCAGCCTCGACGGTCAGATCTTCCGCTAACGCATGATCAAGTCCCACCGGCTCCCCTGACCAGATACTCTTTGATGTCCAGGGCCTGGGTGGACCGCTCCAGAACGGATCGGTGGCGGGCAATCCGAGAGGGAGGAAGACGGCTGAGCAAAGGTAGGAGCTGCCTGTCGATATATAGGACTCCGCGATCGAAGGCTGGTCGCCATAAAATCCGATCCTGAGCCAGCCGTTTTGATCGAAGACGCCTGGCGCATCGAGCATCTTCCGCATCACGGCAGTCAGGGCGCAACGCACTTGCGAAGGCGCGATCGGCTCGGGAAGACTTCGCCGCAACGCTATCTCGGCGAGCAGATGAAACGCGCCGAAGCGGTATGCGAGCGACCTGCCGGTCGGCGGGAAGGTCGCGTCGGGGGCAATCAGTCTCTCTTGAATCGTTGCGTACCGACGAGCTCGTCGTTCCACTCGCGCCTTGAGCGAACTCCACGTGTTGGATGATCTTCCAATTACATCGAGCACGTTCAACAGTAAGGGATGGATGACAAAACTATTGTAGTAATCGAAGTGGAACTGAGGACCGTCTCCATACACGCCGTCGCCCTTGTACCAGGTGTCCATGGTTCGCAACGCGTAGTCGATGCGCATGGGATCCCACCAGGCTCCCATGAAGGACAGTGCGGCTTCATTCATCGCAGAGAATAGCAGCCAGTTTGAATATCACGGACGGATCACTCGCGAAGACTGCAAAGCGGCGATCACATTCTGTTGAGTTTTGCTATCCAGCTTGTGCCACAGCTCGTTGGGGGCGCGAACGATTGCAAGCGAAAGAAATGCGGTGTCGACGACGGGCTGACTACCCTTGTTGAAGTTCATGAAGTCGGGTGAGCCGGGATCTGTGGCGGAACGAATGGCGCTGCGCGCCAGTTCCGCGTAGTTGGCTCGGAGTGCGGCTTCAGGCGCAGCGTCGGATTCAAACCAGGGCGCCATGCCGGCGAGAAGGCGGCCGGTAGCCTCCAAGTAGGTGAAGCTTGCGCTCTTCGAGGTTTCCGCGCGGTGCCTCGACCGGCATGCGCTCCCTGAGCTTGCCTTCACTGAGGGAGCGGAGTACTGGATCCGCGATCTTCAGTATCGACTGCACCCAGTACTCTCGATCGTTCTGCGCCGCGTTCTGCAGGGCCAGGGAGGCGGATGCGCCAGTCGAGGCAATCGCCCCGAGAGCAACACCAGCTTGCATGAATTCGCGTCGATCCATGTGGTTCAATCCTTCCGAATATGGTCAAGACATTCGATCACGCGGCGAAGAATCTTGAGTTAAGACGATGTGTTCGTCCTGCCTGCGGACCGCATCTAGCGATCTGCAGTCAAGCAGCAGTGAGAACCAACGAGCGGATCCAATTGGAAGGCGTCTGGTGCCTATGCCTGAGTGCCGTCGCTCGGCCATTCAGAAGGTAAATTTGCCGCCGAACTGCATCTGTCGCGGAGGGTAAGCGCCACTGAGGCGGCCAAAGGATGAGCCGCTGGTCGCAGTGGTTCCGAGGCTGCTGTAGTTAGTGTGATTGAGAACATTGAAGGCATTCACTTCAAAGCGGAATGCGAGACGCTGATGGATGGGGAAGTTTTTCGCGAGGTTTATGTCCAACTGATCCAGGCCCGGCAGCACCACCTGACCTACGCCCGAGTTGCCGAACGCGTTGGCTGGCGGCGCGGTAAAGGCCGCAGGATTAAGGAACTGCCGGACATGACCGGCCAGCGTGCAGCACGGCCCTTTCTGATAGACCGCCTGACCGGCGACGTAGTTGGCGCGCCTCGTTCCCAGTGTGGGGGCTGCTGCGCTGATGTCGTAGAAGGCCCCGGTCTGGAGACGCCAGACTGCGGTGACCATGAAGCCGCCGGGACCCTCGCGCAGCAGTCTGTTTCGGCCGCGGAAGTTAGGCAACTGATAGTTGATATCGGTTACGAAGGCGTGCTTGCGGTCGATGTTGAGCTCGCCGTAGTTGTAACTCAAGCTCTGCCAATTGACGAGGTCGCTGTTGTTGGCGGAGGAGTCCCCCAGTGCCTTGGCGTAGGTATAGCTGGCAGTGAAGGCCAGCGCGCCCTTGCGTTTGGAGACGTAGACTTGCAGCGCGTTGTAGTTGGAGTTGGAGTCGCTGCGGTTCTGACTAATTGAACCGAAGCCCTGATAGGGATTGTAATAATTGGAGCTCTTGCCTGGGTTGGCGGCGACCAGTGCGAGCGACGGCTGATTGACGTTTGGCGAACGCAGCAGATGATGTCCGACGTTGCCGACGTAGGTGGTCTCCAGCAACGCGCCGAAGGGCAATTCGCGCTCTACGCCCAGCGAATACTGGTCGACGTAGGGATTTTTGAGCTGCGGATCGATGGCGCTTATGCTCGACTGCAGGCCGGTGTTGTTCGCGCTGCCGCTGGTGATGTTCCCCAGATTGGCATTGTCGAACTCGATGTTCTGGAGGTAGGGTTGAATGTTGACTTGGCCGAATCCCACGTTGCCTTCGGGCCTGTAATAGAAGCTGCCGAATCCACCGCGAATGGAGGTCTTCTGATCCACCTCGTAGGCGAATCCAACGCGCGGACCGAAGGCCCCGTGCATGGTGTACAGGCCGCGCGGGGCGACTGCTGGAATGTCGGGATACGCTGCAGTGTTGATGTTCGGTACGCGGGCGATCTGGTCGGATGGAATAGGAGCGGCGGTGCGCACGATGCCGTTATATGGATTGCCGGTGCCGGGAATGACTTTGCCTGCGGTGGTGACAGAAATGGCATTTGCCGGGTTGTAGTACGAGGGATCGAAGTTTCCATAGTTGTTGCCCTGCGTGTAGAGCGGCAGTATGTCCTGCCAGCGAACGCCGAACTCGAGGCTCAGTTTGCGGGTCGCCTTCCAAGTGTCCTGGACGAAGGCCTCGGGCTGCGAGAAGCGGAAGTGGCCAACGGGATCGGCGTTGGCCTCGGTGTAGCTCTGGAAGTTGCCCAGCAAGGCGTCGGCCAGTGCATTGCCGGTCGTGTTGGCATTGTTGCCGGTGTTGAACACGACATTGCCGTTGTAGTTGGGTCGGCCGTTCTGATCGATACGGTCGCGGACATAAACCCCGCCGAACTTGATCAGGTGATTTCCGCGGGAGATCGTGACCGTGTCTCCAACCTGGATATCGGTGGTCGGCGAGTTGAGTTGGAAGTAGGGTCCGGTAAACGGGGCGTAATTTGTGATCGAGACCGACGGGATTCCGTTGGGATATTCCCCGGCCGTGGGAAAGAGTTTCTGATATTGGAAGCCGTAGGTTGAGCGTTTATAGTTCACGCCGTAGGGCGGAATGTGCTGGGATACATAGGAGAAGTTCGCTGTCGCCTGATTGATGATGTTGGGGGTGAAGATGAACGTCTCGGAGGCGAGCAGACTTACTCCCGGTCGATTGCGGGTGGTGGGCACAGTAGGCAGCACACCGCCGTTCGAGAATGTTCCGTAAGGATCGATGAGCGAGTTGGAGTCGTTGAGCCAACGGCCGTAGATATGGTTACGTTTATTGATGTTGTAATCGAGCCGTACGAAGTCTTCGCGGAAGTTGAGCGGATTGCTTGGCGAGATGCTCAGATTGTTGGTCGCTGTCGGCGAGTCGGTAAAGCCGCCAAGCTTCTCCATGACCCGGTAGACGTTGGCGATTGCCGTGCCGTCGGACGTGATCATAGCTGCGATGTTGTTGCCGGCGATTGGCACCTTAGTAGTGGTTGCGGTGCCGGGCATGTAAAGCTGCGGCTGGCTGCTGAAGTCGCCGTTCAGTAGCGCGGTTCCGGGCACGGTGAACAGCGTAGGGGCCTGCTGCTGGCGCAGGCGCTTGAACTCTTCGCCGACATAGAAAAAGAGCTTGTCATGGAGAATCGGGCCACCTACCCCATAGCCAAAGTCGTTGAAGCGCAGGTGGGTCTTGAATGCGCTGAAGAACGGACGCGCGTCGAAGACGTTGTTGCGGATGTACTCGAACGCCGATCCATGCCACTGGTTGGTGCCGCTCTTGGTGACGATGTTAAATGCCGGACCTGAGGTGCGGCCGAACTCGGCTGAGAAGTTGGAGGTCTCAATCTTGACCTCCTGGATGAAGTCGGGGCTGACGTTGTTGATCAGCGAGCCGTTCGATCCCGACGCCTGGTTGAACGCCCCGTCTACGGTGAGGTTGGCGGAGTCGGCGCGATTGCCGTTGACCACCTGGTTGGTGGAATTGAGGCCGGTCGTAATGGAAAAGATATCGGGATTGGTGACGACGGCGCCGGGAATGAGGGTTAACACTTGGGTATATTCACGTCCGTTTAGTGGCAGCGTATCCACTTCGCGGGTGTCGATGACATGAGCGAGTTCGCCGGAGGTGGTATTCAGCGCTTCTCCCTGCACGGCTTCGACGGTGACAACTTCGGTCGTGGACCCGACCTTGAGATGGAAGTCGGCGGTGACGTGGGAATCGGCGTTGATGGTCAGGCCAGAGCGCCTTTCGGTGCCGTAGGCGGTCATCTTGACCTCGACCGTGTACTCGCCAATGGGCAGATTGGGGGCGACGTAGAAGCCGCTGCCGTTGGTCGCGGCGGTGTGGACTTGTTGGGTACCGACCTGGGTGAGAGTGACGGTGGCGCCGGAGATGACGGCTCCGGATTGGTCGGTGACGGTTCCATCGATCTGGCCGAGGGAGGTCTGGGCGTGAAGCGGACGGAACAATCCAAAGGTCAAACTCAAACTGAGGAACAAGATGATGCGGGTAAGCCCGGTCAGCTTTTTGAACATGGCGCCTCCAAGAATTCAAGTGCAGAAAGTATCGTGATGTCGAGCGTTATTGAAGAGGAAGTAACTGGAGTCTGTTGAGGCGGCTAGTCGGGTTTGCCGACGGTCCCGTCTTCGTATGCCTTTTGCATGATGAAGAACGCCTGTTTTTTGGCGCCTTGATCTGAGACAAGACCCTTGCGGTTGTAACCGCCTTGGAGCAGAGGGAGGTTGCGGGTGGGGGAGCGGAAGTCCATGAGGATCCATGGGGTGGTGCCGCGTAGTTGGGGGATCTTGTGCAACATGCCGATCTGGTGGCGATAGACGTTGGCCTGATACTCTTCGGTCCAACGCTCGGCGATGGTGCCGTGATTTCCGGCTTTGGCCTCGGCGCCGAATTCGCTCATGATGATGGGTTTCTGGGGAAGGTCCCAGGTGATGGTGTCGGCGAGAGTCGGCTCACCCTGATACCAGCCGATGTACTGGTTGACGCCGACGACGTCGAGGACCTTGGCCAGGGGATCGGGGAGGGTCATGGTGGAGCCTTCGAGGTGGGCGGTGTTGAGGGCGGCGGTGATGGGGCGGGTCGAGTCGAGTGCGTGGGCCTGCTCGACGAGGCGGGTGAGGAAGGCGGTGCGGGTGGGGTTGTTGGGGGTCTCGTTGGCGACGGACCAGAAGAGGATGGAGGCCTTGTTGCGGTCGCGGCGGATCATCTCATGGAGCATGAAGTCGGCTTTGGTGTAGACCTCGGGGTTTTCGAAAGCGATGTGCTGCCAGAGGGGGATCTCAGACCAGACCATGATGCCCTGGCGGTCGGCGGCGCGGAGCATGCGCTCGTCGTTGGGGTAGTGGGCGAGGCGGATGAAGTTGGCGTGCAGCTCATGGACCCAGGTGAGGAGTATGTCGACGTCCTTCTCGGAGTAAACGCGGCCGCCGTGGTAGGGGGCTTCGCCCTGGACGCAGACGCCGCGGAGGTAGACGGGCTTGCCGTTGAGCAGGATGTGGGTTCCTTCGACGCGGATATCGCGGAAGCCGACGTCGTCGTTGAGGGTGTCCTGGCCGGCCGCGATTTCGAGCTTGTAGAGCTTGGGAGACTCGGGCGACCAGAGGCTGAGGGAACTCGCGGTGAGATCGAAGGCCGCGCGTCCGTCGGCGTCCGTGGTGACGGTGGTGGTGAGATGGGCTTCGGGGACTTTGATGGTGACGGGAAGGCCGGCGGACGCGCCTTCGATGTGGACGTAGCCGGAGATTTTGTTGGACGTGCCGGCGACGAGGTGGGCGTCATAGTCGTCGATAAAGTGGGTGGGAACAACGACCAAGGAGACATCGCGAGTGAGGCCGCCGTAGTTGTACCAGTCGTAATTGAGGGCGGGAATGCCGTCGACGAGGCGGGTGGAGTCGACGGCGATGACGACGAAGTTGCTGCCGGAATGGAGGACCTGGGTAGCTTCGCAATCGAAGGGGGTAAAGCCGCCCTCGTGGTCGCAGAGGTGCTTGCCGTTCACCCAGACGTGAGAGCGGTAGTTCGCGGCTCCGATGTGGAGGAAGATGCGGGTGTCGGGTTTGGGCTGGAAGTCGAAGTCCCTCTCATACCAGATAACGCCTTCGTAGCGGGAGAGGGTGGGGTCCTGGGTGTTCCAGTCACCGGGGACGTTGAGCGTGGGGGCAGTGGCGAAGTTGTACTCAGCGGGCTTGCGGGGGCCGGAGACGTCGAGCTTCTGGTTAAGGGCGTAGGTATTGTCTTTGATCTCGCCCTGAGGAGTGTAGAGGTTGGTGCCGGTCATGTCGACGAGGTAGTGCCAAGGGCCATCGAGGCTGATGGCGGGGCGGTGGTCAACGTCGACGAGGAGAGTGTTGAGGGGTTGCTGGACGGCAGCGGCGGGAATGGAGGCCAAAACGAGCAGCGCTGAAATGAGAAGAAAAGCCGATGAAAGCCCACGCTGCTGCATCATTGTTCTCCATTTCATTGCCCTGCCCCTATGCCTTCTTTGCAATTGATCAGGCTGGAGGCTGTCGTGCGACGACTGCTCATAGAATTCCTCTCGATGCAATTGAAGTGATTTCAGCATTGCGGGCCAAAGTTGACAGCGGGAGATCTAACCCATCGCAACAACGGTCCGTATCGTCCGATGAGAGTAGGCCACCGAAAAGCGTCGGCGCTTACAACATGTCTTCGGAAGCGCGTCTGAACAATAGATGTCTTCGCCGGGAATTGTCAATAGCAAAATAATTCGCTATTGGATGTTCGCTTGGGCTTTGCCAAGTTTGATTCCTACCCAAAGGCTGGAATCAGAACTGTACCGTGAATTGGTCTCCCCTGCCGGCACATTGGCGGAAACGCCTGGGTCGCGGTCGAGGCAGGCAGCAGGTGAACTGGACAAGATCGGTGTGGGCCACCGGTGGCACCACCCCTTCACCGAGGAAGGTAGGCGATGCGGAAGCTCTCTCGCTCGGGCTAAACCAAACGCTCAGTCCGATTGCACGAAATACGGGGCAGGCGTTTGCGGCAACTTCATCCCACCCAGAGGCGGGTATTGGTGAGCTTACCGCCAGACATTTGAGGCAGGTCGCTTGTTAATGTGCCAAAGGATGAGAGCGAGGGACGCAATGTAATTTTGAGTCTCCAGTGAGTCTCCAGCGACGGCCGAACACGCAGAAACCAGCATAAACACTGGGTCTGGACGTCATATCACTTTCTGCGTCGGCAAATGGTGGGGGCCCGATGACATCCACCGCCTTCAGTTCATGGCATCGCCCTTTGTAGCCGCAAGGGGCGTGGCAGCCTTTTGCAGCCTATCTTTCAACGCTGTATCTGAACCACACAATCCGGAAAGAATTAGTAAGCGCTCTTCGATGCCGGATCGTAGTTTTCACCAAACTTATTCAGATGACGGCTCATGACATCCCCGCTCGAGTGTAGTTGGATCGTTCCAAGCTGGCTGCTCTGTGGGCTTATTTCAATCGTGCGACTTAGCTTATTGAGGCTGTCCATCGAGACATTTTCAGCCCAGACATTCAAACGATATTTTCCTGTCGGCACACTTCGAATTAGAACTGCGCCATCGGCGGTGGAGACGGCGTAGAAAGGAGTACTGAGTGAAACGACGACTGCTCCCATGTCCGGGTGAATGTTGCAGAAGATGAAGGATATCCCTTCCCGATCGAATTGCACGGCATGGTGGATGTGGCCTTCGTAGAGGCCGAGGTCGAATCGCTTGCCATTGAAGAGCGAGAACACGTTATGAAAGAACGGATCCATATTGGGGAAATTGACGCTACTGCCGATTGGCACAACGAGGAGATGGGGTCTGAACTGCTTATCTTTTTGCGCCAATGTGTATTCCTGTGGCTTACGGGGCGCAGCAGAAATCAGGCCGTCCTGCAAGGGCGTCAACCAGACGACGACATTCGATGAGCCAAGGTGGGCGTCTTGCTTTCCCTGGTGAGTCAGCTCGACGTGCGCAGAAACATCGACCGCTTGTGCGGAACACGCACCACGGACTATCGCGAACAGCATCGCAAGCGTAAGTATCAGCCGACGGTTCGACGAAAGCGTTCTCAAAAGCGGTATCCTCCCGAGAGGGTAAAGATATTTGCGGTGGTTGGCGCGCCTGTATAAGTCCAGCTCAGGATGCGCCGATATTCGGGTGAGAAGATGAGGGACGAGTTAGGGTGATAGACCACGTTACCCACTACTGAACTATTACGGACAGCCAAGGTAAACCAGCTGGCGGATGAAGGCAGGACGACGCTGTCGAAGTTACTCGCGAACACGTCATCCATTCCGAACGTGGCGTTGGCTTCCAGGCGCGAATTGAGGTTGAATTTAATCTGAGTCCAACCGCCGGCGGTTTCGACACCAACAGAGTGGCCCAAACCGGTGATCGGATCTGTGCCGGTGAGAATGTCTTTGTAGAGACCTCCGCCGAGGCCGCCGATTGCCCGGCCCCGATAAATTTCTCCGCTGATGTCGACCCAACGGTAGAGCGGAATCTGCCAGTCGGCAGTAGCGGCCCACGAATGGATATGCGTCGAGCTGTTGTAGACCTGATTGGCCGTGTAGGCGCCGATACCGAACGCTAAAGAGCGCGCCGGAGCGGTTGTCCTATTGTCCGCGTGGAAAGAGATTCGGCCTTCCACGCCAGGGCGGCGTGAGGCCTCGACGGGGCTATCCAGCTGGATAGACGCATAGTGCGGAGAAGGTGGGTCGATGAGGCCGCCTTCAAAGGTCAAGGCATGTTGATTTGAGAAGGGCACGCGCTGCTCGACACGAAGTTGCGGAGCCCATGTCCAGAGATTACCGGAGCCGGCGAGTGCGGGTTGAGCCACGGTGGCATACGACGCAGGTGAACGCGGCGAGATGAGCGGTTCCGTGTAGCCAAACTGGAGCGAGGTCTTGCTCCATGCGAGGCCGACCTGCGTGTCGCGCAGTCGAATGAATCCGGAGGGCGAGGAATAATTGTAGGCGTTGGTTGTAGCGCCTCCGAAGAAATCCACGTTGAGGAAGGCTGAACTCTGCGCGCCTGCGAGGATAGGACCGGTGGCTACTATCCCCAGTTCGGTCTGTCGCAGAGTCGCACCGACGCTACCGTGCGAAGCTCCCGGAACACGCGGGAGAGCGAAGGTGGGCAGCTGCACGTCATCGACAACCCCCGAATTGGAGAAGGCGTTGAAGAGTGCGAGGCCGGTGACCCGAAGCCTGTATTTCGATTCCGTTTCGACCTTGGTCTGATCGTGCTGCTTGATTTCAGCCTGCTGAATTTCCTGCTGTTCTTGTAGGGCTTGAAGGGCGTCCTTCGCGGAACTGCTGCTCGCTGTTTGGCTCTCTAACGTCCCTGTCGTTGGAGCGGTGGCCGTCGCGGGTCGAAGCGCAGGTGTCGCGGTTGGTGACTGGCTTTGAGCGCGAAGAGCGTCGAGTTCTGCGTGCAGTCTCTGAATTTCGATCAATGATTGCTGAAGTTCTTTCTGTGTTTGCGCGAGCGTGCCGGTGAGTTCGTCGAGGCGGTGCTCAATATTAGCAAACTGCTGCGAGTCTCTGTTCGACGGAGACGGCTGAGGAGATGCGGCCTGGGCGTGCATCATCCTGGGAGTTGGACTGGGGACCATCAGCGCAAGGGACAATAGGGCGAGCGAGCGACAAGATAGGCGTTGTTGTATACGGCCCTGGCTCGACATTGTGGTTCGGCATCCATCCGGTAAGGTCATACACGCTCCTGGCTGGAAGCGACGTGATGCTGGGCGGAAAGGCCGTCCGATTCGGCGACAGCAAGATCAGGGGTGGCGACGTCCGCACCAATGATGTGCATTCGTCCCAAAACCTGCAGTGCACTCTTATAAAGAAATATGCTGAAGACTGTGTTCCCTGAGATCGATTGTTCGAGTTTGATTCTGCCGCCATGCTCCTGGACGATGTGCTGGGCCACGGCAAGCCCGAGGCCCGTGCCATTGACTTTGCCCGCGCTGACGAACGGCTGGAAGAGCCGGTCGCGGATAGACGATGGTACACCGCGGCCGGAGTCTGTAATGGCAATGCAAATTTTCTCGGGGACTTCGGTGATCGAGATTGTGACAACGGGCGGTGCGGTCCCGCTCTTCGCCGCCTGGCATGCGTTGAGAAGCAAATTGTAAAGTGCGCGACTGAGCTTAGGGCCGTCGACCCAGATCTCAGACGAGACCAGCTTTGATGGTGGATTCTCGCTGACAATATTTACTTCACGACCTTCGGGGTGTCTACGGACGCTCTGTATCGTCCGCTCCACGAGTTGAGAAATCGCCTCCTGCTGCACCTGCAACGTTTGGCCGGTCTGGCTGAAAAGCAGTAGAGACTCAATCAGGTCGGTCATCCCCTGCACGCCTTCCTTCACTTCGAGCAGCAGTTCGACGCGCTCTTCTTCACCGGCGCGCGCGAGGCTCATAAACTCCGCATTGGCATAGATCGTCGATAAGTGGTGGCGAAGATCGTGAGAGACGGAGCTTGCCATACGCCCGATGGTAGCAAGACGGTCTGACTCGAGAAGGTCATGTTGAGAGCGCTGCAACTCGTCGCGCATACGTTCAAAGGCGCTAGCGAGTTCGCGGACCTCAACGGCTCCGTCGGGGCTCAGACGATAACTGAAATCGCCACGGCCAAGAGCGCGCGTCCCGGCAACCAGGGCTTCGAGCGGCCGCGTAACCGTGCGCGATATCGACGCTGCCAACAGTAGCCCAAGGAGCAGGGAGCAGATCCCCAATGTCAGAATCCAGTTGTTGACTCGACGCAGAAATAAGCTGGCGCGATCGTAGGACTTCAACACGATGAGCTCGACGTGCTCCTGGCTTACAGCGGGAAGGGTGGCTGCCGCCGCCATGTAAACCTCTTGCTTCAACTTCAGCGTTAGAGGAACGCTGTTGGATTCTAGCGAAGGTGTATGCAGACCAAGGTCGGCCAGCCGATCAAGGGGTAACGTGGCGACGACAATTTTCCCATCGATGACGAATGCAACATCGGCGGAGGCTACCTCGCTGATCTGGCGGGCGACTTGTTGATCGATTGCGTAGCCGATGATTACGTATCCGAGTTGCGAGCCATTCGCGGGCGGCCCGAAGGAAAGTGGCTGGACAGAGAGCTCATACAGGTTGCTACTGAATGAGACCATGCAAGTCGCCTCCATGCTGCCCATACAGGCCTGGATCCCATTCGTAACTTGCTGACCGTCGATTGGGCTTCCACGATTGGAAAACGTAAACAAGTCACCTGTCGATGAGGTCAGAGCGAAGAAATCACTTCCGCTCGTAGTCCAGAAGGTGGCGCTTCCGTCTTGAATCGTATGGGCATCCTGGGTCGCCATGAGGGCCTTGAGGCTGGGGAGGTCGGCGAGCAGCGAAGCTTCGCGTGCCAGCATTTCGTTGCGCTGGGCGGCAATGCTTCGGAAGGTGCTAAGCGAGTGGCTAAGGTCTGCATCGAGGCCCGAACGTATTTCCTGCTTCACGCTCAGGCGAATGATGAGCAGGCACGTGGCAGTAAGACCGAGCGAAACGGCCAGGAGTGACACCATTAATGTCGTACGCATATGCCAATGCTTCATACGGGGATCGTCTCGTTGTGGGATGTTGAAGATCAGACGTTCGGTACGAATTTATAGCCGATGCCGTGCACGGTGCGAAAGTGGATGGGGTTAGCGGGATCGTCTTCGAGCTTCTGACGCAACTTGAGAATCTGGTTGTCGACGGTGCGGGTTGTGACATGGAAGCCGAGCCCCCAAATACCGGAGAGCAGTTCCTCACGGGCGACGGCACGACCGGGGTTGTCGAGGAAAAAGCGCAGCAGCTTGAATTCGTGGGCGGTCAGCGGCACGAGCCGGCCATCGCGGTGAGTCTCCATGGTGACGAAGTCCACCTGGACGTCGCCGAAGCGCAACGGAAGCGTCTCGGCTTTCCTAAGGTTGCGGCGCATCGCGGCCTGCACACGTGCCAACAGTTCACGCGGACTAAACGGCTTGGTAACGTAATCGTCCGCGCCACTCTCTAATAGGAGTACCTTATCGGCCACTTCGCTGATGGCGCTCAACACAATGACCGGCGTGTCGCTGGACCACTGCTTGATGTCCTTGCAGATGGTCCGGCCAGACAGACCGGGAAGCATAAGATCGAGGACGACGGATGACGGTTTCATGCTCTTGACCGCGGCAAGGCCCGAAGGGCCTTCACCCTCAATGTGAACGTCGTAGCCCTCCGCGGTGAATTGGCGGCGCAAGGCGCGCTGGATACGGGGATCATCCTCAATGATCAGGATAAGACTCATCTTTCACCTTGACCTCTCCACGAGTTGGCGTCCGTGACAATTTGTTCTCCTAGTGTTCACCATTGTGAACGAATTTTTGAAACAAAATGAGGTCAATGACAAAGAAGTGACAATTGGACTAGCCCGCGACGACCTGTTCGCGTCCGTTAGCTGCTCTGGCGAAGAGAGTTGGGTTTTGCAGGCGGCGGAAGAGCAGGGCCGCGAGTACGGCGAGGATAGCAATGCCAGTCAAAACAGCAGGATACCCAAATCGGACTATCGATATGCCCACGGCGGACGATGCAACGATTTGAGAACCTGCGCTGATGAAGAAGGTGTAGGACGAAGCGCTGTTGCGCTCGCTGGGGTGTACGCAGTCCATGAGCAAACTGTAGATGCCAGGCTCATTCATACATTGAACGCTCATATAGGCCCAATACAACCAGACAGCCTGCGTGGCGTCGTGCGCGTACGCAAGCGATAGCAACATGGCGGCCGTCGCGAGTTGGGTAAGCATCACGCCTTTGGCGAGGCCCATCCATCGAAACAGCAGAGGAGCAAGGAGAATCGCGCCGAATTGCACTAACTGGGAGAGCGAAAGGACTGAGCTCGTGCCCCGCAGCGAGAGGCCCATGTGGTGGAAAAAGTAAACACTCGCGAACGGCGGGAACGCTCCCGTCACGAGGCCCCAGGCAGCCATGGCGGGTAAAAATCTTCTCAGAAATGGAGCGGACGGGACGGTCAGGCGTTTCCTGGGGACGGCCGACCTCAGTGTGAGTCGAGAAATTGGAATGAACGCGAGCACGACGAGGACGCATGCAAAGACCAGAACAGTGCAATCCGATTGGGTAACGTTGAGAGGTTTGGGCGCGAGCAAGCTGGCATAGGCCGGAAGGCGTCCGGCGGCAAGGGCGCCAAGGCCGGCAATACTGATGCCGGAAGCGAACATCAGACTGAATGCTGAAGGCCGCTGTCGCTCCGTAGTAAGGCCAGCGACCGAGGGCGACAGGCAGACAGCCCAGGTAGAGAGAGCGCATCCGCTCACAACGGCGAGTGCGAATTGCGCGGGATGCCAGAGGATCGTGACACGCAAAATGGAAACGACGATTGCGAGAGCGATACTGCCCGTGAGGGTCCATCGGAGGCCGAAACGTTCCGCAAGAATACCGGCAGGGATGGTGCCGCAGAGGCTGCCCACTGCCATGAGACTGCCGATGAGCCCGAGCAAACGCTCGTCAAATCCGACGCTAAGGAGATACAGGTTGAACAGGAAGAAGAAAACTGAGAATCCGAAATTGAAGAAAAGTGCGGCGATAAAATACGTCCAGAATTGGCCGCGAGGAGCACGCGTAGTCCACCAACTCTGAACGCCTTTTACGGACGCGATGTTCATGCACGACTTTCGGGAGCACTTGTGAGCGCCTGCAGACAAAGGATGGCTTCGCACAGGTCAGAGTAATGAAGCTCGAAGGCCTGCAAGGTTGCGAGCCGCTGCAGAGTCGTAACCTGCGAGCGACGAATTTCTCCAACGGGATAGAGGCCTTCTTCGAGATACGCCACAGCGGAATCCGATGACGCTGGGGTCAGTCTGGCATTCGCGGAGCCGCTGCGCCGGAGCAGAATCAAGTAATGAATGCGAGCTTCCTTAGACGTAAGCAGACCGTGAAGCTCTGAAGTTTGAACTTCGATGGAAGGTTTGCCCTCGAGGCGTGGAGCTAGCTCGTAACCCTGCAGTTCAGGAAACAACTCCCTACTGGATGGTCGAAAGCGAAACTTGTGGGAATGTCCTACGACGCGCGGATGATCCGCATCGCGCAGCAGGTAGCTGGCATCGTCCGAGATGTATGTGAATCCTGCGCGCGCGCAGGCGTAGGCGAGCGTTGATTTACCTGCCCCCGATGGTCCGATCAACAAGAGACCGCGGCCACGATGAGAAACGCATGCGGCATGGATGGCAGGAGCGAAGGTTCCGGAAACAATGACCAATGCCAGGGCTTCGAGAAAGTGATAGCGGAAGTAGAGGCGATGATGGACCGTGGTGCTACTGACCCACATGAATCCAAAGGCAGCATCGAGATCGGCGGTTGCCTGGTTTTCTGCGTCGGCAATGATGGTGAGAAGGTGACCCTGCGCGCGAACGGTGGGGGCGGGAGGACACTCCGCCAATGTCGAATCATTCACTCCTATGCACAACCGAATGGACGCGTTCATGCGACTTGGACGGAGATGCGCCCAACTTTCGTTCGCCGCCTCGAGCACTTCGCACGCATTGGTGTAGATCTCGACGCAAAATCCCAGCGGGTAAAAGACTCCCCGAAACGGCATCTCCCGCTTATCCATGAGAGGGTCTGTGTCGCGTGGCGGAATTTCGGGTGCATCGGCCTCAGTCGTGGTGTGATGAGGATAATCGGCTATCAAGGCATATCCTTTCGTTGCTGCTGAAATTGGAGAAGATGAATTGTTTGCGCCGCCCAATCAAGCAGAACGTGATCTTCCGGATTGGATTTGCGCAGGCGTTCGAGGAGAGGTAACGCCGCCGTATCGCCCTTCCAAGCGAGGATGTAGATGAGCCGCCTAAGAGCGACAGGCGCTGCCGTACGGATGGCAGCGCGCACGGACGGTAGAACGGACCGATCAGCCTTGACGAGAATCCATTCGGCACGATCGGCAACTTCAATGTCCTTGCTGTCCAAGGCGCGGATCGTGGGTGCGGGGTTGGCGGCGATTTTATCCCACAGACCATAGCCGGCGAGCAGCGATGTCACATGAGATGAGTCCTCAGCAGAGCGAAACGCTTCTGTCGTCAGCAATGGCAGCGACAAACCTTTCGGCAGATCCTCAAGCGCGTGAATGAGTTTCATGTGCTCGCGATAGTCCTCAACGAGGGGATCTATCTCTGCCTGCGTAAGTTTCGGTTTACCGCGTTGCAGATATTGCTGGTAGTCGGTGGCACTGCGTTGTTCTTCGCGACGAAGAAGTGCCGGCACTGAGCGAGCCGCAACGATCGGCTGATGGCGGGCAAGCGCAAGCGCTGCGGCCGCACGCACCGTTGGAATTTCATGCTCAAGAAAGGGAAGAAGCGCGTCGGGTGGAACGGCTCCTGGGCAACGGCTGATGGCAAGCAGAATTTCTTTCAATTCAACAGGGTCCTGATCCCGCAACAACGGTAGCAGATGGTCGATCGCCGGAGCGTGCGTCACGCCGAGAGCCCACGCGGCATTTCGACGCGCGGAGATCTGATCGGACGACAGCGCGTCGAAGAACACATGGGACGGAGTCGCCGGCCGAGCGAGGACGAGGGCAACAGCCGCGCCACGCGATACCTGCAGGTCAGGGTCGCGAAGGAGGCTGGCGAGAAGATCCTGCGTGGGGAATCCGGTGTAGCGTGAGAGCTCACGAATAGCTGCCGTGCGGTTATCTCTAGTACCGGTCAACGCCTCCGCGGCGAGTGCGGCAAGCTTGTTCTCGACCGGGTGGCCGACGGCATCTGCTCCAAGGCGCGGATAATCGACGTTGATCGCATCGACCCCGGCCGCCACTGCTGCGCGCATTGCTGGCAGATCCATCTCGTGTGCGTTCGCAGAAAAATTGGCGACCACAAACTTTTCCTGAGCATGAGCAGCCGCTATTTGCGCAGGGGAGCAATCAGGACCGAGCCACTCGGTTGGGTGGCTGTCGGTTGCAGGCATGAGCGCGCGCAGATCGTCCGCGTTCCCGTCGTCGCCACCGAAGAGGACGCGATCCACCATGCCTTCCTTGCGCAGGACGGCATAGATAGAGGCTCCTTCCCCCTTCTGCTTGATATCAAGGTCAAGGCCGATCCCCTGCTCCTTCGCAACACGGAGTGCGTCCTCAAATCGCGGAATGCGCATCGGTGAAAAGCGGCCACTCATCCAGCCGCCATAGTCGTACATCTGAAGTTCGTCGAAGGAGGTCTGATCCACGTCCCCCATGGCGTCCGTGAGGCGTTCGAGATAGCCGTCGTGGTTGAGCACGAGTTCTCCATCGAGCGTGGTGCGGACATCCACTTCGACCACATTGCAGCCCATGCGTGCGGCCAACACCAGTGACTCAAGCGTGTTTTCAGGTGCGTCGCGGTTGGCGGTGCGATGGCAAATGAGTTGCACCTTTCCGCGCTGCAGCGGGTAGGCGTTCATGGAAGGCGCCGCAGTGAACAACACGAGGATGAGAGATAGTCTTTTCATCACTAGAAGAGGTACTTCGCTGCAAATTGAAGAACGCGGGGGTGAGGCCCGCCCTGTTCTCCATTGATGGTCCCGAACGACGCGCTCGCCGTGGGAGGTGAAAGGGGATCTCCATAGCCAAGAAAAGTATTTGGATTGCCAAACTGCGGTGTGTTGGTCAGATTGAAGGCTTCGGCGCGCAACCGGAAGCTGCTTCGCTGTGTGACCGGGAATTCTCGCTCGATCGCAAGATCGAGATTGTGTTGGCCCGGCCCACGAACGATCCCGACGCCGCCATTACCGAAATCTTCATCAGCGATGCTGGTTCCATTCGCCACCTCAGGCGCCCGCGTGAATGCCGCAGCATTCAGATAACGACCGGTTCCAATGACACGCTGAAATAACGATCCGTGCGTCGAAGGATTGATACTCCCTGCCAGTTGGGCGCGCACCTCTCCGCCAAGGAGTCCGTAGACTGAGCCTGCGTTGCCATCGAAGATGCTCAGCGCGGCGCCCGACTGAACGACTCCAATGCCCGACACGTTCCAATGCGCAAGGACATGCCGAACCAATGCAGGTGACGTGGCCAACTTCGGCGTCGACCACGTGAAGCTGACGACGGCCCTTTGATCGCGGTCATCATTGGCCGGCCCGTACGAAGAGTGGCGAAGATCGAGTTGGTTATTGGTGGGAAGCTGAAGTTCGAAAAGGTCCGTGCCGCCCTCGCCATTAACTTCGTCCAGATTCTTGGACCACGTATAGCTGCCCTGCAATTGGAAGCCATGACGCAGCTGCCTGATGATGCTGACCTGCAGGGAGTTGTAATTTGCAGCGAAGATCGAGTCCGTAAATAGGGATCCTTCGCTAATGCCCTGAATGGGAAGACGAGCTGTGGTGTTCCCAATCGAGTTTGAAACTTCTCCATTCACAGGGTTCTGAGGGCTCGCGAGCAGCGCTTGATCAAACTCGACTTGACCGGGTCGTTGCACTGATTGCGTTCCTACGTAGCCCACCTCAAACAGGTATTCGTGACCCAGCGCATACTGCGCATTCAAGTTGTATTCGTACGTCTTTCCGTCGCGCACATTGGGGTTCGTTCCTTCGATAAAAGGAAATGAGTTCGACGTACGCGGCAGAAAGACCGGGAAGCTCGAACTCGGGGGAACGAGGGGATTGAATGGTTCTGCCAGGGTCGCTTGCGCATTCTGAGGACCGAAAGCAAATTGCGAATTCGCAAACGGGAGTTGCGAGAGAGTCTGCTCAGCGAGGTTGCCCGAGTGCCGGTCGAAGTAGATACCAAATCCGCCGCGCAGCACCACAACCGGGGCTTGTGTAACTTGCCAGACGACGCCGAGTCGCGGCGAGATGTCTCCATGCGGAGTGCGGTAGAACCCCGAGTAAGGGGCGCGTGCGACTCCCTCCGGGAGTGTACCGGGAAAGTTCGATGAGACCACGAAGCCTGTATAAGTCCCCACATCTGTCATTGCTCCCGTAGCAAGAGCTGGAACGAAGTTCGTTAGCCGTCCATTCGTTTCTGTAGGCGCGGCAAAGATTTCGTAACGAAGGCCTGCGTTGATGGTGAGGCGCGCGGCTAGCTTGATGTCGTCCTGTGCGAAGCCTGCGAAGTCGGTATAACGCTCATTCCTGCGGAAATTACCTGCACCCGCGATGCTGTTGGTGACGTTGCTGATGCCATTTGGACTGCCATTTTGCGACGCGCTCTGGCCCAACAAAAAATCTTCAAACGATGCGATCTGAAGCAACCCATCGGTTTGCTGCGGCTGATTCTCTCCTACCTCGTGCCGCTTGATCTCCACACCGAAGCGCGCATTGTTTCGGCCGTGAGTGACGGCTGTCGTGTCTTGCCAGACGAAGGTGTTCGTAACCGACCACTCGTTCGGCGTGCCCGCATCCCCGAGCGTGAATCCACCCACCGTCAACCCCGGCGCATTGGAGGTGGGCCCAACGATCCCTGTCGGTGTGCCTATCCCAATCGCCTGCGCCGTGAGCGGATTCGCTACGGACGATAGACCGTCGAAGCGCATGAATCCAAGGCGTGCTATATTCACGAGGCTCGAAGAGAAAAGGTGTGCGTCTGCGAGCACGAACATGGTGTTGCGGTAGAGTGCATTCGTACCCCATCCAGGAACATTCGCGGCGTTCGGCGAGAACGGCTCGGTTACCGGAGCGCGTGAATAGAAGAAGCGGCCAGTGAGATTGTTCTTCATGCCAACGGCGTGGTCGATATCCACGATGGCCTGATCTTCCGTGTAGCGCGCAGGAATGGTGAAGATCGACTCACCCACAGGAAACTGGTCGGAAGGATCCGGGCCACTATTGGGCAATACCGTCTGGGGACTTGGAACTGCAAAATGACCGTTGGGCAGTTTTGCGTTGAGAATCGCGACGGCCACTGGATTAATATTCGATCCGTCACACTCTATTTGCGTGCCACCCGCCTGCGTGAGATACCCTGTCGCCTGTTGCCCCTGGTTATTCAAATGCGCGGCAGGGCAGAATTGCGCACCGAGAGTTGACGCTGAGCGATCGGCCGTAAGGAGCGGCAGTGTCGCTGTCGCGGAACCACCGAGTCCATTTACCTGACGGAGGCCTTGGTAAGTGATGAAGAAGAATGTATTGTTGCGTCGCAGAGGTCCGCCGAGTGATGCTCCGAACTGATTCTGCTTGATTTCCGCGCGAGGTTGCCCGTGCAACTTTGAGAAGAAGTCATTGGCGTCAAAGATGTTGTTGCGAACAAACTCCCAGACCGCGCCGTGGAACTGGTTCGTTCCGCTCTTTGTGACGAGGTCGACGTTTGCCCCCGATCCGCGGCCGTAAGCAGCGTCGAAGTTGGCTGTCTGGACACGAAATTCCTGGATTGAATCAGGCGCGGGGATGGCTGTTCCGACTTCGTAGGACTGTGCCTGGGCTGCAGAATTTTCAACCAGGTTGTTGGCGTCGACACCGTTGAACTGAATGTTATTTGATGTCGGGGTGGCGCCATCGGACGTTACATTCTGCGTCCCATTGCCCAGGAGCGCTGAACTCGGCAGGTCAACAATTACGCCGGGGGACAGACCAAGAATCTGAGTATAGTTACGCGTAGATAACGGCAGCGACTGCACCGCGGTCTCATCCACCAGGCCTCCAAGAGTCGAACTCTCTAACACCGCTACGGACGATCGGTCTTGAACCTGCAACGTCTGGACCACGCCGGCGATCAACAGAGAGACATCGAGCGATGTTGTTTCACTCACCGTCACTCGAATCGTTTCGAAGGTTCTCGCTTCGAAGCCCGGCGCTCCGACCGTGACCTTGTACATGCCCGGCAGAAGTAGTGGAGTACGAAATACTCCGTCCGCTGTCGTCTTCACCGATCGCGATGCCAAGGTCGCTCGATTTACCACCCGCACTTCGGCATCCACGACAATGCGGCCGGTTGGATCCGTCACTACACCGGAAATTGCGCCAGTACCAGGGGTTTGCGCGACGCCGGAGGTCGCGAGCAACACGAGTAGAATGACCACCGATAGCAAAGAGAAAATTCTTCTAGATCCGATTCCCATGCGCCTAGCTCTCAAGGAGTTAATTGAAATGCTCCGATGGGCTAACTCTAGGGGGCGAACCGGAGCAAGTTGTCAGAGAATTGTCCGACTTTTATCTCAATTTGAGAGGACTGGAGATCCCAGACCTCGAGCATTTCGACGCATGGGGGTTCAGCAATCGAGACCTTTGAGAAGACGATGGAAGCGGTAGGACTCGAGGAAGTAATCAGCACCAGCCACGCAATGAAACCGCAGGCGGAACAAGATATAACGCAGCTGTATCCAATAGCGCTTCATCCTGGAAGAGGTGGATTCACCAGCATAGCCGCGAGTAATCATGGGAGGCCGATGCAGCGGTGCGAGGTGCTGGGTACGGTCGCTAGGTGATGCTCCAAACTGGGTCGGAAGGACCGCCAAGAGAAGCAGATAGAGTTTCGTTCCCGGAATATCTGCCAGAAGAGTGCGCTGACCGTAGCGTTGCAGCCACAGTCGAACCGGTTGCGTGACAGTCTCTGCGGTGAGGCGAGCTAGATATTCTGGCGGCTGATCCCCGAAGATGTCCTCCAAGAGAATTGTGACAACACCCAGCGCTATCGCGGCCCGGGGATCATCGGTGACACTCTTTGCGACATCGCTCCAGAAAGATTTATCCGCATGCCGCGCGAGCATGTGACGTCGCGCCTCGAGCAACCAGGCAACTCGTGTATGGGCGCCGGATAGGTGTTTGAATAGGTGCTTCGACTGAGCGAGATAGAGGTCGACTGGTGAGAAAACAAAAAACGGCATACCCGCAATCATTCTTGGATAGGTACGCTCCAACACACCGTCGGCCCGCACGAGATGCAATTCCGCCGTTCGCTGCGGCTTAGCTTTATATAGATCCCTGAGTGACGCTACCTCCGATGTGCCCGTTCTAAAATCCCACGTATGTCCACTGACGCAATGGAGTTGGTATCCCATCTTTTCGAGAACGAGCCTTGCTTTGTCACCGTGTTCTGCAGCCACCAGGAAGTCGAGATCGAGCTGGCAACGAAGACCATAATCGGGGACTGAATCCGGAACCAGCGTCACTCCCTTGACGTTGGAGTAGAGGATGTTTTCCTGTTGAAAGCTGCGGTTGATCTCGACCGCTTCCCGCAATAACGCGGCATTCCTTTCCCGGTTATCTGCCAGATTGTTGCGCAGCCTCGTGAGGATATTTGGAGGTAACAACGTTTCCAGATCAAGGGTGGTCAAGCGATCGAGAAAGTACAGCGCAAGGCCGCTGACGTCAAGCCAGGTCAGTTGCGATTCCCAATCTGCGTGGTTGAATCCGGCGAAATCGTTTGAGACGTCTTCTCGTGAACGCGCGAATGAAGCAAGTACAACCGTCCGAAAGGTGTATTGGCGACTTAGGTGGTGATTCGAATTGGTGGGACGAAGGAGAGTCATAGAAGCTCAGTGTGAGTACATTTCGGGTTCACCAACACTGCCCGCCGGAGGCAGGTGGCGAAGGTAGAGAACGATCGACCAAATCTCATCGTCGCTGAGAGTGTCCTTCGAGGCGGGCATGCCTGAAGGCTGTAATCCGTTATCGATGATCCACTTGAGTTGACCATCGGTGTAGCTCTGCACCTGGGGCGACGTGAGCGGCGGAGGCGCTGGTGACATCTTGTCTGCAAAGGGCACGCCAGTGTTTTGGCCGTCCATCCCATGGCAAGCCACGCAATAGTGACCGAAGGCTACTCTGCCCGCCTCAAGGTTTTCGGCCGAGATCGCCAGGGGATTTCTTGTCCCCTTGTTGCGCACAGTGAGGTGGTGCTTAGCGAAATTGACCACGTGGATTTCCAATTTGGCAGGAGAGCGGACCTTGCAGCCGCACAGCACAACCGCAACAGCGACGAGGCCGAAATGGCGCAAAAGAATCATGGCTGCTATGTCACGTGTAGCGTCATCTTCATGGCGCCGTGGCCGGAACCGCAGAAGACAGAGCACTGCCCGATAAATGTTCCGGCGTTGCCGGGAGTAAAGGTCACTTCTTTCGTCTGACCTCTCTTGACGTTGATCGCAACGTTGAGGTCCTTGAACTTCAATCCATGATCGACGTCTCTACTCGTGAGCACGAGGGTGACGGGCACGCCCTTTTTTACGGTGATGTCGCCCGGCGAAAATTCGAAGCGCTTCGCGATGATTTCAATTCGCTGAGCCGATGGCTGAGCGTGGACCCTGTGCGTCGTGAAGAGAAGGACTGCAGCGAGAGGAACGACGAGCATGGTTCCAAATGCTTTGAGTTTGGTCAATGGCGGCTCCGGGAGGTGCAAGAATACAAAATGCGGTTAGGGGTTGAGGAAACTAAGGATGAGGCGCTCTTCCTCGGCGCTGAGATTCGCACGGATGCGCATGTGGCGGACGACGCTACCGGTAATACTGGGGGAGAGCGTCTCGGGAGCATTGTGGCAGCGACTACAGTGGGTCTGAAACGCGCGCTCTGCCGGGTCTTGTTGCACCGAGGTATGCGGGTCCGAATGTGGCTTCTTTTTTTGCAGCTGCGGACCTGCTGTCTGTGCCAGTAACGTGGCCGTCGCACCGACGAGGAAAGCCGCTCCGAGCATGCGACCCAGAGACACTTTCATTTGGCACCTTTCCATACAGGGGTTAGAAAGCGATAGGTTAACGAGATGTCCCAGATGTTCCCATTCACGGTCGAAAACGTTCGGGAGTAACTGGTATACAGCCGCACCTCGTGGGGAAGGTGATAGTCAAAGCCGAAATCTGCCTGTTTGGTGTTGGCCGAGGGTAGGCCATCCCCGACCCCCGGACTCAATCGAAACGTTTGCTGCATGCGGAAGACCGGCTCCAGACGTCCGACCAGGCTGTTTTGTCCACCGAACTGCGACAGCCTGTAGGTTGACTCCGCCCAGTAGCCTTCCGCATGCGGACCATGGGCATACTCTGAGCGCAGCTGGAATGGCGAGCGCGAGGGCATCCACCACAGATGGGCCCCCTCGGTATTGCGGTGCGACGTATCCGCGGAGGTGCTTTGCAGAAAGTGCTCGAACGACGTGCCAATTTCGAGACGCGTACCAGGAAAGAAGATACCGACACGATCTCCAACTGCGCGCCCCGCCTGAAATTGTCCGGACGTTTTGTCGATGGAGAAAAACGCCGTGTTATCTACTTCAACGACAGAGTTCGCATCCACATTGCCTCGCAGCATTACCCCATCGCTGGAGCCGCTGGTTCGCGTGCCGAGCGCAAAGATGAGTGGCGCATCCTGGAGGTTACGGATCCAAAGCGCAGTTAGTCTTTCGTTGTATGTCCCGAACGGAGTAAGAAAGCGGCCTGCTGTAACCGTCAAATGAGGGTTGACGATATAGTCCGCCTGCAGGTATTCCAAGGTTGATGTGAAGCTGCCTTGGAATGGGCCTGTCTTATCCGTCTGCTGGTAGGAACCGCGCAGATCCGTACGCGATTCGATCAGTAGATGAGCGCCAAGCGGAAAGACGATCAGCGGCGCAATGACAGGCTGTAGAAACGTAAAGCCCTCATTCGTACTGCTAAGCATCCCCGCACCACCGGAGATCAGCGGAACATCAGGAGCTTTCTGTGCCCAGGTTCGATCACAAGGCAGCAGCAAAAGGAACACGCACAGCTTTTTGAATGGCCGCGAGTGCAGGAGCTGCTGTAGATTTTTATACGCTGAGCAAATCGGCATAAGGGTCGAATCCATCGACGTCTCTTACCGTAAAGAAACCAAGCTGCCTGTTTGTCTAGATATTGTCAGAACAATGTCACTGCTTTGTTCAAGCGTCTTCCGTTTTGGGATCGGAAAGGAAGTTGGACTGATCATCACCGCGAACTTCGGCGGAGTTCTCGCGGCCAAATCAGTGACATACAGTTTTCCAGCTTCGTCCTGCACCTCAGTAGACGGAGTTGCGCGTCCCGAGCCATTCCTAAGAGTGGCAGTCGATCCCGAAACGAATGCTGTTCAAAGGTTGTGCTGCTTGGTGAAGCGCGGCGGGCAGGCGGTCTCGGGGAATCGGCGAAAGCGGTCTAATGTTCTAGTCCCCGAATGGTCTGCCGCAATGAGAGTCCTCTCGGGCTTGAATTTTGAGTCTCCAGTGAGTGTCCGGAAACAGCCGAACAAGCGGAAACCAGCATAAACACTGGGTCTGGACGTAATATCACCTTCTGCATCGGCAAGTGATTGATGAAGGTATTATTACCTTTCACATACTCAATATATATGGTGATCCTTTCGAGCAGGTTTGAGCGTAATGCCTGGGACATCTGAACGACTTGCGATTATCTCTTGGGTTCGATACGGTGGATCACCGTTAAGAGAATTGTCTCAGCAAAATTTTGAGATCAGTGCGTGGCTCGTTGACGTGGCCTACGGCTGGACCGTGAGTGTTGCGCTGAGGGTTGTGGTGGAACTGTCGCCTATTTGAATGCCTATTGTTCCGGCCTCTACGGTGCGATTCATCTGACGGTCAAGAATAGCTAACTCGTCCGGCGTGATATCGAAGTGAACGTCCACCGACTTGCCTGCTGGAACCAGGACGCGCTTGAAATCCTTGAGCAAGATGATTGGCTGGACAACGCTGCTGACGTCGTGATGCACATAGAGCTGGATGACATCGTCGCCATCGCGGGAGCCGATGTTGGTTACTGTGACCGTCGCTGTGGCAGCACCCGTTGGCGTTATCTCAGAATGATCGAGCGTGGGCTTCGATATTTTGAAGTGCGTGTAGCTTAGCCCGAAGCCAAACGGAAACAGAGGCTCGTTACTGTCCAAGACATAGCCGCGCCGCGCCGCGGGATGCTTGTAGTAGAAGACAGGAATCTGTCCTACGTTGCGGGCGATGGTGACGGGCAGATGGCCGGAGGGATTGACGTCGCCAAAGAGAATGTCGGCGACAGCGTGGCCGGTCTCCTGGCCTGGATACCAGGCTTCCACGATGGAAGGAACGAGGGAGGCGAGTTCCGTGAGGGAGTAGGCCTTGCCGTTGATGAGTACGGCAACGGTGGGCTTGCCGAGAGCAGCGATCTGACGAACTAATTCGAGTTGCTGGCCGGGGAGCTCGAGGGAGTCGGAATCCCCGTAGGTGGTGGGAAGTGAGCCTCCGGAATCTCCGAAGGACTCGCGTGCGAGGACTTCGTTGCCACCGAGGACGAGCACGATTGAATCTGCCGATTTCGCAACTTTGACAGCGGCGGCAATCAGCTCCGCGTCACGTACGGGGGAGGGCGCCTTGTAGGGGGCGATCTGGTTTAACTGCGGACTCAAGTCGGGCTCGGTGAGTCGGCAGCCTTCGGCGTAGACCACGTTGGTAGCCGCGCCGGCGCGCTGACGGATGCCATCGAGGACGGTGCTGAAGTGGCTGGCTGCGCCACTGTATCCGCCGATGCGCTGCTTGTCGGCATTGGGTCCGATCACGGCGAGAGTCTTAATCTTGCCGGTGGCAAAGGGTAAGAGTTGGTGGTCATTCTTGAGCAGGATGATGGATTCGTCGGCGATGCGGCGGGAGAGTGCGGCGTGCTGCTGGGTGCCTACTGTCGAGGCTATCGTGTCGACGTCGACGTAGGGATGTTCGAAGAGGCCTGCATGAAACTTGAGTCGAAGGACGCGGGCAACGGCCGCATCGAGGTCGGCCTCGGGGAGCGATCCGTTGCGCACAGCGGGGATGAGCGCGGGGAAGCCGACTGCCTCGGGCAACTCCATGTCCACGCCGGAGCGGAAGGCGAGCATGCCGGCAGAGGCTACGTCGGGGACAACGTGGTGTCGCGTTTGCAGCTCGCGAATGGCGAAGTAGTCGGAGACCACGGGACCTTTGAAGCCGAACTCGCCGCGCAGCACATCCTTTAGGAGCCAGGGGTCGGCGTGAGCGGGGATGCCACCTTCGTTCTCGTTGTAGGAGGCGAGAATGGACTGGACGTGGCCGACCTGCACGGCTTGTTGAAACGGATAGAGGAAGACCTCGCGCATGGTGCGTTCAGAGAAGTCGCTGGGGCCTACGTTGGTGCCGTTTTCCGGCTGGCCGTGAACGAAGTGCTTTGCGGTTGCAATGACGTGATCGCGATCGGGGAAGGGACCTGTGCCCTGAAGTCCAGTGATGGCGGCTACGCCCATGGTTGCGACGAGGAGCGGATCTTCGGAGTACATCTCCTCGTCACGACCGTAGCGCGGATCCCTGCTGAGATCGAGGACGGGGGCGAGGACCATTGCATTTCCTATGGCACGCGATTCCTGGGCAACGACACCGAACATCTGGTGAATCAATTGCGGATCCCATGTGCTGCCGAGACCTACGACTTCGGGAAAGGTAGTGGCTCCATGGAAGACTGAACCGTGAAGTGCCTCGCCATGGAAGAGGACGGGGATGCCGAGGCGGGTGTTTTCAATCACCCATTTTTGCAGAAGGTTACGCTTGCGGGTGCTGTCTTGCGGCGAACTCGCTTCACCTGCGAAGTCACCTATAAATGCATACGTTCCGATTCCATTGCCTAGATGCTCTTTGGCGATTGGCACGTTGATGCTCGCGCCCTGGAAGACACCGGGTACGGGGACGAAGGATGGAAGGCTCATGTAGCCCTCAAGTTGGGCGACCATTTCTTCGAGGGTCATCCGCTGTAGAAGGTCGGCGATGCGGCTCTCTGTGGGGGCGTTCGCGTTTTTGTAGGTTGGGGTCGACTGGGCCACCATCGGCAGAGCTGCACTTGCCCAGAGAGCCAAGGCCGCTGAGACGGAAAGTCGGCGACGCGACAGATTGAATTTCATACGATCTCCTGGATTGCGTGGAGCGTCTTTCATCGGTTTCCGATCTCTACGGTTTAGCTGAAGTGCGGTCAATGCGCGGGACAACGTTAGGGCTTCGTGAATCCAAAGGACTGCACCCACCACCACATCTCTTCCAGCCAATGGTCGGAGGTGCCGAGGTCTCGCATGGAGAAGCCATGGCCGCCGGAGCGGTAGACGTGGAGTTCGGGTTGCGCTCCCGAGGCGCGGAGATCGGTGAAGAGACGGAGCACCATGGGCTGGACCAGGGGGTCATCGTCCGCCATGGTTAGGAAGAAGGGCGGGGCATTTTTGGGCGGGTCCGGCATGGTGGGGAGGAAAGCTCCGTAGATGGAGGCGACCAGGTTTGGGCGCTCTGACGGATTGGCTGTTGAGGCGGTACCGATTACGACGGTTCCTCCGGCTGAGAACCCGAGGGCAATCACGCGGTCAGTAATCGTGTACTGCCCGGTGCCGGGACCAAAGCTCGCACTTCCCGGCAGCAGCGAACCTCCCACGTCGGACTGCCCTTGAAAGATCCCGATCGGCGTGTCCGATGTTCGCGTAGCGCTATGAAAGCCCGGTGGCGGCGCGACCTGGGTATGCGTCGCCGTACCCGGCTGTGCCCATTCGGGCGCACTCGGATTCGAAGATGCCGGCGCGCTGGTCGCCTGGGCACGAAGCACGTGCGGGACCGTGCAGAGCAGCGGCGCGAGCAGAAGAGCCGGTCGCTAGACACGGCAAGCAGACGGATTTTTGAGGCGAATTAGAAATTTACAAATCGAGATCTTCGTAGCGGAGATTAACGTCATTTCGGTCGAAGGCATCGAGGATCGGCCGCCGACGCTTCGCCAACTCGGCAAAAGCTGGCTACACCAGCCCGCAGGCCGCTGCGGCCAGGGATACATGTCAGGCCACGCCAGCGCGCCTGAAAACGTTGCATGCGCTTTGAGTCCGAGGTTCTTCGAGGCCTTGGCCGCGAATCCAAGCTGCTCTACCGCCCACGCCTGCCGCGCTCCCGCATTCCCGTGCACTGCCTTGGACGCGAAGCTGTCGAAGAGCAAGTCGTAGGCCGGATGCACCGCGATCAACTGCCCCTGCAATTGTGTCGAAAGCTCTGTCCGGGCCAGTCCATTTTCCGCCAGCACTCCAAGCACCTGGTCGCAGGACGCCTGACTCTCCGCGGCCAGTTCCAGATCGAACAGCCGCGCATCCCACGTAGGAATCTGCACTCCTTTGTAACCCAACTCGGCCGCCCACTTCGAGATCGAAGCCAGGTCATTATATGGAGCAGCGTCGCCAGCAAACTGGGCCAGAAAGATCGCCGGTCCTTTAATCGTCTTCATCTCTAAACTCCTCGATTGTTCGTTACTTTGTGGGCGCGGGAACGGCAGGCCGTGGCTGAGTAGGAGCATCCAGCGGGTTCAATCCCTTCGAATAGTTCGGGTCCAGCGCTGCAAGATCTGTCCGGTAGCAGACCGTATTCTCGTTGGGAAATGTAGCCGGCAGCTTCTGCGTCACCTTACCCGTGGCCGCCCATTCCACCCCCCGCTGCAACGTCACTACCGCATCCACCGAGCTCATGGCCAGCGCGTCGTGTCCCACCGCCGTGTGAAAGATCCGGCCCTTGCCAAATCTGGAGACCATCAGCAGAGGCTCATCGAACCCTGTGCCGCTGTTTGCCGGATCGGAGTAGGCCGTCGCCAGCACCGTCATGTTCGTACCCGGCCCACGCAGACTGTCGTAGAGCTCGTCCCCCTGGTGCATCCAGACTCTGGGCAGACCCTTCATGATGGGGTGGTCCGGGTCTCGCGCCGTCATCTTGAAGGGCCGGCGAAGGCCGTGATGTCCGGCGTTGCCCGGCTTATCATCCGAGACCATCTTGCCGTTGCTGTAGTACCAGTGCGGCCCCGCCTTCTCGTCTCTGCCCCGCCAACCACCCACCCCGATCATCTCGTTGTACGCCTTCCACCCGGGAAAAGCATTATCCGCAGCATGCACCGACACCATGCCGCCTCCGTTCCTCATGTAGGTCTCGAAGGAAGACTTTAGCTCCGCCGGCCAGCGCTCGGTTGGAGCGTCATAGTTGAACACGATGACCCTGTACTTTCCCCAATCGGGCCTGAAGCTGCTGAAGTCTCCGCCCGCCGGCGGCGCTGTGACAACGTCGACCTCAAACAGCCCCACCTCGTTCAGTTCCTTCTTGAGCACCTCAGTCGTCACCCGCCAGTTGTGGTACGTCCCGCCGCTCTCACCATCGAGGATCATCACCCGCAGCGGCGCGGCCGCCCGGGCGGGCAGAGTCCATAGGCAGACGGCAAGGACTAGAACACCCAATACAGCTTTCTTCATGAGACAGCTCCTATTTAAGGCATCTACTAAGCGGGAATAAAACCTAATTGTCGATGAAGGCTCGAAGCTCAGTCCGGCGAAGTTCTGGTCCTCAGGCGGATTGACGAGTTTAGAGACGCGCTGCGCACGCGCCAGTCTTGCCCCAACAGGCTACAACGGACGTAAGGGCGTTGACGAGTGCGTCCATGCGGGCAGAGCTTTCACAACAGATAACCGATCGCAGAGATACCGGACGGGTTTCGACGACACGAACGGGTCGGCTCCCCGTTTCCCGGTTTTGATGATTGGG
>Ga0207933_1000609_pt1 | contig 33689 bp, 29 predicted proteins | sample NGESurdeep092012_4_FD_184488 | JGI IMG/M metagenome (GOLD analysis project Ga0207933, IMG submission 184488) | Arctic peat soil microbial communities from Barrow, Alaska - NGEE Surface sample F53-3 deep-092012 (SPAdes) | ecosystem: Environmental > Terrestrial > Soil > Wetlands > Peat ... | reverse complement strand
TCCGAGCGACGCGCTTCGAAGAGCCAGAGCAACAAATGCTCAAAATAGTTCGGAACCTCGACCACCCACTCAAATCAGCCCTTCTTCAACAGCCTGCTAGAGCCGCCATAATACGAAGTAAAGTGTTTTCGCCTTGTAGTCCGCTCCGGGCCACAAGGTGACGCAGCCGACGACGCGACCGCCATTATTCAGCAGCGACAATCCGTGGTTCGTCACGTGAACCTTCTGCAGTCAGGCGATATAAGAATTCAGCGCCCCGAGAACCTTTGAGCGCGCGGCTCCACAGATTCTCAGTCAGCTTTTCATAGAGCGTGACAGCTTCTGCAGCCGCACTAATCGTTGCAACCCCGGCGCGGATGTTGGGAAACTCTCCAAGCCTAAAGGGACTAACCGCAACGAATGTCTTTTCCCGCGTCCGTATGATTTCGAATGTCTGGTTTGGCATGGTGTCGTCAATGACGCCTATTTGCACGCCTATTGGCTCGCTCTCCATGAGCTTGGCCATACGCTCCACCTCTAGGCGTGCAAATAGGCGTCGCTCAGCACGCACCCGTGCGGGCAACGCATAGGTGCCGATGAATCCTGTGCGCAGGAAGTGCTGGACCTGCGTCGCATTGATGAGACTGATGACAGGGGCCCGACGAGTCGCGCGCAACGCGTGACGACCTTTCATAACGGCCATGATGCGATCGACTTCCTGAACCGACGCCGCAAGGTCACCAATGTCGGATGGAATACTTTCAATAAGAGCAAGACGAAGATGGTTAAGGTATTCCGGCGATGTCAGCACGATGGACATCGGTTGGAAATAATAGATGACTTGCTCGGCCTTTTCCTCCAATTGCCGCTTGCGCTCGTAGTACGCCATCGGGCTTGAGAAATACTCGACCCCGACGCCAAGCAAAGATTGGACGGAAACCCCTAAAAACTCCGCAACCTTTTCGATCGTCTCCAGTTTTATGACGCTTCCCTTTTCATATTTGTATAGCGCTGCGCGCGATATCTGGAGACGCTCCGCAACTTCGTCGGTCGACAGGTTCGCACCCATGCGGTAGGCCCGAAGACGTTCGCCGACTTCCACAAAGTTGATAGCCATTACGACGATCCTTGTGACCGGCAGTAAGCCAAATCAGCACTAAAATACTACCAATTTCGCCGGGCAGCGAGCAAATCAGGCGGTACAATAACGGGTTGCAGTCAAAATCCCGCCGCCTGCCCGTCCTTTCGGAAATCCGATCCGGCAACATACCCCCCATCCAGCTTTTGAACGATTTGCGCACCGCCAAAGCCGAAGGCGGCATCGGGTTCATCGGCCTTAAGAATATGTCCGAACCGCTCAAGCGCGGTACGGTCGACGCCCTTTTCGACGGCGACATTGAGCCCATTGGTCGCACGCCAGCGCGGCGCATCGGCGGCTGTTTGCGGATCCTGCCCCGATATCTGTGTTCGCAGAACCATTTGCAAATGCCCCTGCGCTTGCATCGGTCCGCCCATCAGACCAAAAGCCATAGAGGGCTGCGCGCCACGCATGACGAATCCCGGAATGATCGTATGGAAAGGCCGCTTCGAGGGGCCGATGTAGTTCGGATGTCCCTCGACCAGCGAGAAGCCGTAACCGCGATTCTGCAAACTAATGCCGGTTTCCGGCACGACAACACCCGATCCGAAGCCATTATAGTTCGACTGGATATAGGAGACCATCATTCCCGCTCCGTCGGCTGCGGCCAGACACACCGTTCCGCCATCCATTGGCGCGCCGGGGCCGAAAATCTGCGCACGCTTGTGGTCGATACACTTGGCGCGCGAGGCAAGATACTTTTCATCAAGCAGATGCGCGGGCGTGATGTTAGTCATGGCACGAAGATCGCCGACGAATCGGTTCACGTCGGCAAAGGCAAGCTTGATTGCTTCGATCTGCAGATGCAGCGACTCCGGATTGTCCGGCGCGAGAGTATCGATACCGACGTGACGCAGTATGCCGAGCGCCATTAGGGCTGCGATACCCTGCCCGTTGGGCGGAATTTCATGCAGCGTGACGTCGCCAAACGCTTGTGAAATTGTGCCAGTCCAATCATTTCTATGGTTCGCGAGATCATCAGCAGTCAGCGCCGCACCGTGTTTCTCGGCAAAGGTTGCAATTCGTTCCGCCAGTTCGCCGCGATAAAAGGCCTCCCCGCGGCTTTCAGCAATCATGCGCAGCGAGCGCGCAAGCGGCGTATTGACAAATTGTTCGCCGGCTTGCGGCGCGCGACCGCCCGGCATGAAGCTGTCGGCAAATCCCGGCTGAGCCTTGAGCTCTTCCGCGCCCCGACGCCAGAGTTCGGCGATGACGGGCGTGACAAGAAAGCCGCCCTCGGCGTAAGCGATCGCCGGTTCAAACAGGGTCGCGAAAGGCAACTTTCCGAACCGTTCTGAAAGCTCAACCCAGGCGGAAACCGCACCCGGAACAACAACGCTTTCCCACCCGCGCATCGGCATCTGCTTGTGGCCGGAAAAGCGGGCCGGATTCCATGCTGCGGGCGACCGCCCCGACGCATTCAGGCCGTGCAAATCTTTGCCATCCCAAACAATGCAGAAAGCATCAGAACCGAGGCCGTTGCCGGTCGGCTCCACGAGGACAAGGACCATCGCGGTGGCGAGTGCAGCGTCCATAGCGTTGCCGCCCCGCTTCATCATTGACAGGCCTGCCTGCACTGCCAGCGGTTGCGAACCGGCGACGACATTTTTCGCAAAGACCGGCGAGCGCCGAAACGGGTAAACGGGTCGATGTGTGAATTTCATGGCTAAACTTTTGCGACCTTATCAAAGCTTCAACGAAGCAGGAATTGTTCGGCCATCTGTTCTCGCGACAAACCGGACGCAATGGCCAACATGAGAAGTATCCGGGCCTTTTGCGGCGTCAAGTTATCAGCCGCAATAAACCCGCGTTCCTGTAACATGGTGTTGTTGAGAACGCGGCCACATCCGGCCCGCGTGCTGAAAGCAATAACCGCGCCCTTCCGCGAGGCGCTTTCCAGGGCCGCCAGTTGAGCGGGAGCACAGGTACCTGGTGCCATCGCGGCCAGAACGATTGCACGAGAACCGGCGGCGGCAAATGCATCGATATCGGCCCCATCCGCCCCAGCATAGGCAAACGCGATATCCACGCGCGGCAATTCGCTCTTCAGGCTTGCAAGGGGAAAGGACGGCAAACGGCGCGCGGGTTTTCGGTAAATGGCAACGGAGCCGTCCGCGTCGACAACGCCCAGAGGGCCGAAAATATCGCTGCGAAATGCATCTAACGCGTAAGTAGATGCTTTGGTAACGTCGCGCGCCGCATGGACCTCGTTGTTGAAGACCGCGACAACGCCCAGCCCAGCAACGGAAGGTGCCGACGCAGCGCGTATACCGTTGGCAAGATTGATTGCAGCATCGGTCCCCATCGCATTGGGAGGTCGCTGCGCACCCACAATCACCAACGGCGTTTCAACCTTGACCGTGAGGTCCAGAAACCATGCCGTTTCCTCGAGCGTCGATGTGCCGTGCACAACAACCGTACCGTCAATGCGCAAGTCGCCTGACTGCAGGTCCATCACCTGTTTCGTCAGCGCCACCCAATTCGTCGGACCGACCGCCTCGCTGTGAATAGTATCGAAGGCCACCGGGACAAGATCGGCCAATCCGTTGATATCGGGAAATAGCCCAAGCAGTTGCTCGATAGGCAACAGTCGCCCAAACTTGCCGTAATCAATCAAATCGAAGGGCGAGCGTCCCAACGTTGCGATCGTGCCGCCGGTGCCGACCACCGCGATTCTTTTTTTTGTCCTCTCGCCAAGAACTACAGTTTGCTGCGAGCGGCTACCGCCGCCAGACGACAAAATTGCGTCACACATGGTAGGCTACCCGCTTCACTAATCCGGCGCATGACCGCCACCCCGTTCTAACGAGGCAAGATAGACCTTCTCCAATTGCTCACGCGCGATCGTCCGGTCGATTTTACCGGCTCCATTAAGCGGGAGGCTTGGCACGATATCGATGAACCGCGGGTGCGCATATGCGGGCCCGTTTGCTAGACAAAAGGCTTTTAGTGCGTCCGCAGTAATTGCCGAACCATCGCGCGGAATAACCATCGCGGCGGGCACAAAGCCCTTCACTCGGTGCGGCACCGGCGTAACCACAGCATTTGCAACGTCCGGGTGGGCGAAAAGAAGATTTTCGACTTCTTTCGGATAAATGTTCTCCCCGCCGCAACTGAACATGTCGTCGATGCGACTCCGAAAAAAATAAAACCCGTCTTTGTCGCGGAAAAAGACGTCGCCTGTGCGCAGCCATCCGTCCTTTAGCTTCTGCTGCGTGATCTCCGCCTGGTTGTGATAGCCGAGGCACACATACGGACTGCGCGTAACGAGTTCGCCGAAATCGCTTTGCTCCCGTCCCTCCGCATCGATCAGCTTGACGCCAATTTCTGGGCCGGGGACACCGACGCTTCCGCGCGGCACTGGCCTGCCATCCACCGGCGCACGAAACGGGCTGCCGCCTTCCGTAAGACCGTAACTTTCTGAGATCTTGACGCCTGGCAGCGTGCGCTCCACCAGTTCCAGAAGCTCCGGCGCAACTACGGCCGACCCGATGGTCATGCTCCGCAATGCGCTGAGATCAAGCGTTTCGAGATATTCGCGATGCTGGAGAAACATCGTGAACACCGCGGCGACGCCCCGTGAATAAGTGCAGCGATATTTCGACAAAGCCTGAAGATAGGATTTTGGTTCGTAGCCCGGCATCAGTACAAATGACCCGCCCGCATACAGCATCGGCTTTACGGTGCCGCGAAGGGCATTCTTGTGAAACAACGGCAGCGCAATCAGACCGCGGTCGCTTTCGCTCGCAGGCCAATGGCGTTGATTGTAGGCGAGGTACCAGAGCATGCCGCTATGGGTCATAATTGCGCCCTTCGGCCTCCCGGTCGAACCTGATGTGTAAGGCTGGAAGGCTTGCGATTTGTCGTTGAGCGGAGGCGGGGAAGCCGGCGTATCGTCCAGGCCTAATTCCGTTTCATATGACAGGAAACCCGCGCGATCCTGATCGAGCAGAATGCGATGACGCAGCTCGACTTTCTCCGCGATCTCTACTGCGTGGCGGTTGCAACCCGGCTCGATCAACGCAAGAGCGCAATCCGCATCGCGCAGGATATAGCTCAGTGTGTCGTCGGCTAGCCGCGTGTTTAATGCTACCGGAATGGCGCCCATACGCATTGCGCCGAAGAAAAACTCGATAAATTCGACACGGTTACCGACTAGCATACCGACACGCTCACCAGCATGCACGCCAAGGCGCACGAGCGCACGGGCTACGCGCGTCATCCGCTCATCGAGCTGCCGGTAGGTGCTCTGCCGCTCGTGTTCGCCGAATAGGTCGATGATCGCAACCTTATCGGGAGTGCGCGCCAGAGTGGCGTCGAAAAAATATCCGAGATTGCTCTTACGGTTGACGGCTACATTGTCCGTGGTACCCATATATTCCTCTTTCGCAGTTATCTCATCTCGGGAGTGTTGGTGTGCCCCGCAAAGAAGCTTCCAGCGAAGCTGAAACTTTCATCCGCGCGATGTTGGCGCGTCCGCCGCTTCATCAGTGGTTGTTGCCAGAAGTTCTGGCAATCGACGTCGAAGGGGGAACGCTGACGATCGCCCTCCCCTACCGGCCTGAATTGAGCCGTTCGCCCGACCAGGCGGATTATCACGGCGGCATTATCGCGACGCTGATCGACATGACCGGCCACGCCTGTCTTGCGGCGAAACTTGGCCGCCGCGTTCCGACGATCGATTTGCGCGTCGACTTTTTGCGAACCGCGGTCGATACCGAACTCAAGGCAACCGCTCGGATCCTCCGCGCCGGCCGGACAATCGGACTGTGTGAAGTCGAGATTCATGACGATTCCAAGCGTCTCATTGCGGTCGGCCGCTGCGTTTACAGTACGCGCGAAAGCTAGATGGCTTACCATTTCCGGTTTTCAACTTTTCGACGGCGATAGATAATCGGCGGCAAAGAACGCAAAAACGCGCGCGGCATCGAATGTCCGCTCCACAGAAGCGACGTCGTTGTCAGTATGCGCGTACTTTTCCTCGCCGGGCCCGAAGTTTGCTGTCGAGATGCCGATGTGATTCAAATAGCCCTGATCGAACGCGGACTTTCCGTACACCGTCTCAGGCTCCCGCCCAAGCATTGCAACGCAGGATTTGACGATTTGTCGAACCACAGGCGCATCGCGAGCTAGTAGACTCGGATGCATAAAGGCGCCCTTTGCCACAACAACCTGTAGGGGTTTTCCGCTCACCGGATCGATCATGCCGTCGACCTTCTTGGCAACAGCCTCGATCTCGGCTGCGGCATCGTCCGGATCCTCGCCTGGGAGAAGACGTCGGTCGACACCGATCTCGCATCGCCCGGGCACCGTGTGGGTGGATTCAGGAAAGCTCCGCACGCGATTGATTGTCAAAGTTGCGCGACCAAGCTCAGCATGCTGGCGATCGAGATTGATCTCCGAGACCAAGCGCCGGATCACCTCAACGGTTCCTGTCACGGCATTGCAGCCCTCAGCCGGCCGACTGCTGTGGCTTGGCTTTCCGATTACGCCGACCTCCATATCGATGCGGCCGCGATTTCCAAGTTGCAGCTTGAGACTATTCCCGTAGACGAGGGCCAAGTCGGCGCGGACGCCTTCGCGTTCGACAACGTGACGAATGGCGTCATCGCGACCGGTTTCTCCCGACACACAGCAGACAAAATACAGGCGTCCATCGAGGGCGGCCCCACTCTGCAGAACCGCTTCCAGAGCGTGAAACATCGCTGCCATGGTGCTTTTCTGTTCGCTTGCGCCACGGCCGCGGATGACCTCTCCCGGTAGATCGAAAGGTTTGCCGTCGAGAACTTCGCCGGCGTAAGCGTTCTGCATCGTCGCGGGGGGTTGATTCATGGCGTGTGCGACGAACATCAGCGATTTGCCGCTGTTGGTACAGCCCAGTTCGGCGATCAGGTTGCCCATGTCATCATAGCGAATTGCATCGACGCCCATGTCGCGCAAACGCGGCTCGACTGCTGTCTTGATGAATTGCCGAAGCAACGGCTCCTTCTCGAGCAAAGCCGTTTGCGGACTTTCGACGCGAACGAGATCGAGCAAAAGCTGCTTGCACCGGTCCCGCGAAAGGTGGGGATCGAGCTTCGATTTCAAAGTCGTATCCATAGATCGCATCACTCCAGGCATCTCACCGCGCAGCAAAAACTGAACAACGGGGCTAGACCACGGTTTCATTCGACCGCGTCGCCCAGAACGTGACGTGCCGTTCCAGGAACGCGAACAGTTCGTACATCACCACACCCATCGCGGCGATGACGAAGAGGCCCGCAAAGACGAGCGGAACATCGAAACGCGCGCTCGCGGTCATCATCAGGTAACCGATACCGAAATTGGACGCGACCGTTTCCGCAACGATCGACCCGATGAAGGCCAACGTGATCGCAACCTTCAGAGATGCGAAGAAATACGGCATCGTTCTCGGAATGCCGATCTTCAGAAGGATCTGCATCTTATGGGCACCGAGCACGCGCATGACGTCTTGCATTTCCGGCTCGATTGTTGCGAGGCCGGTCGCGACGTTCACGACGATCGGAAAAAATGAGATCACAAAAGCGGTGATGATGGCCGGTATGGTGCCGATTCCAAACCAGACGATGAGCAGCGGAACGATTGCTACCTTGGGCACCGAATTGAAAGCGATCATGATGGGATAGACGCCGTCGTAGATTAGACGGGAGGCCCCAAGAATCAACCCAAGGGCCAATCCAAACGCCACCGCCAATCCGAAGCCGACGATGGTGCTGAAAAAGGTGTGCAACGCATTCATCAAGATCGGGACCGGATAGGTCGCGAGCGACTTGAACACCTCCGACGGAGCCGGAAGAATAAACGATTCAATCCGGAGAACCATGCAGAATATCTGCCAGATAACGAAAAACGCGAGCGTAATCGCCCATGGCAACAAGCGCCGGATAAGCTTTTTCTTCACCGCAAGCTCCGCGTCGCTATTTGCTCGCGCAGCGCATGTGTCATCTTGATGAACTCAGATTTGAACGTGTCTTCCAAACGACGCGGCCGCTTGAAAGACACCTCTGTTCGAGACAGCACGCGCCCGGGACGAGCGCTAAAAATGTAGATTGTGTCGGCGAGATAAACTGCCTCGCGAAGATCGTGAGTTACCAGGATGACGGTTGGACGCCGCTTCAACCATAAGTCCTGCACCACATCCCATAGCTCTTCGCGCGTAAACGGGTCGAGCGCGCCGAATGGCTCATCGAGGAGAAGCATCTCGGGAGAATGAATTAGCGCACGAGACAGCGAACTGCGCTGCTGCATTCCGCCCGACAACTGCCACGGATATTTGTCTTCGAATCCTTCAAGGCCGACCGTTGCCAACAGCTCGCGCGCCTTTGTCTCGTACTCAGCGCGATGACGCCGAAACCGGGAGGCGTGGGGTTGCACGATTTCGAGCGGCAACAAAACGTTATCCAAGGTCGTGCGCCATGGCAGCAGCGTGGAATTCTGAAACGCCATGCCGCACATCTTGAGAGGACCAGAGACCGGCTTGTCGGCCACTGTTACCATCCCTCGCGATGGCGGGTGCAGGCCGGAAACGAGTTTCAGCAAAGACGACTTGCCACAGCCAGAAGGGCCGACGACCGCAACGAACTCACCTTTGTTGATAGTGATATTCGTATCGACGAGCGCGAGCGTCCCATCCTCACCGCCGTACGTGATACTCACGTCATCGATTTTCACGAACGGCGACGCGAACTTGCCCGCGACGTCCGTGGCGGCACTTTGTGCGCTGATTTCACCTGCGCGGCTCATGTCTTTCCTTGCTCGCTCCACCTGTGTAACCACCGTCAAGGCAGGACAATGATCTTGCCGAAGAAGGATCGCTCCTCCAGAAGCCGTTGCGCCGCGGCGGTTTCCGCAAGCGGAAACCGGTGGCTGATGACGGGCGTAAGCTTTCCTTCCGCGACAAGGCCGAGTGCCGTGGCGATGTCGTCTTGCGTGTAGCCAGTCGAACCGAGGACTTGAAGTTCACGGCGCCAGACATAGCGAAGATCGATCATTGGCGCGTATCCGGCTGTCGCACCGCAGATCAGGAGACGGCCATGATGCGCAAGCGTGCGGAGTGACGGAATGAAAGTATCGCCACCAGTGAAATTGACGGCAACGTCCACGCCGCGCTTATTCGTCAGCGCCCACACGTCACGGCTGAAATCGCCCGAGCTGTAATCGATGGCGTGATCGGCGCCGATCTCGACCAATCGCTTGAGCTTTTGGGGAGACCCCGCTGCGGCGATGACTTTGGCGCCGATCATTTTCGCGATCTGCACACAAGCAGTTCCGACGCCGCCGCTTGCACCGAGCACGAAGATGGTCTCTCCAGACTGTAGTTTCCCGATGGTCGTCAGCATGCGAAGTGACGTGCCGAAATTGATCGGAACCGCGGCGCAAACGTCGAAGCCGAGAGATTGCGGCAGACGAACGAGATGCGTTGCCGGAACGCGCACGCGTTCCGCGAGCCCACCTTGCAGCTCTTCTCCAATCAGACCGCCAGGAGTCTTTGGATTAACAGCAACGCGATCGCCGATCTTCCATCCGCTTACATTGGCACCAAGCTGCTCGACTTCTCCGGCTATATCGCCGCCGGATATAAAGGGCAGCGGGATCGTAACGTTCGGCATGCCCCGGCGCGCAAAAATATCGAGATAATTGAGGCCGGTCGCACGCACACGCACGATGACGTCGTTCGGGCCTGGCGCCGGATCCGGCCAGTCTCGAAAGGTGAGCGCGTCGACGCCACCGTGGCAATCGAATCCAACTGCCTTCATGATACCTCTGCGAAATTAAGCGCCGGCCACGCGTTGCCGGGCCGGCGCTTCGGTTCGATGGCTTAGGGAAAATGCCCTTCCGCGCAACGTTACTTGGCCGGAATGCGACGGTCTTCGAGCGGCGGCAGGAACTGACCGTCATAAACGTCGGCCATTGTCGGTACTTTCGAGAGGCCAAAGCCCTCGGCAACGACTTTCAGGCCCTGATTGAGCTTGTCAGCGTCGACGAAGCCGAGTCCGCCTTTGCGCGTTGCGGCCGTATCAACGTCCTTCTCGTTGACCCACTTCAGGCGCTCCAATTCGAGCGGGACTTTCGTCAATGGATCACGCTTTGCCAACGCAGCAATAACCGTGTTTGGGTCGCTGATGCTCTTCACCCAAGCCTTTGCCACAGCACGCGTAAGCTTACGCACAAGATCGGGCTTCTTCGCGATGAGGTCGCGGGACACGATCAACCCGTTTGCGTAAAAATCGAAGCCATTGTCGGAGTAATAGATGACGTTTGTATCTTCGATTTTTTTGCCGAGGGATTTCAGGTTAAACATGATCGCGAAATCGTAGCCGGTTACGGCATCGACGTCGTTTCGCACCAGCATCGCATCGCGGATTTTCTGGCTGACGATTTTACGCGTCAGCTTGCTTTCGTCGACATGGTTGATTTTGAGGATCGGCGAGAACATACGCGCCGCGCCGTCGGATTGGCCTGTTCCGACAACGTGGCCGACAAGATCGCTAATCTTCTTGATGTTTTTTTCTTTCATGCTGACGATCGCCTGCGGCGACCGGTCAAGGATCACCATCACCATCTTGGGCGCGACATTTGGATTGCGCGCCCAGAATTCGGCCAATGTGCTCAGATCGGCATAAGCAGCATCATAGGCCCCGCTCGCCACGCGATTGATGGCGTCGCCCGATCCCGACGAACTGTCGACCTGGGCCTTGATGCCAGCCTCGCGAAACAACCCACTCGCTTCTGCGTAATAGATCGGCGAATTCGGTCCATAGAGCGCGTAGTCGACGCTGATTTTGACGTCGGTCAGGGCCTGCGCATGCGCAGCAGATCCTGGCGAGCCTGCCAGACCTAATGCAGCCAGGACTGTGGTCGTAATAATGCCGAATCCTTGCCTCCGACTAAAGGCATGCGTCTGCTCCAGGATAGTGTGCGACTTCATGGATATTCCCTCCCTAGCCCCATGACGACCCGCCGTCGCCGCAGGAATGGTTTTTGTCGTTTTGGGCGCACGCGGAGGCAAACGCCCGTGTCTCACAGGGGAAGCTTAGTACGAATTTCAAGCTATTGTCTATTTATTTGTACCGAAGATAAAAATGTGAGCAGGTGCTAAAGCGTTCCTGGCCCGAGCGGCAGCGGCTGAAATGCCAACCAGCGCTCCCACTTCTTGCAATGCGCCTCATCTTAGGCTGGCCTGAGGCGGATCTGGGTCGGTCAAGGCCCCGGGGATGGCTATCGAAGGCCGCCCTCGCGGTTTGCGCCCTCGCAAATTATCTCGAGTTCCGCGGCCCGCTTACATTGAGCGCCAGCCGCGAGGCTCGCCGCGGAATCGTCTGGATCGTATACCGCCAATCGGGAAAACAAGCGCCGCGCGTTTTCGTCAGCAATCCGGCCGATGTCGGCGGCGCCGAAGCCCGCTGCAGCAAGCCATCGAGCGGCTGAAGGTCTTTGCGCTTTCTGGGCAAGGTCGCCTTGGGCAGCACGATGCAACCGCGCATGCATAATATCGAATTGACCCGGCAGGATAGGGATAGGCGCCGCCGCCATGCGAGAGAACAAATGTGAGCTGCGGAAATCTGTCGAGCACGCCGGAGAATAACAATGCCTATCCCGAGCGTCGTCGTCGCCCAAAAAGATACCCCCTCGCCTGCGCCCTTGGCGGTGAGCAAATTTGAAAGCGGCGGCCGCAACTCGAGCGTGACGACCCCGTACATTCGGAATCCCTTGGCCGAGGGCAGCGTCCGCACCGCGGGGCCGATGACCTGCCCATGCAACAATACTGGGATTGACCTTGCGTCCGACATCCTTCAGCCTCGAGCATGGTCGGTGCGCCGAAGAGCCATCTTCATGTGGTCGACTATCTGGCCGTCGAGCGACTGAAGAATCGGAATGAAAGCCGCTGCTAATTTAAAAGGCGGCAACGAATCTTGCTCGTGATGAGGCTGTCTATATTGGGCGCGACGGCTCTAAAAGTTCGGTCCGGAGCTTGTCTGACGTCCTCAATACCGATCGTCTCATTATCGTCGCTTAACTCCTGTTTCGACAACACCCATTCGCAACTGTTTCGCGGTGTAACTCGAATCTGGGCATATGCGACAGTTGACTGGCAGATCCCCTGAGCATGACCCACGCGGAGGCGCATAGTGCAACGTTTTTGGAGGCTAAGGACAGTCGCTGCTCCGCCTTCACGAAATGCATAAGGTGATCGAGTTGCTTTGTCGAACGGTTAACATGGGTCTGCCGATGTCCCCCACCCTGGCGATAATCATCATAATCGGAGCAGCCGTTTTTGTATTGCTCGGCTTAGCCCGTGATGTTCGTAAGGCAGCAGACTCCGGGGGGACGGACGACGGGCCGCTCTTCCCTCTGTAACGCACGATAGCCTGAAGAATCGGGACCTCGAAGATGCTGCTGCGTCCCAATCCTGGCACATGGAGTCGTGCCGATCCTGAGTCCGCTGGGAGGCAAGAAGCTGACGTTAGGCCCAACTTGCGAATGCGCCCCCCGGGGTACGAGAGGAGCTCAAGCGGCCTGCTGCCCTACTTAGCTTCGCGCTAGCGGCGGCACATTCCATAATCTCTCATTCTGCGAATCCGGACCGCAATTTGAGGCAAAGTGTCTGCACACGCGCTTTCGGCGCCGCTCGCATCGCTGTGGACAAACCGACCGGCCCGCAAGCGGGCAATTGACGTCCCCTGCATGTGGGCCGAAACATCGTGATTGTCGATGCGAGTCGCTTTTCGCACTCGACCTATTCGGAAGCCGTTCGGCAGGTGAGCCGCTTCCGACCGCCTCAGGCGGATAGGCGCGAACCTGCACCCCAGACCAAGGAGGGTCGACGAGATGCGGAGTCGGTATTAACCGGCTGTCGTCTCCGCGCGCCCGCGTGGTTCGACAGCCCGATAAGGAGGCTGTCGTGCCTGTGAAACTGAAGAATATTCCTAGACCGCCCTATCGGGACGGCGATCGTGATCGGTCTGCGTCAACTACGAGACTGATAGAATTGATGGCCAAGACCGAAATTACGGTCGTGGCGCTGACATCCATTCACCCCAATCCGAAGAACACGAAGAAGCACGGCGCAAGACAGACCCATCTTATCGCCAAAAACATCGAGGCGTTCAGCTTCCATACCCCGATCATTACAGACGAGGCCGGAATGATCCTGTGCGGCCACGGCCGTTACCAGGCAGCCCGATTACTCGGCCTTGATCGTGTGCCGACGATCATTCTTCGCGGCCTGAGCGAGCATGAGAAGCAGGCTTTGGCGATTTCCGACAACAGGCTGCCGCAGCTCGGCGAATACGATCTTCCTCTCATCAGTCAGACTATTGCTCAACTATACGAGCTGGACCTTGAATTCGATCCGAGCATTCTGGGTTACGACACCGTCGAGATCGACAACAACCTCTGCGGTGCGCCGGCGAAATCCAAGCCTGATCGAGCTGACCAATGTGAGCATCCAGCCGCGGCACAACGCGCCGTCAGCAGGATTGGTGACGTTTGGTTGTGCGGCGCTCACAAGGTGACTTGCGGAGACGCACTGTCTAACGACACTTATGATGCTTTGATGGGCCACGAACTGGCCCAGACTGTCTTCCAGGACCCGCCTTACAACGTTCGAATCAAGGGACACGTCAGCGGCCGTTCCGGGGTCCGAGAGTTCACCGAGGCTCACGGCGAGATGACGTCCGAGCAGTTCACGGAATTTCTCGGCTCGTCTTTCGCGAAAACTCGGCGCTACGTCTTAGACGGCGCCGTCATCTTCATCTGCATGGACTGGCGGCATCTGGTCGAACTGCAGCAGGCGGCAGAGCCGGTCTTCGGCTCTCCGAAGAACCTGATCGTCTGGGTCAAGAACAATGGCGGCATGGGAACGTTCTACCGCTCCCAGCATGAGTTCATCCTGCCGTTCGTGGCGGGGGACGCCCCGCCGATCAACAATTTCGGCCTAGGCGCCAAGGGGCGCTATCGGACCAATGTTTGGCAGTACCCCGGCCTCAGTAGCTTTGGACGCGGCCGGGACGATACCCTCGCCATGCACCCGACCGTGAAGCCGGTCGCGCTGGTCGCCGACGCCCTGATGGACTGCTCACATCGCCGCGGCATCGTTCTCGACCCCTTTGGCGGTTCGGGAACCACAATGATCGCGGCCGAACGGACCGGTCGTGTCGCACGTCTGATTGAGATCGATCCATTGTACTGCGATGTCATCGTTCGCCGGTGGGAGAAGTTCACGGGCCAGCAGGCGACCCTCGCCGGCTCGGATCAGACGTTCCGCAACATCCAAACTGCAGGCAACACCTCAGAGGAGGCCTAATTGGACGATCCGCGCGATTACGAAGTCGGATACCGCAAACCCCCGTTGCACAGCCGGTTCAAGCCCGGCCAATCGGGCAATCCGAAAGGAAAGAAGGTTCGTGAGAAGTCGCTGCTGGCCCAAACGTTGAAGGAGTTAGACACGCTCGTCAGCATCAACGAGAATGGCAAGGAAATGCGCATCACGAAGCAACAGCTTCTGGTGAAGAGCCAGCTGAAATTGGCAATCCAGGGCAAGCACTCTGCGTTGAAATTTTTGGAGAGAGTGACCGATGGATTCGACCCGAAACATTTCGGTGGACCACCCCTTCCATTCCGCATGACCTCAGAGGGTCAAAAACTGGTCGAATTGATCGAGCAGGATTTTCGTGAAATGGAGGAAGAGCGTCGCATAGCCGAAATCGAACGGAGAGGTGGCCAAGAGTCGTCGTCGGACTGGTGAAATGGCCTAATCCGAGTCGCATTCTGGTTACGCCGTATCATTGCCACGTTCTCGTTCATGGAGGCCGAGAAGGGCACCCGATGAACTAAGCGATTGGTCAGCCACCGCCATCGTACGAAGGTGATCAGCCGGGCCCGGGTTGAGCTAGAAGATTGCTCAGAAATCTGCTCGACTTCGCTGCGAAGCAGAGCATGTGTAGGCGGCGAAAGGAAGCGCTGCCATGTCACCTCGCCTAATCGCGACCATCTCCGAGTTGTCCTCCGGCACGCAGCAGCTCGGTGTTGCGGATCGGTCTGACACACAAGATTCGGAGGCTAGACTAACACGACCACGCTCCGGATCGAGATCGCAGTCGCCGCCGAGATCACGGGCATTGCCTCCAACGTCAACGTGACCGGGACTATCGCGCTGCACGTCAGCGGCGCCTGAACCCCAAGGCCAAATCTCTCCTTCCCCGCCAGCGCCCTCATGGCATCCGCGGGGTTGCGGCCGTGGGCGGCGATGACGCCGTCCGCGCAACAGGAGATGGACGTGACCAAAGCAACGCCAGCAAACCCGCAGACAGGCGCCAGCGAGAGCGGCAGCAAATCGAAGCCAGCCAAGAAGAAGCCGGCGGGCAAGCCGCAGCCCTCCCCAAAGGAGAGCAAGCAGGAGCAGGTCCTCGCCCTACTGCGTCAGGGTACGACCATCGCCGCGATCATGCAGACGACCGGCTGGCAGCAGCACTCGGTGCGCGGCTTCTTTGCCGGTGTCGTGCGCAAGAAGCTCGGCCTGAATCTCACGTCGAAGAAGACCGAGGCTGACCGGATCTACCGGATCGGCGCGGCCAAACAATCCAAGGCACCTAAATCTACCTCGCGGAAGGCCGGCTGATGCAGGTCGGCTCTGACCTAGACGTCGAGGCGGAGCTCGAGCGCCTGCCCTCGATGCCGATCGTTGAACTGCGCGCGCGCTGGCGCGCGCAGTTCAAGTCCGAACCGCCAAAAGCCTTCGGCCCCGACCTGCTGCGGCGAAGCATCGCGCACCGCATCCAGGAGGATGCCTATGGTGGGCTCGACCGGGCGACGGCGCGCCTGCTGCAGCAGCTCAAGGCGCAGATGCGCAAGACGCCGGGCAAGATCATGTTACCGCGCCGGATCAAGGCCGGCGCGGTCCTGGTGCGCAAATGGAAGGGCCATAGCTACCGGGTGACCGTTCTGGACGAGGGCTTTGCCTATGAGGGCAAGACTTACGAGAGCCTCTCTGTCATCGCCCGCCTAATCACCGGCACGCGCTGGAACGGCCCCCGCTTCTTCGGCCTGCGCGGCGAGAAGGACTGAACATGGCTGCCAAACCTGACAAGCTGTGCCGTTGCGCCATCTATACTCGCAAGTCGACCGACCACGGCCTCGAGCTGGAATTCAACTCACTCGATGCCCAGCGCGAGGCCTGCGAGGCCTACATCAAGTCGCAGGCCTCAGAGGGCTGGCGGGCCCTGCCCGGGCGCTACGATGACCCGGCTTATTCCGGTGGCAACCTCGACCGCCCCGGCGTCCAGAAGCTCATGAAGGATATCGAGGGCGGCCAGGTCGACGTGGTCGTCGTTTACAAGATCGACCGCCTTACCCGGTCATTGGCGGATTTCGCCAAGCTGGTCGAGGTGTTCGACGCCAAGCGGGTGTCCTTCGTCGCCATCACCCAGCAGTTCAATACGACCACCTCGATGGGGCGGCTGACGCTCAATGTGCTGCTGTCGTTTGCCCAGTTCGAGCGGGAGCTCGCCTCCGAGCGGGTCCGGGACAAGATCGAGGCGTCGCGCAAGAAGGGGAAATGGACCGGCGGCAGCGTGCCGCTCGGCTATGACACCAAGGACAAACGCCTGGTGGTCAACCCCCTCGAGGCCGCGACCGTTCGGCAGATCTTCGACCGCTATCTGGCGCTCAAGTCATTCCAGAAGGTCATCGACGAACTGAACGCACAGGGCATCGTCAGTAAGAGACGGCCGATCAAAGAGCGAATCGCCGGCGGTGTGCCGTTCACCTACGGCCCGCTCGCCTATATGCTCAAGAATCGCACATACCTCGGGGAAACCGGGCATGGCGGGAAGTGGTTTCCGGGTGAGCATGAGCCGATCATCGAACTCGCCACCTTCGGTGCGGTCCAGGAGCTACTTAGGACGAACAGCGAGGGACGCGCTGGAAGAAGACAGCAGACGGACGCCCTCCTGACCGGCCTGATCTATGATGACCGTGACAACAGGATGAGTCCGAGCTATTCGGTCAAGAACGGAATCCGTTACCCCTTCTACGTCAGCTTGAGCCTGCTGAAGGGACGGAAGGACCAATCCGGATCTGTCGCCCGCGTCTCGGCGACGGCTGTTGAGCAAGCAGTTCTGCTCGCACTTAGAAACGAAGCTGGCAATGACATCAGCTTCACCAGGCTGACGCCGCGCGAGTTCGCCGAGCGAACGGTCCAGCGCATCGTCGTCCGCGGTGACCGAATCACGATCACCTTGCACCCGGGCCTTTCGACAGACTTTCTTGAAATCCCTTGGTCGGCAGGCAATCGCTCTGGGGAGTCCACAATCGAAGGCGGCGCAACTGACAGCGGCAAGCCCGACGAAGCTCTGGTGCAAGCGGTGGCGCGAGCCCACGTCTGGCTCGACCTATTGTCGGCCGAAACGCATGAGTCTATCGAAGACCTCGCGACGGCCGCTGGCGTCCATCCGAAGGTCATCCGCAATCGCATCCGACTCGCATTCTTGAGCCCCAGTCTTACCTTGGCAATTTTGTCAGGTGAGCAGTCCGCGAACGCGAGCCTTGCTGATCTGAATGGTCCCATTTCTCTGAGTTGGCACAATCAGGGGCATAGATCGCTCGGCCCCGGCTAGCCTTCGAGGCCTTCGAGGCCGATGGTGTCGGCGCGTAAGGTCCATTATGGAATATTTCGAAGCTCCTCTCCCACCGGCAGGATGATCTTCGAGCGATTCATCAAAGTCGGCTCGGCTACTGCGCTAGTGCGGGCGCTGCGCGTCGATGGCATCACCGGCAAGGAAAGCTGGTCGACAAAGGCTACATCTACAAGCTGCTGAACAACCGCGTCTACATCGGCCAAGCGGTCCATAAAGGCACGGCATATCCGGGCGAGCACCAGGCCATCATCAGCGAGGTCCTGTGGGACAAGGTCCACAGCATTCTCGCCGACAGTCCTCGCCAGCGTACCGCACGAACGCGGGCGCAAACGCCGGCCTTGTTGAAGGGGCTGACCTTCGGACCGACCGGCAGAGCGATGACGCCTTCCCACACCCGCCGCAAGGCAAGCTCTATTGCTATTACGTCTCGACTGACGTGCTCACGCGCGATCCGGAGGCATGCACGGTGCGGCGGGTCCCAGCGGCCGAAATCGAAACCGCGGTGGTCAATCAGTTGCGTGGCCTGCTGCGTTCAGCGGAAATTATCGTCGGTACATGGCGCGCCGCGCGGCAGTCGATGGACGGTATCAGCGAGGCCGACGTCCGTGAGGCGCTGGAACGTCTCGATCCGCTCTGGGAAGAGTTGTTCCCCGCCGAGCAGGCGCGCATCGTGCAACTGCTCGTCGAACGCGTCGATGTCAGCTCAGACGGCGCCGACATCCGGTTGCGGACTGAGGGGCTTACGAATTTGGTCGCTGACCTGCGCGCCATCAAACCGGACTCTCGGAGAGTGGCATAATGACCAGGCCCATTCCCACCGGCGATGGCCGAACCGTCATCGTTCGCATCCCGATTTCGATAAGAAGGCGCGGCGGCCGGAAACTCATCTTTTCACCCGACGGCACACCCGATACTGGGGCAGTGATCTGTCGACGGATCGACAACGCCATGGCCAAGGCGATCGCCCGGGCGTTCCGGTGGCGGGAGATGCTGGAGAACAGCGAATATAAGACCATTAGAGAGCTTGCCGCGGCAGAGGGCATTAACGAGTCTTACGTGGCTCGCATTCTACGGCTAACTCTGCTTGCACCTAATATTGTCGAATCGATTGTTGAAGGACGGCAGAGATCAGAAGTCACCTGCCTGCGCTGATGCGGCGTTTTCCATATCTTTGGCAGGTTCAGATGGACACCTTCCGTCTGACTGATGCGCAATTAGAGGCTTCAAGTTCGACTCAGCGTCGTCAACGATGACGCTACTTAGCCATAAGAGATTGCGCCGCGCACGCGAATTAGGCAGCACGGTCCATTGTCATTGCACTAGCAATGATTAGAACGGCCTCGTCGGCGTCGCGGGACGAATTGAACCGCCCAAAGCTAAATCGAACTGATGCGTTCGCTTCGTCTTTGGACAGTCCGATTGCGCGCAGGACATGCGATGGCTCGGTCGTTCCGGAGGTACAGGCCGAACCTGTGGAAGCCGCCAAGTGTGGCTGCATTATCGAAAGCAGATGTCGGCCGTCCCGCGTTCCAAAGCGTACGTTCGAGTTCCCGGGATGCCGTTGCGCTCCGCAACCATTAAACGAAAGGGAGGGATCGAGGGATCCGAGAGCGCTTTCGAAAGCATCGCGTATGGCCGCGATGCGAGCGCGCTCCGCATGCCGCTCGTCCGAGGCCGCGATCTCTGCGGCAACTCCGAATCCGACGCAGAGCGGGGTAGGCAGCGTTCCGGAGCGCAATCCGTTCTGCTGTCCGCCTCCGTAGATGAGCGGCTCGACTGCTTGCTGCAGATCTCGCCTCAGATAGAGTGCTCCGATGCCCTTCGGCCCGTAGAGCTTGTGGGCGGAAAGCGCGAGTGATCCGATCGGATGCTTTCCAACGTCGATATCTATCGCCAACGGCGCCTGAACGGCGTCGCAGATGAACACCGCGCCCGACCGGGCTGCAAGCCCTGCAATGGCTTCTAGATCCTGCACCGTTCCGATTTCGTTGTTCACAGCCATCGCAGCGACGCAAAGGACATCATCCGACAGTCTGGTAGCGAGGTAATCGAGGTCAATCCGTCCATCGCGGTCCACCACGAGATGCTCGCAGGCCATTCCGTATCTTTCCGCGGCGACATTCGCCGCCGCCAAGATGCAATTGTGCTCGATGGCGCTGACGAGAATCCGTCGGCGTTCTCGCGGAGCTCGGTGCGCCAACCCGAGAATGGCCAAGTTATTGGCTTCGGTCGCTCCCGACGTGAAGACAATCTCATCGGAGTCCGCTCCGATGAGGCGTGCGATCCGCGTGGCAGCCTCTACGACGGCAGCATTGGCTCGCCATCCGAATTCGTGGTCATTCGAATGCGGGTTCCCGAAAGTTTCCGACCAAAACGGAACCATGGCCGCTGCCACGCGCGGGTCGACCGGCGTAGAGGCCATAGCATCGAGATACAACGATTTTCGAATATCGGTCATGTCGCTGGGGAGTTGCTCCAGGCCGAGTTTGACCTTAGTCGCAACGGCTCGTATTGTCCACCTGGACGCCTGCCCCAGGAGGCCACGGTGGTTAGAGGCCCCTTATTCCAAGACGATTATAAGCCGCTATTCTCCGGACACGAAACGTTTCCGTTGCGCTACGGGTGGCTCAAGAAGGCCTTCGACGCGACGGCGGAATCGTCGGAGGATCCGCACAACAAGCGAGCGGTCTTTCTCGCCGACGAAGCCATCGCCAAATTCGGTGTCGGCAAAAATATGGTCGCCTCCATCCGGCATTGGGCGACGTCGACGGATGTTATCAAAGAGGACTCGTCCGATAGAATTGCGACAACGCAGTTCGGTCGCGCTCTCTTCGGGCCGCGCGGACACGACCCGTATATGGAGCACCACGCGACGATGTGGCTCCTGCATTGGAAGCTCTGCGCCAACCCGGGGAAGACGACGTGGTTCTGGGCGTTCAATCATTTCGGTGCCTCGACTTTCCGGCGCGAGGACCTACTGCACGGCCTCCTGAAGCTCGCGGCCGCGCGCGGTTGGCAACGCGTATCGGAGACGACGGTGCGCCGCGACGTCGAGTGCTTTCTCAGGACCTACGCCGCCCCGCATGCTGCATCGGGTAGCGTTCCCGAAGATGCCTTGGAGTCTCCGCTCGCCGAACTCGGACTCGTGAGGGCCATCGGCCGCCGCGACGACTATCAGTTCGCCCGGGGAAGCAAGCCGACGCTTCCCGACGGTGTGTTCGCCTTCGCTCTCGACGAGTTCTGGCGGCAGACCGGGGCGACAGCAACGCTGTCGTTCGAAATGGTCGCCCATGAACCAGGGTCCCCGGGGCGCGTCTTCCTGTTGGACGAGCCCGGGCTCGCGGACCGGCTCGCAAATCTCGAGGAGCGGACGGACGGCCTGTTCCGGTGGTCCGAGACGGCGGGATTACGTCAGGTCGTGCGCGGCCGCGAGCGCGACGCCCGCGAGTCGAAGGTCATGATTTCCAAGGCCTACGCGCCGCAAGCGGCGGAGCTGCGCGCATGAGCCTTGCCGAACGCGTCAGAGTTTCGCCCCGCTTCCAGCGTGCGATCCGGATCGACACTGATCTCGACGACCCTCGCGCCCTTGAAGGCTTCATCTGCCCGCCTTCCGCTGCCGAGGTTCTGCTGGCGATGGGAAGGCACGTCGCGCAGACCGGACAGTCGGCGTTCACGTGGACAGGGCCTTACGGAAGCGGCAAGTCGAGCCTCGTCGTCGCGTTGAACGCCGTACTCAACGGCGACCTCCGCAGACGGGCCCGCGCCGCGGAAATCGTCGGGAAGAAATCGGTTGCCGCGCTTTGGAAGCTTCTTCCGCCACAGAGCAAGGGCTGGAGGATGTTGCCTGTCGTCGGGCGGCGCGCATCTCCCGTCGAGACGATCGGTGATGCCCTCGTCGCAGCAGGGCTTCACAGGAAACCAGGATTCCGTGGTCCGAACAGAAGCTTTTGGAAGCCTTGTCGGAGGTCGCGGGGAACCAGCCCAAATCGCGTGGCGGCCTCATCGTGGTCGTCGACGAGATGGGCAAATTCCTGGAAGGGGCGGCAGCCGAAGGCGCCGACATCTTCTTTTTTCAGCAGGTCGCTGAACTGGCGTCGCGTAGCGGTGGACGGCTTCTCTTCGTGGGCATCCTCCACCAGGCGTTCGAGGAGTATGCCCACCGACTGTCGCGCGATCAACGAGACGAATGGTCGAAGGTACAGGGGCGCTTCGTCGACCTTCTCGTCGACACGGCCCAGGACGAGCAGCTTGAACTCCTCGCCCGGGCCATCCAGTCCGACGGGTTGCGCCGTAGCAGCCAGGAAGCCACGGCTGCGGTCGCCGATTGCGTCGCCCCGGCGCGAGGTGCGGATGCGGCCAAGGTCGCCTCCGTGCTGGACCGGTGCCAGCCCCTGCATCCTATCGTCGCCGCTCTTCTCGGGCCGATGTCGCGTCGCAGGTTCGGCCAGAACCAGCGCAGCGTGTTCGGTTTTCTGAACTCGGCGGAGCCGCACGGTTTCCAGGAGTTTCTGCGGAACGCCAGAGAAGGGGAAACCTACGATGGGCCGCGCCTATGGGATTACCTTCGGTCCAATCTCGAACCGTCCATTCTCGCCTCGCCGGACGGACATCGCTGGTCTTCGGCGGTGGAAGTGGTGGAGCGCTGCGAGGCTGCGCAGGGCGAGCGGACCCAGGTCGATCTGCTGAAGACTGTCGCGTTGATTGACCTCTTTCGCGAACGTTCCGGTCTGTCGGCCACGCCAGCGGTGCTGGAGCATTGTCTCGCATCGGTTTCCCGGACGGAGGTGCGCGCCGCGCTTGCGACGCTCGGCGAGCGTTCGATGGTGGTGTTCCGCAAGCACCTGAAGGCGTATGCCGTTTACGCGGGAAGCGATTTCGACATAGATGAGGCTCTCGACAGGACCATTTCGTCCGCGCCCCATATCGATTTCGCCACCCTCCGCCAGCTCGCGGCATTCCAACCCGTCGTCGCGAAGCGCCACTATCACGAGACCGGATCGTTGCGCTGGCTCGATGTCGAACTGCTTCCGCTGTCGGAATTGGCGCAACGCATCCAGCGCCACGGCCCAGGCCGGGAGGCAATGGGCTCGCTGCTGCTCACCGTGCCGACCGAAGGCGAGACCTACGAGGCCGCCTGCGCCGCGGCCAAGACTGCCGTGACCGGAGCAGCCGACGACATCGTCGTCGGTGTCTCTCCTCAGACTGCCAGGGTCCTTGAATTCGCGCGCGAGGCGACTGCGTTCGAACGCATCCGCGAGGAAAGCCCGGAACTGGCGCACGATACGGTCGCGCGGCGCGAGGTGACGGCACGGTTGTCGGCCGCGCAGAGCCAGCTGGAAAACTCGCTCCGCGCCGTGCTGGACACGGCCGTCTGGATGCGGCACGGGCGAAAGGACCGCACGCTGTCCGCCGGGAGCCTTAGCGCTCTCGCATCGGAGATCGCCGAAGCCAAGTACCCGAGCGCTCCGCGCCTCTTCAATGAACTTCTCAATCGCGTCAGTCCATCGACCAACGCGAACGCGGCCAAGAATCTTCTGCTCAAGGCGATGGCGACGAAGGAAGGCGAGCCGAGGCTCGGCCTCGCCGGCTTTCCAGCTGAGGCTGGCCTTTTCCTATCCCTGATCGAGCGGAACGGTCTTTACATGAAGCGCGGCAAGGCGTGGCGCTTCATCGTGCCTGGCAACGCGGGGGAGGATCCCGCGCGGCTTGGCCCGGTCTGGAAGGCGACGGACGACATGCTCCGCCACGAGCGGCATCGTGCGGTCGCCTTCAGCGAGATCTTCGAGATGTGGCGGTCGCCGCCGTTCGGCATCAAGGACGGCGTGCACGAAGTCCTTGGCGTCGCGTACGCGCTTTCGATGCGGGGACGTCTGGCCTTCTATCGCTCATTCATATTCCAGCCCGGGTTGAGCGATCTCGACGCCGACTACCTGATCAACGACTCGCGCGATTTGCAGCTGCGCTGGCTCGAACTTGACGACGCCAGCAAACGATTGTTGGCCGGAATTCGCGGGGCCGTGTCCGAGATCTCGGCGGATCCGCTCGAGATCGAGGACTCCCCGCTGGAGACCGCCCGTGCGCTGGTCGCTACCTTCGATTCTCTCGAACCTTGGACGAAGCGTACTGCGCGGCTGTCGTCGGCGACGCTCGAAATAAAGAACGTGTTGCGGCACGCGGTGGATCCGAACACCTTGCTGTTCGACGAGCTTCCGAAGCTCGTCGGCGAAGGCCGGGCTCCGGAAAGTCGTGCCGAGGTCGCCGAAGTGATCGGACGCGTGCGTGCCGCGCTCGCCGAACTGAAGGGGCGCTTTGCCGCGATGCGCAGCGAACTTCGTGACCTCATGCTCCGCGAGCTCGACGTCCGGCCCGGTACCGATGCGTCTTCGCTACGCGCCCGCGCGGAGAACATCAGCGAGATTTCCGGGGACTTCCGGCTGAATGCCTTTATTGCGCGCCTTGTGCGTTGGACCGGGACGGACGAGGATATCGAAGGGATCGCGGGACTCGCGGCGAACAAGCCGGCCCGCGACTGGACGGATGCTGACCTTGACCAGGCGAAGATCGAGATCGCTTCCTTCGCGCAACAGTTCGTCAGGACTGAAGGCTTCGCGCGCGTGAGGAATCGGCGCGACAAGAGCCACGCGATGGCGGTCGTCGTCGGCTTGGGGGGACGGCGGACCGCGCTGTCGCACGAGTTCTCGATTTCGGACGACGACGTTGCGGCGGTGAACGAAGTGGTGGCGATCGTGGAAACTGCGATGGCGGAGGGCACGCCTCAACGGAAGAACATCATTCTTGCGGCGCTGGCCAAGATCAGTTCACGCTACATGGGCGCGGACGCCAAGCACCCGAATGAAACGAAACGAGTCAAGGCATGAACGAGCGGCACGTTCTCGGAATCTCGGGCGGGCGTGACAGCGCGGCGTTGGCAATCTACATGCGCCAATTTCATCCCGAGATCGACATGACCTACTTCTTCACCGACACGGGGAAGGAGCTTCCGGAAGTCTACGAATTTTTGGGCCGTCTTGAGGGAGTGCTCGGAAAGCCCATCCTGCGCTTGAATCCGGACCGCGACTTCGATTTCTGGCTCAAGCGCTACAACAACTTTCTGCCGTCCGTGCAGACCCGTTGGTGTACGCGCCAGCTGAAGCTCAAGCCTTTTGAATCTTGGGTCAGGCCGTTTCTGGACGCCGGCGACCTCGTCGTCAGCTACGTCGCGATACGTTCCGATGAGAGTCACCGCGACGGCTATTCGCCGACGCAGAAGAACCTCACAGTACGTCTGCCGTTCAGGGAGCGCGGGATCGATAAGGCGGAGGTGCTACGGATCCTTGAGAGTTCGGGTGTTGGTCTCCCGCGGTATTACGAATGGCGGTCGAGGAGCGGCTGCACCTTCTGCTTTTTCCAGCAGAAGATCGAATGGGTGCGGCTCATGGAGCGGCACCCGGCCGCCTTCGAGGAGGCGAAGGCGTACGAGAAGAGCGCGCTCGAACACGGCTCTCCGTTCACGTGGAGCTCCGGCGAGTCGCTGGAGGAACTGGCCCGACCGGAGCGCGTGGCAGCCATCCGCGGCCAGCACGAAAAGCGGCTCGCGCGGCAGCGCGCAGCGGTCCCTGCGAACCCGCTCAGAGGGGGGCAGACACCGGACCTTGAAGAGTTATACGCCAGTTCCGGATCCTGCCTCGTCTGCCACAAGTAGACCGGGAAGAACCGATGCAATCCGCTCCGGGCATTTCGATCAGGGAGACCTTCGAGCGGGCGCCGGAAGCCGCGCTCAGGGACATCGTCGGAGAAGCCACCATCGGCGTTCTCTCGGTGATGAACCCCGAATTGCTGACTCGTGCCAATCTTACCGAGCTAGCCCTGCAGTCCGCCGAGCCTTGGGAGATGCTAAGAGACCGGGCGACGAGGGACCGCATCTTGTCGCTTCTTCCGGTGGTCAAGGCGGAGGAGCTGGCAGGCAAACTTGGGCTTTCCGCCAAGGGTACCAAAATCTACGACGCTCTAGCTGCAGCGCTCTCAGACCGCCGGGCGGAGCCGCAGCTCTTCGAGTTCTTCGGCGTTGTCGTGTCGGAGCGCGCGCCCGGTCCGGAAGCGCCATCCCAGCGCACGGTCATGCCGGCTTATCCGCTTTTTCCGCACCAGCTCAGCGTGGCGGACCGCACGTCGCATGCGCTTGCGGAGCACCCCTACAAAGTTCTGGTTCACATGCCGACCGGTGCCGGCAAGACCAGAACCGCAATGCACGTCGTCTGCGATTGGCACAACCGCAGACGCGACCGTCTGGTCGTCTGGCTCGCGCACAGTTCGGAGCTTCTCGAACAGGCGGCTTCGGAGTTCGAACGAGCATGGTCCTCACTTGGCCGTGCGTCCGCGGAGGTCGTGCGGTATTGGGGAGATCACGATCCGGATCTCGGCAACGCCAAGACAGGTCTGCTGGTCGCCGGGTTCGGCAAGCTGCATGCTCTTTATCAGCGCGATCCCAATATGATCATGAGGATCGGCGATCGCGCCTCATTGACGGTGGTCGACGAGGCGCACCAAGCGATCGCTCCGACTTTCCGTTCGCTCATATCCTTCATCGCTGGCAAGAAGCCCGGCAATGCGCTCTTGGGGTTGACCGCGACGCCCGGACGCACCTGGGCCGACATCTCGAAGGACGCTGAGCTTTCCGCCTTTTTTGACAACCGAAAAGTTACCATCGAGGTCGAAGGCTACACCAACGCCGTCGACTTCCTCATCGACCATAGCTTTCTCGCGCGGCCTACCTTTCGGGTACTGGAGATCGATTCCGCGGCGTGCTCGGCGTCCGCGAAGGCGGCCGGCGACGGCGGAGATGTCGCTCCCGAAGTGCTCGATTGCCTCGCCGCCGACAGCTCTAGGAACGTCGAGGTGATCCGGACGATCGAGGACCTCGCGACGCGGCACCGACGCATCATTGTTTTCGCGGCTGGAGTGCGCCACGCTCATCTCGTCTCTTCTGTCCTCGCGCTGAGGGGCATGACATCCGCCGTCGTGACCGCCTTCACGGATCAGTTGACCCGCGACAGGGTGCTGCGGAGGTTCAAAGGCTCGGGTACCGAGCCACAGGTAATCTGCAACTTCGGTGTTCTCACCACCGGCTTCGATGCGCCGAACACGAGTGCCGCGGTCATTGCGCGTCCCACGCGATCGCTTGTGCTATACAGCCAGATGGTGGGCAGGGCGATCCGAGGGCCCGCCGCGGGGGGGAATGCCACCGCAGAGATCGTGACGGTTGCCGACACGAAGCTTCCGGGCTTCGGCAGCGTGGCGGATGCGTTCGTCAACTGGGAGGACGTTTGGAGCGATGGCCACGGAGACTAGGGTTCTTCCCAAGGAAAGCTACATCATCCCTGCCGAGCTCGCGATCAAGGCGATGCGCGACAGCGGCTACCGCAACACCGCATACGCCCTCGCGGAGCTGATAGACAATTCGGTGCAGGCTCAGGCGTCGCTGGTCGAGCTGATCTGCGTCGAGGCGATGGTTCAGGTCTCGGACCGCCGGCGTCGCCGGGTCAAAAACATCGGCGTCCTCGACAACGGGACCGGCATGTCCCCGGAGCTGCTGCGGCACGCGCTTCAGTTCGGCTACGGCACGCACCTGGACGACCGCTCCGGCATTGGCCGGTTCGGCATCGGACTTCCGAACGCATCGATCTCGCAGGGCCGCCGCGTCGACGTCTGGACCTGGCAGCGCGGGCCCGACAATGCGATGCGCTGCTATCTGGACGTCGACGAGATCGAAGCGGGCAAGCTCGTGATGATCCCCGAACCGGTGGCGAGCCCCCTGCCGACCGAATGGCGCGCGCTCGGCCAGGGCTTCGGGACGACCGGCACTCTGGTGGTGTGGACCAAGTTCGACGAGGAGCGCCTGACTTGGAAGGGTGCTAAGGCCACGCTCGACAACACCGAATCCCTCGTCGCAATTCGGCGAGCAGCATCAGACATTCGACATTTCCTTTCGCGGCGGCATGCATACCGTCACGGTGCGGGCATCCTGGGCGACCAAGGCGACGCTTCCGGAGGACGGCACGGACCGCGGCACTAAGGACTACGGCAAGCACGCCGCCAAGAACATCGGCGTCTCGATCGTGAGGGCCGGCCGCGAGCTCGATCTCGATCCGTCCTGGACCATCAGCTACGACCCGCGAGAGCGCTGGTGGGGAATGGAGGTAGAGTTTCCGCCCGAGCTCGACGAGATCTTCGGCGTGACCAACAACAAGCAGGCGGCCACGACGTTCTCGCACATGGTCAACTTCGACTGGAAGACGGAGGCCGAACCGGGTGAGTCATACGTCGATTACAAGCGGAGGCTGACGGAAGACGGGGACCATCGCGTACCTCTCATCGAGATCGTCGACTACATTGAGAACACCCTTGCCGCGATGCGGCGGGGGATCGAGGATCAAGGCAAGGGGCGCCGCGGTCCTGGCAAGAGACACGACGACACGAGCGTCGACGACAGGGCATCCACCAAGTTTAAGGAGCGCGCCGACGCGGGGCACGCAGCCCCGAGCGATAAGGAGGTCTTCACCAACGAAGATCAGAAGGCGCTCGTCGAGGATCTCGTCAAGGGAAAGCAGTACGAGGAGGCGGTCGCGAAGGAGATCGCGGCGGCCGTCCTGTTACGGCGGCGCAAGGTGATCTTCGTCGAGGCCGCCGCGGACATGGACGCCTTCTTCTCGGTTGAGTCGAAGCCCGGCGGCGTGACCGAGATCGTCTTCAACCGCTCGCATCCCGCCTACGACCTGCTGATCAAGGCGCTGGATGCCGAAACGGGCGGTGCTACGGAGCGCGACCTCGTGCATAGGATCCAGAACGCTTCCGACGCGATCAAGATGCTATTCGCCGCATGGGCCCGACAGGAGGTCGAGGACGTGCCAGGGCGGGAGCGCATCAGGCGGATGCGGCAGGACTGGGGCCGCATGGCGCGCGACTTCCTGACCGACGAAAAGGAGGAGTGACCTTGCTCCCGGGCGACCGTCTTCTGGAGGCGGTGCGTTCGGCGCGCGTAAGCGTAGCCTTGATCGCGCCGTTCATCAAGGCCGACGTCGTCAGGCGGGTGCTGGCGGAGACCGCGACTTCGGTGCGGGTGACGGTGGTGACGCGGTGGATTCCCGCTGAGATCGCGGCGGGCGTCAGCGATCTCGAAGTCTTCGACGTCCTTGAGGAACGCGGCGACGCGGTCCTGCTTCTCAATCCACATCTTCATGCGAAACTCTACCGGCTGGATGAGGTCTACCTCTTCGGCTCCGCCAACCTCACAGGCAAGGCGCTCGGGTGGCGCGCGCCGGCGAACGTCGAGCTTCTGCATGCAGCCCCGGCGCTGAAGGCAGAATTGCGCTCCTTCGAGGAGGAGCTGATTCGATCTTCCATGCCTACCGATGCGCACTATCGCGACGAGATCCGTCGCCAGGTCGAACGCCTCGTTGAGCTCGGCCTCACGGCGAGAGATCTGGCGGCCGCCGAAACCGACGATCTGCCGTCGACGTGGCTACCGCGCTGCCCGACCCCCGAGCGTCTTTGGGACGTGTACATCGATCCGGAAGCCGCCCGGCGCCGCATGGTGGAGTCCGCATTCGACGCCGCGAGGGAAGACCTCGCCACGCTGCGGTTGGGACCCGGCCTGTCCGAGGCGCAGCACTACCGCTCGGTCGTCTCTACGCTGAACCAAATGCCCCTCGTTCAGGCGATCGACGCACGCGCGGCCGAGGGGATCGGCGGCGAGGATGCCGCGGCACTTATCCAAGCCGCCGGACCGCTTCCGGTACATTACACCGCGGCGGAGATGTGGGAAATTCTGCTCGCCTGGCTGCAATACTACTTCCCGGGAAGGTACCGCCGCGAGGCGGCCGGCGAAGTGCTGCGCCGCGGACGCGTGATCGCATATTAGGCGCTCGGTTCAGATAGCATTCGCGGGCAGCTTCACGCTCTTGTCATTTTCTTCGACGTCCTGCGAAATCCGGTACTTCGCGAACAGATCGTCCCCGTCTGCGGGCAGTCCAACCATGTATCGGATGGCCGCTTCTGCGAACGATTCACAGCCGGCCGATTGCGGCTGCCCATACGTAAATTACACCACCGACCGAAATTGCGAATGCTGCCCAAAGCATCCTGATAAATGCGGCAAGTGTGGACACCTTGGCGGGTTCCTCGGGGCTGGACCGGATGGACACCGCGTATTCCCGGTCGAAGGTATTGATCCGGTCTATGTACAGATTAAAAGCGGTTCTAAATCGCTTGGTGACGTGAATGGAGTGCAGGCAGACAACAGCGGCGAAGGCGAACACCGCGGTCGCAATTAGCGGCTCCTTTTTCGCGGTGTACGCGAAGAACCAAAGTGCGCCGATGAGAGCCGAATACAGCGTCGGCAGTTTGTAAATAAGATCGTTCATTCGGCCGAAATGGGCATATTGCTGCTTGTAGATCTCGATAGCGGGGATGTGCTCGCTGTCTGCCGGTTTGATGTCGGTCATCGCTCTCCCTCTAGCCCCTGGCCGATATCGTCAGAAATGCCGCAACACTCCTCACTATGGTTGTAGTAGCGGTCGATCATCCAAATCAACTTTCGAATGGTACATAGCGCTGCTTGTCCAGAAAACGATTGCCGGTCAGTGACTTACTAATTCCGTACTGATTTCGGCGAGTCCTGAGCTTCGGAGAAAAGCGCCCCGCAGAGAGCGGATTGAGCCGCTCGTGGCTATTCAACAGTCCTGAGCTTCTCTTATGAACGGCAGCAGTTATTGGGGAATTTGGCGCGCTTGTCGGTCGCAGAGAACTTTCCTCGGACATGAACTGGCGGAGCAAGCGAGATTCGAACTAGAAGTACAGAGCCCACCTTGGCGGTACGAGGACGAGCTTCCAGTGGATTCGCGCCCGTCTACGGTTCGCTTCTCCGCAAAACGGGAATTTTGCCGAACGTGGCCAGAGATTTCCCCCGGCCACCGGCACGTATTCTGGGAATCCGGTAGTCCGGAGACCTATCCCTACCGCAAGAAGTCGCGTGTTCGCGCCCTTTTTGCGGTTTTAACGACCCCTCAGGCAAAAGACGCGACTGGCTGGCTGAGGCGAGAGGATTCGAACGCACGCATTCCGGTTCGAACCCAGTCTCTCTAAGACATTCGGCAAAAACGGGAATTCTAGGCAGCGGCATATCCCGCCGGCACTTCTCAATCGGTCTCCAAGGACAGCGCGCCACATCCTGCGCCATAATCCTGGCCGCAGCCCTCCCAAGATCGCGAAGACGATGGGATGGAGCGATCATCAAAGGAGTGGGACCATGGAGGGACCGCGCCCGAAGCGCATGTCGCGTACGGAGCTCTATGCACGGGTCTGGCAAACACCTATGACCCGCCTCGGCCTTGAGTTTGGGATCAGCGGTAACGGCCTCGCGAAAATCTGCCAGCGATTGCACGTGCCCTATCCGCCTCGCGGGTATTGGGCGAAGAAAGAAGCTGGAAAGCCGGTCACCACCACGTCGCTCCCGCAGTTGCCGCCGGGCGCGTCGACCGACGTAGATATTTATCCATCTCCACCGCAAGCGCAGGACCCTGCCCCGATACAGGCTGTGATTGCCGCAGCAGAAAAGTCCGCCAGCGCCGTCGTCATTCCGGAAACGCTCGAGGGCGCGCATCCGAAGGTCATAGCTTGGCTGGCGCAGCACAAAGAGCAACAGGCCGAGCGCGAGCGTGATCACAAACGGCGACGTCATGATGAATGGGCTTGGGTGAAGCCGCTCATTCCCGACCTCACGAAGCGAGATCTCTATCGCTTCAGAGTGAGCAGCGCACTGTTCAAAGCGGTGGAGGCTGCGGGAGGTCGTGTTGAGAGTGCGAGTATCGCCGGGAAAGTCACGTTCCTGATAGCTGGCGAAAAGATCGAGTGCTCGATTGTCGAGAAGATGCGGCAGTCATTTCTTGTCCCCAGAGAGGAAGGCACCAAATGGACGGCTTATCCGGAGTTTCATCAAAATGGACTCACGTCGTCGGGCTTCCTGCGCGTTACCATCACGACCTATCTTCGGGGCGGTGCCAAAGAATGGGTTGAAACATTCACGAAGAAGATGGGGACCTTGCTGCCAGAGATTGCCGGCCGGATCATGGCTGGAGGCCCCATTCTGATTGACTGGAGGCGCGAACAGGAGGAGGAGGCGCGCAAGCGAGAGGAAGAACATGCACGCAGACAGGAACTGCGACGCTTGAAGCAGATGGATGAGGACCGCTGGCGTCAGTTCTGCGCCTTCGCCACGGATTGGCAAGAGCGCAACAGGCTATTGGCCTTTCTCGCGGAGGTTCAACGCCGCTCGGAAGCTGATGCAGATGTGACAATCGCGGATAAGAAAATGAGCGAATGGATTGCGTGGGCTCGGCAGAAGATTGATTCGTTGGACGTGTTCGAAAGCGGAATCGCGGGACTGTTCGAGAAAATTTCAGCCCCGATACCGCCCACTCATGGGCACTGGATGGACTCATAATTGGGCGGCAAGGCTCCCGAAGCGTCTCATGGATTCGCGCGTTGCGAATTCCCGCAAGGCTATTAGGTCGGGCCCGTGAATACCCAGGACCGACGCGGCCGTTTCGGACTGAACCGGCGCCATCGCGGACTGCCAACCCCACCGCGCAGAAAATTCTTCTTTCGTCTCCACGCCGAGACTCCAGAATTCGGGAATTCCTCAATGTTTACGTGGAGACTTTAGGCCACGCTGCGGCTCTGAACGTCAAAACGACCATTCAGAGACTCGTCGGCCAACCAGAAAACCCGCATTTAGCGGCAGTTTTCCACTCAAAGAAGGATTCTCTCTGAAAATCACACTGCGTGGCTGGGGCGCCTGGATTCGAACCAGGGAATGGCGGAATCAAAATCCGCTGCCTTACCACTTGGCTACGCCCCAACACGGCACGGGAGTGCGCGCGAGACCCAGGAGGGCGGCGCGGCGGGCGGACCATAGCGGCGGGGCCGTGACCGATCAATCCGCCGGCCGTCCCGTCCACTCTCTATATAGAGAGAGATAGAGAGGCCGTTGCGCGGGAACACCGCGCCCGGCCGCTTTGACCAGACCAGTCCCGCCGCTAGATTAGCCGGCATGACCTACCGCGCACCCGTTTCCGACATCGCTTTCGCCCTCAAGCATACCGCCGGCCTGAAGGAGGCGCTCGCGGAGGGCCTCTACGGCGACATGGACGAGGACACGATCGACGCAGTGCTGGACGAGGCCGGCAAATTCGCCTCGGACGTCATCGCGCCGCTCAACCGGATCGGCGACACGTTCGGCACGCCATTCAAGGACGGCAACGTCACCACCCCACCCGGCTGGAAGGACGCCTACACGTCCTGGGCCGCGTCCGGCTGGAACGGGCTCGCCGCCCCAGCCGCGTTCGGCGGACAGGAACTTCCGCACGCGGTCAACGCGGCCTGCATCGAGATGTGGAACGCGGCCTCGATGGCCTTCGGCATCGGCCCGGTGCTGACCATGGCGGCGATCGACGCGCTGCACGACTACGGCTCGGATGCCCTCAAGCAGCGCTATCTCAAGAAGCTCGTCACCGGCGAATGGATGGGCACGATGCAGTTGACCGAGCCGCAGGCGGGCTCCGACGTCGGCGCGCTGCGCATGCGCGCGACACGCGCCGGCGACGGCAGCTATCGCCTCACCGGCTCGAAGATCTTCATCACCTATGGCGAGCACGACCTCACCGACAACATCATCCACTTTGTCCTGGCGCGGCTGCCGGACGCGCCGGCTGGCACCAAGGGCATCTCGCTCTTCCTCGTGCCGAAGGTTCTCGCCGACGGCACGCGCAACGACGTGCGCGCGCATTCGCTCGAGCACAAATTGGGCATTCACGCCTCGCCCACCTGCACGATGGTCTATGGCGACAAAGGCGGCGCCG
>Ga0207933_1000608_pt1 | contig 33715 bp, 36 predicted proteins | sample NGESurdeep092012_4_FD_184488 | JGI IMG/M metagenome (GOLD analysis project Ga0207933, IMG submission 184488) | Arctic peat soil microbial communities from Barrow, Alaska - NGEE Surface sample F53-3 deep-092012 (SPAdes) | ecosystem: Environmental > Terrestrial > Soil > Wetlands > Peat ... | reverse complement strand
CGCGGCTTCCACGGCTTGAATTTGCCGGACAAATCCTCGCGCCGCGCCTGATGCAGTTCATCCATGACGCGTGGATTGTTGGCCATCAGCCAGTCTTCCAACTCATCCAGCGTGTCCACGGAATCCAGCACTGCGGCGGGAATCTCGACAACTTCAGCAGTCGCTTTCATGCGGTCAATCTACGGTGCAACGTGAAAAAATCCAAGCGGAAGTTTTGCGAACAAAAAAGGCGTCCATCGCTGGACGCCTTTGCAATTTTGTTTGAAGAATTTTACGCGCTTTCGCCGACTTGAAACCGCACGAACCGGCGGATCGTGATTTCATCGCCGAGCTGCTTGGCGATTTGGGCGACGTGTTCCTTCACGCTGACTTCGGAATTGCGTTTCACGAAGCCCTGGTCCACGAGGCAGTAAGTCTGGAAAAATTTGTCCAGCACGCCCGCAAGGATTTTTTCCATCGCCTGCGGCGGCTTGCCCTTGAGCCGGTCGGATGACGCGGCGATCTCGCGTTCCTTCGCGATGATTTCGGGCGCGACCTGCTCGCGCGAAACCGCGTGCGGATGTCCCGCCGCGATCTGCAACGTGATGTCGCGGACGAGTTGCTTGAATTCCTCCTTGCCCGCCGTCTCCGGTTTGCCCGCGCCGACTTCGACGAGCACGCCGACTTTCGCGCCGGTATGGATGTAAGCCGCGACGAGTCCGTTGCCGGAAACTTCGATGCGCTGATGCCGCGAAATCAAAATGTTCTCGCCAATCTTCGCCACGACGGCGACGCGGTCGGCTTCGACGTTTGCATTTGGATCCGCCGCGAATTTTTTGGCGATGTCGTCGCAAAACGCGCGGAAGCTGTCATTCTTGGCGACAAAATCCGTTTCGCAATTGATTTCCACCAGCACGCCGACTTTTGCGCCGGAGGTAATGTGTTGCGCGATGACGCCTTCGTTCGCGGCGCGGTCGGCCTTCTTCGCGGCGGACGCGATGCCTTTTTTGCGGAGAATGTCTCCGGCGGCGTCCAGATCGCCGTTGGATTCGACGAGCGCCTTTTTGCAATCCATCAAACCGGCGCCGGTCATTTCGCGGAGCTTGCCGACGCTGGCAGCAGTGATTTCAGCCATAATTAAAAAGTGTTGAGTTGTGAATTTTTGATTTTGAGTTTCAGCAAATTTTGAAATCAAGTCCTTCAACTTAAAACTCAAAATTTTCTTACGCCGGCGAACTTTCCGGCGTCGTCGGATCGTCGCCAGCGGCAATTTCAACCGATTGCGCCGATTCAAATTTTTGTTCGCCGGCCGGAGCAGCTTCCTGCGCGTCGGGCTTGCGCGCGCGTTTGGATTCAAATTCCGCCTGCGCCTGCGTGATGACCTGACCAATCGTCGCCATAATCATGCGCACGGAGCGGATGGCGTCGTCGTTCGCGGCGATCGGATACGTCACGAGGTCGGGATCGGAATTCGTGTCCACGAGCGCGACGATGGGAATTTTCAATTTGATCGCCTCAGCCACGGCGTTATGCTCGCGCTTGATGTCCACGACGAACATCACTGCGGGAATTTTGTCCATCGAACTGATGCCGTCGAAATACTTGTGCAGACGCGCTTCCTCGCGGTGAATCATCGCCTGTTCCTGCTTGACGTAATCATTGATCGAGCCGTCCGTGTTCATCTTCTCGATTTCCTTGAGCCGCTTGAGGGACGTTTTGATCGTGTTGTAATTCGTCAAAGTGCCGCCGAGCCAGCGCTCGACGACGTAAAATTGCCCGCATTCCTTCGCGGTGTCCTTGACGCACTGCTGCGCCTGTTTTTTGGTGCCGACGAAAATGACTTTTCCGCCCTTGCGAACGGTCTTGGCCAGAAAATCGCAAGCAGCCTCGAGCTGCTCGACAGTTTTCGAGAGATTGATGATGTGGATGCCGTTGCGCGCGTCGAAGATGAACGGTTTCATCTTGGGGTTCCAACGCTTCGTCTGATGCCCGAAATGGACGCCTGATTCCAACAATTCTTTTACGCCGATGCTTAACACAGTTTTCCTTTGTTAAAATTCGCCGGAGCGAACATCCCACGGAAAGGGATTGATTTTGATGTTATTATGGCCTTCGCACTCACACGAACGCGAAAATTTAAGCCGTTCTGCCTTTCGCTTTTTCAAAAGGCTTGCCAAAATAACAATATCATCTGAAATGGCAATAATAATTTGAAAAGATTTTGGGCAACCCCGCAGAATTTTTCCGCAAATTTTTGAGGTTTATCTCTTCCGACCGCACCAGGTGCAGGTGTAAACGCCTTGCGAATCCAAAACAAACGTCGTTTTGATTGAAAGTGACGTGCAACAATCACAGGCAGCGGTATAAATCCCCATTACCGGCACCTGACATAAAATTTCCCGACCGCAAAAAGCGCAAATAATCCGGTCCTTTTTGATCAAGAAGTCCACGTCATTCTTTGAAGAGCATTTACAGGCTAGTTTGGGTAAAGTTCCGCAAACAAAAGGCATCAGTTCCCCATTGCCTGGTTCTCGGGGCGATTGACTCGCCGGCTGGATGACACTGCTATACGTCATAGACATCCAAAAAACTCACGAGCTTACAACTTAACTGCCAAAGGCAGCCTATTATACTAATGCGCGCACCTTATTCAGGAACGGATCACTTAAAATGTCCTAATAATACTTCCCTACTTCCGCGACACCATTCGCCTTTAAGACCTATGTCCCCTGCGAATTGTTTATATTAAAGACAACTATCCCTATTTTGTCAATGATTTGCCGCGTTTTGTGAATAACTTTTTCAAAAATGCAGATAACTCGGCATAGTTATGAAATTGTTTTGGCCTGCTTGTGAATAACTTTTCTGACGGTGAATAATTCAAATTCAGTGTCAGTAATTACTACCCCATTGTAAATATGTATTGATTGTAAATATGGCGGATATGACCGACAAAGGACGTGTGGCAATTAATAGTTACATTGATATTGAAAAGTTGCATGAATGACGCACTTAACAATTCAGTGCGCTCACAAACGAGCGCCGCCGACGCCCTTTATCACGGCTTGTTGAATGCTGATTTGATGAATAGCAACGCGCCGCGCGCCGCAACTTTCCATCGCGCATCGGAAGTGGACGCGGATTTTTCCAACCATCCTGATTTAGCCTGCTGTGGTGAGGTTCTCCGGCCTTTCTGGGCAGACGATGGGCGTTTATTGGGCGTTTGCCAGCGGTGCGGACAAAAATACATAGACAAAACGCAAGTGCGTTATGGAGGTTCTCCTTGGATCGGCGTTGATTTGGATGGAACGCTCGCGCATGACCTCGGAAATAATCGGGGTCTGGACGAAATCGGCAGTCCCATCAAGCCCATGCTGACTCGCGTGCAGAAATGGATCGCCGAAGGAAAAACCGTAAAAATTTTCACTGCCCGCGCATCTTCGCCCCGGCAGGTGGTCGCCATCAAAAAATGGCTCGCGCAGCATCAATTGCCTGATTTGGAAGTAACCAATGCAAAAGACCTGCGAATGGTTGAGTTGTGGGATGATCGTTGTGTCCAAGTAACCACTAATTCCGGCGAACCCGTAAATAGTCGGAGCGTAGCTAAACATAAAGCCCGCCCAACTAGAATAGACCATGGCCAGCAAGGAACACTTTCAGGTTTTGTATATCGTCTCAGGATTCTTTTAGCTTTTTAGACAACTAATGCGCCTTCAACCAAACAATTTTTCGAAGCAATTACAACCGGCAAATAAAATTACATAAACTCCGCAAACAGTTTAATCAAATAAACCAACCAATATATGAAACCGTTGAAATCAATCGTCGTAACCATTGTGGCAGGAGCTATAATGGCTTTGTCTGCGGATGCGCAAGTCGTCGTGAATGGAGGTTTTGAATTTCCAGGCCAACCGACTCAACCGCCAAACATATTCCTGTCAGTAGGCGCCACGATTCCTGGATGGACTGTTGTCGGCACAGGAAACGTTGATGCCCAGCAAGTCAATCAATTGGTTCCTATCTGGCCGGGGAACTCCACCCAGTTCATAGACCTCACGGGTGATACTGGCGGCGCGGGCATACAAAGCGGCTCAATCACAACCGCCATCGGCCAGGCTTACGAGGTTACTTTTGATGCCTTCAATGGATCGCTGGTTGATAATGATGTCGGCGGCACTCCGCAAACGGGGGTTGCTTATGTCGGACCGGCGCTGTCGTTACAAGCGTCTGGCGGAATTCTTCAGCCTTATATTTTGCCTGCCGGAGTTCCCCAGTCGCCCACCTACTTATTTGTGGCTACTTCTACCAGCACAGCCCTTACTTTTATGGACTTGTCGGGATATGACTCCAATGCCGGTTGGATTGATAATGTAGCCATTCAAGCCGTTCCCGAACCAATGACTGTCACCATCCTCGGCTTGGGAGCATTGGCTTGCATCAACCATTTACGGATGCGGCGCAGTTAATTTCAGGTTTTAGATAAGCTTGTAAAACAATTGATAAATCAACAAATCGCTTAATATGAAAACACGAATAATAATGGCGTTTGGTGCGGCAATAGCCATGTTAATTCAGGTTCAAACGTCTCCAGCGGCTTTAACGGGCAGTTTGAACGGTGGTAACCCTATTACCATTGGCGATAAAACATTCAGCAATTTCGGTTATGTCGCTTCGGGCGCTGATGAAAATGAACTGGCCGCCGACGCGCTGGATTTAAATATTTCAGCCAAGATCAATGGCGGAGTATATTACCTGGACTGGAGTGGATTGATCGCCGCAAATAACCTGGGTGGCGCTACTCCTCTTCTTGGTGATTTACAGTTGACCTACACTGTCACCGCCAATTCAGGATTAATCTCCATGATTGACCAAAACTACACACCCAATGCGCTTCCCGCGACCGGACAAATTATAATCGGCGAGACCGTCCAAATGCCCGGTGGCGCGATTGTTGCAAATTCAACGCTTACTTTAACTCCGACCGATTTGAGCGATCCAGCGCCAGAAGCTGGTGACAACCTTTTTGTCAATCCCAACCAACCTGTTTTGAACGTTACCAAAGACATTTTGATTGATGCGGATGCCGGCCAACTTGTGGGTCTGTCTGATGTCGAACAGTCATTTCATCAGGTAGCCGTTCCCGAACCAATGACTGTTACGATACTCGGCTTGGGAGCCTTGGCTTGTTTCAACCATTTGCGGACAAAGCGCAGCTAATTTAAGATTTACTGTAAGAATTTAATCAGCGCCAACCCTAAACCCCCGCATCTGCAAGATGCGGGGGTTTTAATTAATTTGATTGGTGTGGAATTTTTGACAGACGCTATCGAATATCTATAAAAAATATTTTCAATTAAGTTTTGAAAACGAATCGTTGGTTTTAGGCCATCTGTGCATTGGATTGGACACTTGTCAAAACTGACGAATTGATTTATCGTGCGGCAATGTCGTTTAAGAAAAAATTTGCGTCAGCGGTTCTGATTTTCTGCGGGCTTAATTTCGCACTGGCGGATGTTATTCATCTCAAAGATCAGGCTTCGGTCACGGGCAGAATCCTTGCGGAAAAATCTGATTCGGTGGTCGTGGATGTTGGCTACACGGTTTTGGTCGTGCCGCGCAGCGCCATTTCCGGAATTTCCAAAGCCGGCGAGGTTTTGGCCAAGGCGCCGACGCTCGGCTCGCTGCTGAATCTGACGCCGCAATTTTATTATGCCAACGCGCAGGCTTCTCCCGCGCGCGAGGTGAGTTCACTGGTCAAACAAATTGGCGAAGCCGTCGTGGAAGTGCGCACGCCGGAAGGCCTGGGTTCGGGATTTTTCATCAACTCCGACGGCTATCTTATCACGAATTTTCACGTCATTGAAGGCGAAACGGAAATCACCGTCGAAGTTTATCACCAAACGAACGGGCAGCTTGACCGCGAAACTTACAAGCGGGTAAAAATCGTCGCCATCAATAAATTTCACGATCTCGCGCTGTTGCACATTGAGGACAAGAACGCGCCCAAATTCAAATATGTCACGCTCGGCAGTTCGGATTCGTTAAGCGTGGGCGATACGGTTTTCGCCATCGGCAGCCCGCTCGGACTCGAACGCACAGTGACGCAGGGCATCGTGAGCACGAAAACGCGCGAGCTTGAGGGCGAGCTTTATTTGCAGACCAGCGCGCAAATCAATCCCGGCAACAGCGGCGGGCCGTTGTTCAACCTGGCCGGCGAAGTCGTGGGCGTGACCAACATGAAAATTTCTGTCGGCGAAGGTTTGGGTTTTGCGATTCCGGTCGAATTGGTGAAAAGTTTTCTGGATCATCGCGATGCGTTCGCTTATGCCGCTGATAATCCAAACAATCCCTATCGCTATCTTCCGCCGCCAGGCCGCATGAAACAGAAGGTGGACGGCAAATAATTTTTGCGGTTCGCACAACTATTCATCGCCGTTAAACTTTAATCCATTATGACCAAAAAAATTCCGCCGGCTTTTCTCGTCGCGTTCTTGATTTTAACCGCTGCTCTGCGCGCCGCGATCCCGCCCGCCGAAAATCTTTTGCCGGCGGATACTTTGCTGGTCATCAGCGCGCCGGATTGCGCCACCTTCCGCGCGACCTTGCATCAATCGCCGCAAATACTTTTGTGGAACGACCCATTGATGAAACCGTTTCGTGACAAGTTTATGGCCAAGTTGCACGCTTCACTGGTCGCGCCGCTGGAACATGATCTAGGCGTGAAGCTCGCTGATTTTTCCGATTTGCCCCAGGGACAATTGACCTTTGCCGTCACGCAAAACGGCTGGGATGGAATTGACGAAAAGAAAATGCCCGGCATCCTGCTGCTGCTGGATGCCAGGGACAAAAGCGGGTTGCTGAAAACCAATCTCGCGGCGTTGCAGAAAAAATGGCAGGACGCCGGCAAACCGATCCGCACGGAAACACTTCGCGGGATCAAATTTTCCATCGTGCCGCTTTCAAGCAATGACGTGCCTGCGGCCATCGCCAAATTTTTTCCCAAACGCCAGCCAGTCCAGGAATTGGGCAAGGAAACCAAACCGTCGGCGCCCGGACAATTGGTGGTCGGCCAATTTGAATCATTGCTGATCGTCGGCAATTCACTTTCAGCCGTTGCGCCGGTCGCCGCGCATTTGACCGGCAGCGCCATTCCTACGCTTGCCGCCAACGCGAATTTCGCAGCCGACCAGGCGGCGCAATTTCGCGGCTCGCCGTTATATTACGGATGGTTCAATGCCAAAACCGTTTTCAACGTGCTCGCGCAAATCCCGCCGCCGGAACCAAATCCCGAAGCGCCGACCTTGGTGCCGCGAATTCCGTGGGACAAAGTTCTGACGGCGTCCGGTTTGCTAGGTTTGAAATCGGCAACGTTCACCTATCGTGAAACGCATGACGGCAGCGAAGGAGATTTTTTCCTGTCCGATCCCGAAAGCAGCCGCGCGGGCATTTTCAAAATTTTCGCCGCCGCGCAAAAGGACGCCAGTGTGCCGGCCTTTGTTCCCGCCGACGCGGTAAAATTCTGGCGCTGGCGCGTGGATTGCCAGAAAGGCTGGACGGAGTTGCAAAAAACCCTCGCAGCGGTTTCGCCCTCGGCCTTGAGCCAGCTAAATTCTGTCATTGATATCGCCAACATGATGGCGCAACAAAAAGACCCGGCGTTCGATGTGCGCAAAAATCTCATCGGCAATCTCGGCGACGATTTGATCAGCTATCAAAAAGCGCCGGCCGGAACGTCGTTGGCGGATTTCAACAATCCGCCATCTTTATTTCTGATGGCCGCGTCGAATCCCGACCAAGTTGCTCTGGCGATTAAAAATGTGGCGTTGCTTCTCTATCACTCCCAGGATGCGCCGGCAACGCGCGATTTTCGCGGCAAAAAAATTTACACCGTTCCCCTGCCCGCGCCGCGCATGGCCAATGGCATGAGCGCGCCGTCCACGCAATCGCTTTATTTGGCGGCCAGCGGCGGCTCGGTCGCGATGACCAAAGATTCTTCGATGCTGGAAAATTATATTCGCAGCGCGGAAAATCCGCCCCCGCCGTTGCGTGAAATTCCCGGCCTGGCGGAGGCCGCGCAACGAGTCGGCGGCATGAGCGGCGGATTATTCGGCTACGATAATCAAAACGAACTGATGCGCGCGATGTTCAAGGCCTTCAAAAATTCATCTGGCGATGCCACCGCCTCGAATCCGTTGATGATCCCCAAAAAGCTGCGCGCTTGGATGGATTTTTCTCTTTTGCCGGATTACAGCCAGGTCTCGAAGTATTTTTATTTTTCCGTTTTTGTCGGAAGCACGACGCCTGATGGAATCTCCTTCAAGGCTTTTACGCCGCGTCCGCCGCAGTTGCATTGAAAATCATTGCTGCGGATAAACCAATAGGCGGTCGTGGACCAGCACGATCAGGTCATTTTTTTTGTCGCCGGTGACCTCGCTCACCAAAGCTTCGCGCGGTTCGGGCACCGCGTTTTCAGCCTCGCGAAAACTGTGCTGCTCAAAAACCTGCCAGCGTGTGCCCGGAACCAGTTTGTGCTGCGCGTCAAATAGGACCAGATCAAGATAATTTTTCGCCGTCTCCATGAAAATGAGTTGCTTGCGCCCGCTGCCATTCAAATCGCCAGCCACGACGTCGTTCAAATAACCATCCTTGATCGGCGTCTCGTAACCATCCAGCGCCTTCAAATCCCAGGCATCACCCGCCAACGGCAGCCAGGCGACCGAATTGCCGCCGAAAAAAGTCACGCTCGGAACATTGGTGCCGCCGAGTTTAACTGCCTGAACCGCGTTAAAATCTGTGACCGGCAAATCCACATTGCGGACGATTTGCCAGACGCCGTTTGTGTCCCGCTCGCAAAGCGACAACTGTTTGTCTCCCGCGTCCAATAAAAAGATTGAAGGCGTCGAACTTTTCCCGTTCGGAATCGCCGTCGCGCCGACAATGCGCGAATCATTGTCCGCGCCGTTGATTTGATCCTTCACGCGAAAAATCCAGTCCGGCTGATTCGTCGAGCCTTGAATTTTTGCGCCGCGTTCCAGGACGACCGCGCGCACAAAATTTTTCTGCGGCAGCAACAATTCCGGTTTGCCGTCGCCGTCCACATCCGCCGAAGCCAGCCACGGCTGGTCAATCGCGCCGCCCGGCGGGTCCACGTCTTCCTCGTCAAAATCGCCGCCGGATTTTTGCAGCAACACCTTTATTTTTTCGTAAGGAATCAAAACCACCAGATCCGCGAGGCCGTCCTGATTCACATCTTCAAACGACAGGCTCGTGGGATTCGATTTGAAATTCTCGCTCAATTTTTGCGACTTCATTTTGCCCTCCGCCGTGCGCGACACGAGCGAACGCTGGCCGTCCTGGTCCAGAATCATCGCCAGCACGGGCTTGCCGCCGGGCTTCAACGCACCCGACGCCATCACGAGCGGCTTGCCGGCCAACGGCAGCAAAGTGGGAAACGGCAGCCGGCCACTTTTATCAAACCGCGTCATGCCAATCGCATTTTCATCATGGCTCAATAAAAAAATTTCCGGCGAACCATCATGGTTCCAATCGGCGGCGGCAATTTGTGAAACGCCCGCGAGCGTTGGAAAAGTTTTGGGCGACGCGAGCGAACCGTCGGCGTTTTGCAGATAAACCGAAAGCTGGCCGGTGGCCGGCTCGGCCACGAGCAAATCCGGGCGCCCGTCGCCGTTCACATCCGCCCAGAGCAAACCGCGCCGCGCCGCGTCCGTTTTATTCAACGGCAAAATTTGAAATTGCCCGCGTCGAAATGCGCCCGACAAAATTTCGCCGGGCTTCTTGACAAATTCCGCCACTTGCGCGCGCCCGGAACTTTGCGCAATCGTCACCAGAAAATTGGTCGCCGTGTTTTCCAGATTGTCCACGCAAAACGAACGGATAGGCGGCGTCTTGAAATAAATCTCCGGCCCAAGCTGGCCGCTGGAATTTTGCAGGCGAAAACGAAACGGCGTCGGGCTGTCAAAATCCACAAGCAGCAAATCATTTTTGCCGTCGCCGTCCATGTCCACGATCTGCACGGCTTTGGGCGTCCCGGAATAGGAAATCTTTTGCGGCTCGCCAAAAGTGTGATCGCCTTTTTGCGCCAGAAAATAAAGCGAGCCGCTGTCGCCGAGCAAAACCAGATCCGTTCGTCCGTCGCCGTTCAAGTCGCCCGCAGCCATGGCGTTCGCATCCATCTGGCCGTCGTCAATATGCCAGCGTCTGGGTTCGCTCCAGCCGTTCGTGCCCTGATTGTAAATTATTTCAAGGTCTTTGCCGTCGCCATAAAATGCGATGTCCGGTTTGCCATCGCCGTTCAAATCCTTGACCGTCATCGCGGCGATGTGTTCGTCAACGGGAATGGAATCAATGCGAAAACGCGCGTCCGGCGGCAGTTCATTGATGTCCAATTTGACCGGAGCCGCCGCGCCGGCCAGACGGTTCGTCTTGCCCGTCCGGTTGTAAAGCAGATTGATTTGGGAGCGCAGATTATTCGCGACAATAAGATCGTTCAAACCGTCGCCGTTCAAATCCGCCGCGTGCAACAGGTCAATGCCGGCGTCAACCGGATAAATTTCCGGGCCGGTAAAACCAAAGGCATTCGTCGCGCTCCCGCCCTGCGCGGTGAAATTCAAATTGAAAACGAGCGCCGCCAAAACCGCGCCTGAAAAGATTTTTCTTTGCATAAAACAATTTCAACCTGCCATCCGTTTTTGAAATTTGCGAGTTTATTCGCCGATGAAATGCAGCGCGACGCGGCGCGTGTGCGGCTGCGTGCGATGTTCCCACAAATAAATTCCCTGCCAGGCGCCGAGCGCCAGCCGTCCGCCGCAAACCGGCACACTCAAGTTCACCGTCGTGAGCGCGGTGCGGACGTGCGCCGGCATGTCGTCCGCGCCTTCCGTGGTGTGGCTGAAAAGCGCATCGCCATCCGGCACGAGCCGTTTGAAAAATGCCTCCAGATCGCGGCGCACGTCCGGGTCGGCATTTTCCTGGATCAAAAGCGAAGCCGAAGTGTGCTGCAAATGCAAGGTGAGCAGGCCGTCGCGAAATTTATTTTCTGCGATCCACTTTTCCACCTCACGCGTGAAATCAAAAAGTCCGCGCCCACGCGTGGCGATGGTCAACTCGTGAAAAGATTGCCGGAGCATTTTGAAAACTTACTGCGGATTCACGGGCCGGCCCTTTTCGGCCAGCATTTTTTCCAGGTCGGGATTGCGCGGATGCCCGGCGGCCAGCGCTTTTTCATAATGCCAGCGCGCCAATTCCACGAGCGGCGGATTTTGCGTGAGGTAAATCACGGCCAGATTATTGTGCGCCGGGCCGTAATTGGGATCAATCTGGATGGCCTTGCGCAAAGCCGTTTCCGCCTGCGTGCGCAAACCTTTGTGGCCGAGCGTGACGCCCAGATAATTTTCGATTTCAGGATTTTGCGGGTCCAAGGTCGCCGCGCGGCTCAAGGCGTTCAGCGCGTCGTCATATTTTCCCTGCCGGAATTTCAAATAGCCCAGCGTCGCCAGATTATAGGCGTCGTTCGGATTTTTCGCGAGCGCGGCATCAATATGCTTTTCCGCCTCGTCCAGTTTCCCCTGCTCCAATTCAATCGCCGCCAGATTCGCCAGCACCAATCCATTGTTTTCGTCGTGCCGCAAAATTTTCAGATAATCATCCTCGGCCTGGTCATAGTGTTTGGCCGCAAAATAATTTTGCGCCTCGGCCACCAGCGCGGCGGAACCCGCCGGCAATTCGCGGATGGATTTTTTCTCCGCTTCAGGATTCGCCAGCTGCGGCGCGGCCTGTTTGAACAACGCCAATTCATCCGTCGTGTAAGGCACGGCCTGCGCTTCATCCACGGCCACCCGCGCGCGCAACGTTTTCACCTCGTCATCCAACTGCTGCATCTGCGCCGCCACACCCTGTTTTTTGCGCCCGTAAATTTCCCGGTTCGCCTCGCCCAATTTCGCCAGCAAATCATCGCGCTCCTGCGTCAATTCCCGGATGCGCGCCTCGTTTTCTTTTTGATTGGGCGCAACCGCCGGAGCCGGCGCGACCGGCAGAATTTTAGGAACGGCGGCGACATTTTTTGACGACGATTGCAATTGGCGCACGCGATTTTCCAGCGCGGCTTTTTCCAGCGAAGCGACCTCAACCTGCGATTGCAAAGCCGTAATCTGCAATTTCGCCTGCTGCAATTCCGCTTTCAATGGCGGCGCTGCCGACGAATTTGTTTCCGACCATCTTAAATCCGCCAGCTCTTTTTTGAGCAGCGCATTTTCCTCGCGCAACGCTTCGTTCGCCGCCGGGCTGGCCATCAACGAATTCAGGCGCGACTGCAACGATTCATTTTCCGAGGCCAACCGATCCGCGCGCCGCGTTTGGGCCGTCAATTTTTTGCCGGCCGCCGCCAAATCCGCCTGCGTTCGCGCCAGCGCATTTGGGTCCACCATTCCGCCGACTCCCGCGCTGGCCGCGCCCGCCTTGAGCAAATCATTTTCTTTCATTAACGAACGGATTTTTTCACGCGCGCCCGCCAGTTCGCGCGGATCAATCACCGAGGGTTGCTCGGACAAGGCTTCCTTTAATTTTGCGCCGAGCGTCGCGTTGTCCGCCTGCAAACTTTGCAACTGGGCGCGCAAGGAGTTTAATTCCGCATTCGCGCGGGCCTTGACCCCGCTGGAAGTTGAATTGGTCGGCGCAATTGCGACTGGCAAATGGGTCGCCACCGGAATTTGCGCGGTCAACGCCGCGATTTTTCTCGCGAGATAATTCATGCGGAAGCTGATGATGTTTGGGTTCCAATCAGGATAAACTTTTTGAAATTTTTGCAGTTCGGTTTGCACCTCGGCATATTCGCTCAAGGCCTGGCGCGGCTCGCCGGCGGCGGCCAGCGAATCCGCCTGCTGCATCAAACTGTAAATGACAATGTATTGGTCGTCGGCGGTTCCCTGCGCGCGCGCCGAGGATAAAAATGCGGCCAGCAAAAAAATCGCGGCCAGAATGGAAAATTTCATGCGGCCAAAATAACCCAAGCCTGCACGGTTTGGCAACGTTCCGCGCAAGCGGATTTTTCACGCAACCGCGACCTCGCCGGAATTGACCTGCGCCGTTGATTTTGTTAGCTTCCCGGCGCGTGGTTATGAATCTCGCACTCAATCAGCACGTTTTGGTTTTGAACCGGCTCTGGCAGGCGGTCAATGTCTGCACGGCCCGGCGCGCGCTGACCTTGCTTTTTCAAGGCCAGGCGCAGGTCGTGGTCAACGGCGACGACGGCTCGTTCCGCACTTTCAATTTTCACGAATGGCGCAACCTTTCCGAAAATGCGCCGCACGAAGAATCTATCCACGCCATTTCCTTTCGCATCCGCGTGCCGCGCGTCATCCTGCTGCTCATTTATGACCGGCTGCCGAAGAAAGAAGTCAAGTTCACGCGCCATAACATTTTTGAGCGCGACAAAAATACCTGCCAGTATTGCGGCGATGTTTTTGATCGCAAAGATTTGAATCTCGATCACGTGGTTCCGCGCGATCGCGGCGGGCCGACGCTTTGGGAAAACATTGTCTGCTCCTGCATCGAGTGCAATACGCGCAAAGCCAATCGCACGCCGCAGGAAGCCGGAATGCGTCTCGTGCGCAAACCCAAGCGCCCGAAATGGCGGCCGTTCGTGCAGATCAGTTTTAGCTTGAACCAGCATGATAGCTGGCGGCATTTCATTGACCTCGCCTATTGGAACGTGGAACTCGGAGAAGATGCCACTTAAACGCAGCAACCAAATCGCCGCGCCGGTGTTTGAATTCGGGTCGTCCCGATGGTAAATTTCAAATGATGAAACGTCTTGGAAAAATTCTGATTTGCGCTGCGTGCGGCGCGGCCTTAACCGCCGGCGCGGACACCGTTATTTTGCCCGGAAATCCTTACGCGCCGCTCGTCGCGAGAAATATTTTCGGCCTCAATCCGCCGATAAAATTTGATCCAAACGCTGGCCAGACTCCGCCGCCCAAAATCACGCCCAATGGCATCATGTCGGTTTTCGGGCGCGTGCAAGTGTTGTTCAAAACCGCCGGTCCCGGCAAATTGGGAAAATCTTCGGAAGACGAATCTTATATTCTTAGCCAGGGCCAGCGGCAGGATGATATTGAAGTCACAAAAATTGATGAAAAAAACGGCGTCGTGACGTTCAACAATCACGGCACGATTCAGGAAATCCCGCTGGTCAGCACGCCGGCAGTCACCGGCATGACCGTCTCCACGCCGGCCAACAATTATCAGCCGAGAGAACGCGAAGGAAATAATTTTGGCAATCGCAATGGAGGTTTTAACGGGCGCTTTCGCGACGGCAGGGTTGGCGGAAATGAAAACAACAACCAAAATGATGCGAATTCCAACAACTCAAATTTGCGGAGCATTCCCGCGCGAAACAATCCTTTGGCCGGCCAACAAACCACTCTTACGCCGGAACAGCAAACTCTGATGATTGAGGCTCAACGCCAGCATTTTAAGGATATTGGCGATCCAACCGGCAACATTCTTCCCATTACTGATGCAACTCCACCGCCGAATTAAAATTGACACACTCATTTTTGATCAGCGGCCTTTTGCCGATTCAATCAATTCCCAAAATTTTGGATTTTTCTGAAGCGCTTCGTCTTCGCCGGTTTTCAAGCCGGAACGAAATAGAAAATCCTTCAACGTGTGCCGGCTAAGGATCCGGTGGACCAGCACGCCCAATTCGTGCCGCTCAAAATAGACGCGATAATCGCCCACGCGAAAACGGTGCAGCGTTTGGCCGTCCATCTCCAGTTTGCCAAACGCGTCCAGTTCCGTGCCGAGCGCTTTTTGCGGCAGCCCGCGAAATTCGCCGAGGATTTGCAGTTGCAGTTCCTTGGGCATCCGCGCCAGTTCGCCCGCGCTGGCCGGAGTAAAAATGATTTGGAACATCGTCAAGAAATGAAAGTTGAGAATTCGCGCGCCGGAGTCAAGCGCTATTCGAGCCGTTGAATCAACGGAAAGGCAATGACCATCCTCCGTTTGCCTTTCATGCGAACGAGGCTAAATTGCCGCATGGAGACTTATTGGAATTCAACCGCCAGTCTGCCCCGCTTCAAATCCATTTCCCGCAACCTAAAAGTGGATGCCGTGATCATCGGCGGCGGCTTGACCGGAATCACCGCCGCGTATCTTTTGAAAAAAACCGGCGCCAAAGTCGCGCTGATAGAGCGCGGACGTTGCGCGGGAGCGGACACCGGCCACACGACCGCGCATCTGACTTACGTCACGGATTATCGGCTGCATGAAATCGCCAAAACTTTCGGGCACGCGGGCGCAAAAGCCTTTTGGGAAGCGGGCATCGCCGCCATTGATCAAATTGACGAGATTGTGCGGACGGCTTCGCCGCATTGTGATTTCAAATGGATTCCCGGCTATCTGCACGCCTCGCTCAATGGCGAAACCCAAAAAGACCGCGCGTTGCTTGAGCGCGACGCGGAACTGGCGCACGAATTCGGCTTCAAATCAGAATTTGTCGAAAACGTTCCTTATGCAAACCGCTGCGGCGTGCGTTTTGACCACCAGGCAAAATTTCATCCGCTGAAATATCTCGCGCCGCTGCTGAAAAAAATTGATGGCGGCGGCAGCCATGTTTTTGAAAATACCGGGGCCGGAGAAATCGAAGCGAACCCGCTCATCGTCCACGCCGGCAAATATAAAATCCATTGCGATTATTTGATGATCGCCACGCACACGCCGTTGATGGGCAAATCGAGCCTCTTCAAAAGCACTTTGTTTCAAAGCAAGCTTTCGCTTTACACCAGTTACGTTCTGGGCGCAAAACTGCCGCGCGGACTTCTGCCCGAAGCGCTTTTTTGGGACACAAATGATCCGTATTATTATTTGCGCGTGGATGCCGGAAAAAATTTCGATTACGCCATCTTCGGCGGCGAAGATGTCAAAACCGGGCAGGAAGATAATGCGCGGCTGGTTTTCAAACGGCTCGAAGCGAAACTGAAAAAAGTTTTGCCCGCCGCAAAAATCCAAAACCGTTGGCTCGGCCAAGTCGTCGAAACCAACGACGGCCTGCCGTTCATCGGCGAAAACGACGGGCAGCAATTCATTGCCACCGGCTTTTGCGGAAATGGTTTTACGCTCGGCACCTTGAGCGCGGTCATGGCGCGCGACCGTTTTCTGGGACGCAAAAATCCGTGGTTCGATTTATTTGCCGTCAACCGCAAAAAATTTCACGGCGGCGCCTGGCGGTTCCTTAAAGAAAATGCCGATTATCCTTTTTACCTGCTGCGCGACTGGCTCGCCCAGGCCGAAGGCGGCTCGCTGAACGATTTGAAGCGCGGCGAGGGAAAAATTCTCAAACTCAACGGAAAAAAAGTGGCGGCGCATCGCGCGGAAAATGGAAAGGTCACGCTGCGTTCGCCAGTCTGCACGCATTTGGGCTGCATCGTGCGCTGGAACAATGCGGATAAAACGTGGGATTGCCCGTGTCACGGCTCGCGTTTCAAACCGGCGGGCGAAGTTTTTTCCGGTCCGGCGGAAGCGCCGCTGGCAAAAGTCAAAAAAGGCGGGTGAATCAAAATTGGTAGCGCATACGGGAATCGAACCCGTCTTTCGATGCCAGCCGCCTTGCATCAATATAATCCTATAAATACAAGCATCTGCGACATTGCTTGACATAGGCGTTGTTATGACTTATATTATGACTCGTTATGGCCAGCCTACACAAAGACCCGCGCGGCAAGTCGCCCTTCTGGTATTGCGCCTTCACGTTGCCCGATGGACGCCGCACGTTTCGCAGCACCAAGCTCACAGATCGCAAGCAGGCATGGAGCGTCTGCCTACAATGGGAGAACACCGCCGAACAGGGACGCCACGGGGATTTGACCGAAGCCCAAACGCGCAAGGTTCTCAATACGATTCTCGAAAGCACCGGCCAAGCTCCGATGCAATCCGAAACGATTCACGACTTTTTCACCAATTGGCTCAATGGCAAGGAACTCGCCAACAAGCCGCGCACGCATGAGCGCTACGGCATAGTTCTCAAAAAATTTCTAGCCAGCTTGGGGCAAAAGGCTCACCGTCCATTGGGCGCGCTCACCGTGCGCGACTTGGAAAATTTCCGCAATCTGTCAATTGCCGAGGGTAAAGCACCGAATACCGTAGGAATGGAAATCAAAATCCTTCGGATCGTATTGAACATCGCCCGCCGTCAGGGGCGCATTACCGTCAATCCCGCCGAAGCCGTTGAACTGCCAAAAGTCGTTTCGCACACGCGCGACGTGTTCACGCCAGAGCAAGTGCGGATGCTCCTTGCCGCTGCGAATGACGAATGGCAAACGGCAATTCTCGCGGGCTTCTATCTTGGGGCGCGGTTAATGGACGTGGTAAATCTCACTTGGGAAAACGTGGACTTGGCGGGCGGTGTCATCACTTATGAGCAACGCAAGACGGGCAAATCCGTCACCGCGCCGATTCACCCTGATCTGAAAAACCATTTGTTCAAGCTCGCGGGCGACAACCCCCGCGCCCCGCTCTGCCCCGCGTTGCAAAAACGCAGCGTAGGCGGGCGCAAAGGACTGTCGGTAACTTTCACTAACATCATGCGTGACGCTGGCATTGGACAACACCGTGTCAAAGGCAAGGGCAAGCAAGGCCGCGCGTTTTCCAAAGTCTCGTTTCATTCCTTGCGCCACACGTTCACCAGCGCGCTCGCCAATGCGAACGTCCCCGCAGAAGTGCGCCAGAAACTTACCGGCCACAGTGACGCGGCCATGCACCAGCGATACACGCATCTTGAATTGAAGCCGTTGCAGGCCGCGATTGCCACTTTGCCGAGCGTGTTCAAATCATAGGGGTTTTCGGGAAATCCGTCAGTCATTTGCCACAAGCTCGCCTCGCGTCCGTTGCACATTTGCGGCGGAGAATTTTGCGAAGGATTTATGGCAAGATAACTGCAATTACTTCGGTCGTTTTGCTTTAGCGTGACGAGCTTTTTTGACAGGTCTTTGCACTTTGGGGAATTTCGGATCGAGCAATTCGGAAACGTCCAGTCCAAAACCGCGAGCGATTTTTTCGAGCGTCAGCAGGCCGGGATTCTTTTTGACGCCCAATTCGTAAAGCTGAAAAAGTTTGTAGCCGACGCCGCATTTTTCGGCGGCGGTTTCCTGCGTCCATCCGTGCGCTTTTCGCAACGCCCGCAATGTTTTCTTGAACCGCGTTGAAACAGAATCTTGCACCCTTCAAACGTGCGATTTGTGATTCGACACAAACACTCTCTAAAGGTAGTCAATGAAGGCGGATAACAGCCCGGTTAGGCATGGAATGTGCTGAATTATCGCAGAGATAGAAAAATTCCAAAATATGAGAAATGCTATTGCAATCATTGGACTGTGTATTGTTTGTGGACACGTCTTTGGGCAGACGAACCAAATCTCAACCAATTCTGTTGCCAAAAACATACAGAGGCATTTCACCGCGCCCGCCAGCGACATTGCTTCCAATTCTGTATCTAAAAAGCCCGATAATCGGCCAATGATTAACGGCAAATTCATAAAATGGGCAGAGATAGATAAAGTCCAGCCGGACGGCCTTGTCATATCCTACCAAACCGTTGATGGCAGCATTGGCGTGACGACTCGTTATTTTTCAGAGTTGCCCGCTTCCATCCAGAGGCAATATGGATACGATCCGCAACGTGCCGCTGATTACGAGGCCGATAAAAAAGAAGCCCCATTCGTAGTCGCGCAACAAATCATCGAACAGAAAAAAGCTGAAATTGAACAACAAGAACAGCAGGCTCAAATCAAGGAGCATTTTCGTCAAGAAATGTTAAAAGAGCGTGCGGTTGAGGCGCAGGAACAAATAGCAGAGGCAGCGCAAAGACAGGCCGACGCACAAGAACAGGCGGCGCAATCAATGCAGGAACAAAATTCACAGCAGCAACTTAATCAAATTGACCAGCAGTTTCAGCAAGAAGAAGCAAATCAAAAGCTGGACGATATTGATTGGGATTTATGGAAATTAAGAAACCGCTGATTGTTCACCGCGCTGGCATGGCGCGCGGTCTTTGCCTCGACTGCCATGAAGAAAGGCCACTCATTGAACAACGGCGAAAATCATAATCATTTTCCGCTGGCGCGAAGACCGTCCAGCGCGGTTGAAAAAGCCGCGCCCGGCGCGAAGCGTGTTTTGTCCGGCATGGTTGCGGACACGCTTGCGCTGGTAAAAACCAAGCCGGTCAAACCAGTCCTATCCATACTGGTTTGCGGTGGCATCGTTGACGGTTACGCTGAACTTTTTGAAGCTATTCTTCGGCCTTACCTAGATAGCCAATACAATCTGAAAGTCAGCGCGTGCGATTATGCAGTCGAGATAATCAGACTCGCAGAACAGCAATCTTTTGATCTTTTCATTGTAATCTTAAATAACGTCTGGCAGGGCTTGGACAAAATCCATTTGGATGCACCTGATGGGGGAATGTGGGGAGACCGGATAATGCTGCTCAAACGCTTGAAGGCGCAGTTTGGAAAACCCATTATTGCTTTAAGTGGGATAGCCACAATAGAAATGTCTGAACGCTCAAAACAAGCGGGAGCAGACGTTTTTTTCCCAATGCCATTTGATGTAAATGAGTTTCTACCTGCTTTAGAAACTACTTTGAAAATCAAAATCCCGCGCGATTTAGCAACGCCGGATGAAATAATTTCCCTTAAATCGCGCCCGCTCAATCGTCGCGGCAAGCTGCTGGTCGTGGACGACGAGGAAGGCGTCCGCGAGTCTATGCGCGTGATTTTTGAGAACGAATACGATTTGTTTATGGCCGAGGACGGGCTGACAGCTATCGAACTGGCGAAACAAAACGACATTGACGTGGCCGTGCTGGACATTTGCATGGCTGTAATGTCGGGACTCGAAGTTTTGGAGCGGCTCAAAATCTTGAAACCGGATATTGAGGTGATCATGATGTCGGGGTATGGGACAAACGACTGCATCCGTGAGTCGTTCCGATTGGGGGCAAGTGATTATATTAACAAGCCGTTCGACATTTCGACCATTCGCGCCGCCGTCAGCAAGGCGATGCAGCATTGCACGCTGCGAAAGCGAAATACACCCAAGCTTTCCATTGCAGTCTGCGGCCATTGCGATGAATCGTTTTGTGAGTGGCTTGGTGCAATCTTTCACGAACTATTATCCAAAAAATATACAGTGAAAATTGAACCGTTCATTTTCGCGGACGAATTATTTGAGGCGGCACAGGGCAAGCCGTTTGATTTATTTATTGTTTTTCTTAACCCCCGGCTTCCGCGCAAGGTGGATGCTCACGAACTGGTTGCAACCCTCAAAAGACAATTTCAAAAACCCATTTTGATACTGACCAATGAAATTATTTATGGGTTGGACTCCGCTGCCGGATTCAAACAAGCGGGTGCGGATGCGTTTTTTTCATTTATGCCGCCATTTCCGCCAGCAGGATTCAAAGAAGCACTTGAAAAGTGCGTCAGTAAAAATCAACAGACATAATTATGGCGGGCAAACAAAACGGATCGCACAAAATTGGACAGGACGAATTAACTGTTTTCGTCAGCCCAGAATTGGAGCAGCTACGTCAGCTTGTGGCGGGCGCGCGGGCGCAATTGGTGGAATTGGAAGTTGAATATACCAAAGAAAAATCGCGCGTGGACGTGGTGCAAGCGGCGTTATTCCGACAGTTGCGCGAACATTATCAAAAGCGCGACCGGCTACGGCTCATGGTGGATTACCGGCGGAAGTTTTTGGATTCACTCACGAGCGGCGACGCGGAAGCAGCGAAACAGGCGGAACAAAATTTTGAGCAGGCCAGAACGCAATCGGATAAAGATTACGAAGAACTGGCAGCAGTGGCGGGCAAAAAGAAAAAGTTGACCGCCGAACAGGAAGCGGAGTTGACGCAACTTTGGAAGAAGCTGGTGAAGCTGTATCATCCCGACCGCTTCGCTAACGAACCGGACAAATTGGAGACGTTTCACAAGCTCACCGCCGCAATCAATCAGGCGAAAGACACCGGCGACATTGAGACGTTGCGCGCCATTGCCGAAGACCCGCACGGTTTCATCCTGCGTCACGGCTGGGCGAAGTTGGATTTCAAAGACGAAAAAGAACTGGCGCAATTGAAGCGGCTGCATGAGACGTTGCAAAAGGAAATCGCGGCGGTCACGGAATTGCTGAAAGATTTGCGCGCGAGTCCAGACTGCGAACTGTGCCAGCTTGCCGAGCAAAAACCCGGCGTGCTGGACGAACTGGCAGTGGATCGGGCAAAGCAACTTGAAGTTGAAAATGCGGAGTTGGAAAAACAGGCCGGACAGCTTGCCATCAAAATCAAAAAGCTGACGAACGAGCCGCCACACACTTGACACACATGAAACCTGCAAATTTAGGCATCATCATCGCCAAGCTGATTGCTGCGGTGATGCTGTTCGCGGCTCTAGGCCGTCACGCCTACGATTACTACACGCTGCTTCGCTGGATTGCCTGTGGCGTCTGTGCCTACACCGCGTATCAAGCCGCGCAAAACAAAAAAATCGGCTGGCTTTGGGTTTTTGTAATCGCTGCCATTATGCTAAACCCCATTGCTCCGCTTCATTTGAAGCGCGGGGATTGGGCAATCGTTGACGCCGCAGCTGCCGTGCTGCTTTTGCTGTCAATTGCAGTCATGGATATTCGCAAATCAAAACAGTGATTCTTTGGCGCACTGTAAATTCAGTTTGAAGTTTCCTGTGTCGGCTCTTGTGGTGTCAACGGCTCTACTGACGGTTGTTGCGGACGACGCTGCTTGCCCTTCTGCCGATGATTCAAACCGAGCAGCTTGTTTTCCGCGTCCACGATCCCGCCCAGTGCGGACGTGAGTTTCGCCAGTCCGTCCGTTCCCAAATCCTTTTCATCGGCCAACTTTTTCGACAGTAACCCGCGCGCCTTGTCCAAAAGTTCCGCGTTGCGCTGGTAGTAAATTTCCACCCGTTGCGCCAGCCAGCTATCAGAAACAACACCGTCCGATGCAACCGGCGCAAGCGGCGGACTCGGCAGCATGGGCGGCAGCAATTTTTCCAATTGGCATTTTTCAAACTCGCGGCGCAATCGCGTCCATTGCTCTTGTCGCGCCTTTTTTTCCACGCTGCTTTTGGCAACGCCGTGACGCGCGGCCACTTCACGCAGCGAACCTTTGCCGGTGAGATAATCCGTTTTGCAACGCAGCCAGATTTCGTGTGTGATACTCATTAGGTTTTTCCGCCAATTGTTCGCGGAATTTCGCGGAAAGACTCGCGGAAGATTTTCCGTTCCGCCAAATCACTAGGGGTTTTCGCGGACGGAAAGCGTTTAGGGTTTGAAATTGAGGAGTCCATTTTGTTCTTCAAGGTGCTGGCTAAATTTCCCGTCCAGCTTCAACGCCTGATAGCAGGCCGTCTTTCCCAACTCGGTTTGCTCCATGAGTTGTGCGACGGCTGTATTGCGCGCCAGTTGTTTTTTGCCGCCTTCAAAAAGTGCGTCCAAGTCGTCAAGGCTCACCGTGCGCCGCTTTTCGCCGTCACCGTCAAAAGTTTTCCAGTCGAAATCTTGAACCGGCACGAACAAGCCATTCCGCCGTTCCCAAGCCGAGCGGTTGCCAAGTTCGCCGTCATTGTTTTTGCAGCACGTCCACACAATGCGATTGTCCGTCGTGTCATCACTCGCGGACTGCATCACAAAAACCGTTCGCGGCACGCTGCCGATGACATAACTGCCAGCCATTGAATTAAGCAACGCCCGCCCGCTGGCGCGCTCCTCGGCTCGCGGCTTGCGCGTGTGCGCCACAATTCCCAAAGCCGGTGCATCGTCGCCACTTGGCAGCACGGCCAGCAAATCTTGAAATGCTTCCGCGTAATCTCGCGCTTTGTCATCCCGCGCCAGACGGTTGAAGGGATCAAGAATGAAAACGTCGGGCTGAAAAATTTCTATCTCGCGCCGGAGTTGGTCGCAAAATGCCAGCTTGTCAAAGGCGAATCCAAACGGCGGCGGCGAACACACGCGCACAAATTCGTCGAGCGTGGCGCAATCCAAGTCCGCAAATTCATTTTTCAAACGCACGCGGCCATTCTCCGCTTGGACAATCATTGTCTTGAACGGACGATGCACTTTGAAACCAAACCAATCGTTGCCGGTTGCGCCAGCAACGGCCAATGCGACGGCGGCGCGACTTTTGCCAACGCCCGGTGCGCCGCCAATCACAAACGGCGCGGCCTTTTGAATGTGATAATTGCCGACAAGATTAAATCCTTCCGGCGGCGTGAACGCGGACAGTTGCGACGGCGTGAAAAATTCAATCATCGGCTTGGCTGGTTTTGTTTCCATCTCTACGTCCGGCACGCTGGCCGGTGTCCATTCAGGCGTCGTGTCCACAAGCCCGCCAATCTGTCTGGCGTCACCGCCCGCCGCAAAAAAATCAAAAGCATCTTTGACGGGCTTGCCGTTCACGTCCAGCAATTCAATCACGCGAACGGATTTTGTGACGCCGTGAAGTTTGTCCGCCACAAGTTGCGCGTGGTCACGTCCGACCTTGTCCTTGTCCGTGACGATTACAACATCCGCGCCATGCAAAGTTTTCGTGTAACTATCCTGCCACTTGCCCGCGCCGCCGGGATTGCACGTTGCCGACAATCCATGCTCTACCATTTTCAAAACGTCTTTTTCACCTTCGCAGACGAAAATGAATTTGCCGCTTTGAGCATCGCGGAGAATTTCGGGCAGTCGGAACAAAACCTTTTCAGCGCCTTTAGTGTTCCACGTCCAGCCGTCTTTTGCGGTTGCATCCGGCTTGCGCTGGCGAAAATCTTTCGGATCAAAACGCACGACTTGAAAGACAACTTCGCCACTGGCGTCTTGGTAGTCGTAAGTTGCGACGATGCGCTTGCCGCTGCCGTTGCGTGTTTCCTTTGGCGGGAATAAATCAGCTAGTGTCAAATTCAGCTTGGCGCAAATCGCCTCCGCCGTGCAACCGGCGAAACATTTCAGGAGCGTGCGCCCGTCGTCGCCTTCCGTGATTGATAGTGATGGTGTTTTGTCATCGTGTGCCGGGCAACGGGCTTTCCAGCCGTCGCCATTGCGTGTCACGCCTTGCAACCGGGATAAAATCGCAGTAGTATTCATGCGTCTTGTTTGCCGTCGCTTTTCATTTAGTCGTGAGCGCGGCGGCTTTTTTTTGCGGGTCATGTAGCCTCGACTTGTGTTTCCAAACTGTGAAGGAAATCCAAAAGACTTTGCCGATTGACGAGGGTTACGCCGCGAGCCGCGCCTTTTTTTCGCAACCGCACGGCGCGGACTTTTCCGGCGTCAATCAATTCAACAAGTGATGTTCGTGAAAGCCCGGTCAACGGACAGCGAGTTTTTGGCCGTGGAAGCCGACAGAAAATCGGCGCGACTTGCGGCGTATCGCAGACCGGCGGGATTTGGATTTTCTGCGCGGTCATTTCGCCGCGTTCGTCGTTTGTTTTATTCTGCGTTTTCATGGAGTCAATTTTGAAGTCCATGACAACGCTCTGCGAATCGAAGTTAGTTGCTATTTAATTGCCACGTCTTTATTGAAGAAAATCCACTTTTGAAGCCGCAAATCAGACAAGAAATCAGGCGGAGATTTGCTGTGCAAAATCCCAAAGCGGCGGTTTCTGGTTCGTGCCTCTGCCACTAGGACGCGGCTCAATCTGTTTCGCAAGTCCATCACCAATTGCGAGCTTGGCAAGTTCTTCAAACGCACTCGCGCCGCGTTGGATATGCACTTCACGTTCCCAATCTTCGTGCATCTCTTTTTCTTCGGGCGTCGGGTTGGCAAGATATTTATTGAAAAGTGCCAGCCAGTTTTCCATTGGCATTGAATCCTCTTTGTCGGAATTTTCCCGAATCGCATTATGAAACCGCTTCCGGCTTGTCGGCATAAAATCTCTGTTGCCAAATCGAAATTTTTTAATCACGGCCTCGCCGATGTCCGTCCATCGCCACTTGTAAAAATTCCAAATCGGAAACACCAGAATCAGCCAGCCCATTTCATCCGGCGTGACGCGATAACGGTGTTTGGACGGCGCACACCGATCTTTATCAAAAAAATAACGCTCTTGTTTTTTCTCTGACCGAGCCTTTCGCCGCGTGAACGAAGTCACCAACGGATGTCTTGCATAACCTCTTTGTCGAGAGAGCCAGCCAATCAAACAAGCCCGCGCTTCCAATGGAGTTTGTGGTTTTTTGTCACGCTTGCCCAAAGCGCGGTCACAATGCTTTTCCAAAAGATGTTCGTGCCAGCGGTAACGCGCTTGCTGGTAAGCGTGGAAACGGCGGCAGAAATGTTCACACAACTTTACACCGTCTGGCCAATCCGAAAAATTGGCACAATTCCAAACAGCCATCTTATCATTATCAGGATTTGGTGCCTCGTATTCCTTTTCCACCATTTCCATCGCCCAAGCGTTAATTTCTATTTCCCAAAATCTTTGCGCGTCCAAGAGTGTTTGCACGTAGCCTTCAGGGTGCTTCATCGAATAATTGGTCGTATTGGGAATCCAAGCTGGCGGTGATGGAAGCGAATTATGCGCGTATATGTCGCCCCAGACGCATTGCCAATTCAAAGGATTGCCAGCTTTGATTTTATCGGCGCAAGGAATTTTGGAAGCGTCGCCAGCAAACCTTGACCAGATAGTCAACGCCAGCCATTTAGCCGTGCCGAAATCTGGAAATGAAAACGCTCTTGGAAAGAGCGGATTGAACGCCCAAGAAGGATTGTCAATCAATCGCTGCGTGTGCGCTCGCAGTTCCACTTGGGATGGATAATGGACGTTAGGAAGCCGACCATCAATAATTTTGGTTTCTGTCTTTTCCATCATCGCCACTATCGCCGACAAACGCCAATGACGCAATTGGCTACGGTGCTAACTGCGCCACTACCCGAAAGAATCGGTTCGTATAATTTGCTCCATAACTTCCCGGCAGAGACGGATACCAATTTATCAGGTCAGGACTTGATTCGAGAATGATGTTCACCGAACCGCCTGAATCCGCAGGGATCACAACGGCAGTCCTTGGCACGAAAGTCGAACTGGACACAGTATTCGGAGTGCTGACTTCAATTGTGCAAATAGCAAAGGCAGTAGTGTTAACAGTCCTTGTTACTGAAATAGTTGCTGGCCCCGCGATAGCCGGTAAGTTACTAGAAGCTGGTGAATTACTACTGGTGCTAGCGAGCAATACGAAAGCAGCATTTGTGTGGTCGCTAAAACTGACCTGTAATGCGCCAGTTCCGATTGGATTGCTGTATTCGCCGCCGCTTACATAGGCATAAATAACTTTGGCAATTTGACCTGATTGAACATTGTAACTTGCATTTGTTAGAGTGGGAGCGCCGGGAGCAACATAAAGAGTTACGTTTGTCATGGAGCATTGAGCTTGGCCTGTTGACACACAGGCCAAGAAAAACAGCGAGACAGAAAATAATTTATTTTTCACTGGTTATCCTTACGCCACTGCTTCTTCCAGAACCACTTCGGGATGCCGCGATGCCACGCGCAACAACACCCGCGCCGCGCCCGTCGGCTTGCGCCGTCCCTGTTCCCAGTTGTGCAGCGTCTTGACGGAAATGCCAAGCAGTTCCGCAAACTTGTTTTGCGAGAGCCGCAACCGCGTCCGCGTGGCCGCAATGGTTTTTTCCACACGTTGCCCGCGCTGATACTCTTTCGGATCAAGCTGGCGGCGGTGCAATTGTCCATCCTTGCCGTGCGTCACGCTCCACACGCGCGACGGCGCGGCGTCACCCTGCCGCACGGCTTTCGCCTGCCGGAGTGCTTCGCTCAATTCCTCAAATCGTTCTTTGTTCATGTCTTGTAATCCTCAATCAGTGTCCGCAGTTGTTTCAATTCGCCCGCGCTCAAATTTTCCTGCTCGTTCTTCGCGTAAATGTCCAGCATCAGAATCCGGTCGCGGGCAACCCCCCAATAATAAATCATCCGCGCTCCGCCGCGCTTGCCGTGTCCCTTTGCCACCACGCGCAATTTCCCGCAACCCGCCGGACTTCGGAATCACCTTGCCCGCGTCTGGCCGCGCCAGCAGCAGCACTTGCACGCGCGCCAAGTCGTCATCGTCCATCAAATCCATCACGCGCTTGGTGAACGGTGCAAATTCTTCAAAGACCATTGACGCCAACATACGCCAATGACGTAGAATGTCAAGAACGACGTTTCACTTAAAAGCGGGGATACCTTAAACGAATGGCTGGGCGCAAAATCCCCCTGCCACCGGCACGCGGCGGAGGGCAGGTCGCCCGCGCGAGAAAAAAGAATTATTGTTTGCCAAAAATTTAGTCCGTTGCTCGCTCACAGGCGACAAGTTTCAGACTCCGCGACATGGCCGATTTTAGGCGATTTGTTATGACTTTCTGTTATGACCTCGCCCATTTTGGAAGCCTAAAAACTCACAATCTCCTTTATTTACAAGGGTTTGTAGCGCATACGGGAATCGAACCCGTCTTTCAGCCTTGAGAAGGCCACGTCCTAGCCGATAGACGAATGCGCCATTGAATCAAAGGTTGAAGGTGGAACGTTGCGGCGTCAAGTCCCTGAATGCTTCCATAAATTTCTAACCATTTATGTTCCATGTCATTCCTGACTAAAATTCCAAAGACCGCTTGCATTGGCGATTCCACAATTTACCTTGCTCACAAACATGAAATTAAAGCGGCCATCATTGGTTTCCAAAGGCACTTTGACCCGCCTTCTCCAGGCCGCAGGCGAATCATGGAAGCGTTGTGATTTTCAACAGGCGATTGAATTGATGGAACGCGCCCACCGTTTGGATCCGGCTAATCCCGGTCTTTTGCTGGATTTGGGCCGGCTTTACGGATTGCGCTATGATTATGCCAACGCCGAGCGTTGTTTTGAACAGGCAGTGCGGATTGCGCCTAAAAAATCGCAAGCATTGGTGGCTGCGGGCCGGCAAAGTCGCGAATTTTTAAACCAGTCAATGGCCGAAATTTATTTCCGGCGGGCGCTGGAGCAGAAAGATGTTTTGCCCGAAACCATAATTGGACTGGCGGAGATTTATGAACGCACCCGGCGTTCGGAAGAGGCCGCTGATTTGGTTGCTCGCGCCTTGCAATTAAACGCTGCCTGCTCTGCAGCGCTTCTTTTGCGCGCGAAGCTGGAGCGTCAAGCGGGCCGAATGGATCAAGCTGAAAAAATTCTCCGGGACATTCCAGACAAAGCCGAACCCGTCCTGCGCCTTCGAGGATTATATGAATTAGGCGCCATCCTGGATCGGCAAGGACGTTACGACGAAGCCATGACCGCTTTTATCGAAGCCAAAGCACCGCTGCGACTTCAAGCCGACCGGCCCATGGCGGAACTTAAAATCATACGGACCCGGATAAAACATGTGGTCGAGAATGTCTCGGCTGATACGCTGCATCACTGGTTCGCTTCCGCCAATGAATTCAAACCGCTTCACAAACTGGCATTGCTTGGCGGCCATCCGCGCTCCGGCACGACGTTGCTGGAACAAGTTTTGGATGCTCATTCCGATATTATCTCGGCGGAAGAAACCGAGATTTTTTACAATGATGCCTATGGTCCGTTGCTGCGCGGACTGCCTGATGATACCGCCATGTATTCGGCGCTGACGACTGCCACCCCCGACAAACTTCAGCAATCCCGCCAGAATTATTTTCGTTCCATGGAATTGACCCTTGGCAAAACTGTGGCGGAAAAATTGTTGATTGATAAAAATCCTTCCTACACCTTTTTGATTCCCGCGCTCATCCGCATCTTTCCAGAAGTGAAACTGCTCATCACCTTGCGCGACCCGCGCGATGTCGTTTTAAGCTGTTTTATGCAAAACCTGCCGCTTAACCATGCCAGCGCAGCGTGGCTGACGCTTGAAGGCGCCACCGAGGAATACACAGCCCTGATGGGCACCTGGCAAAACATTGCTCCCCGTATTCTTAATCCTTACCTGGAAATCCGCTATGAAGACATGGTGAACGATCTGGAAGCCGTGGCGCGGCGCGCGCTCGGCTTTTTAGAAGTGCCGTGGGATGAACGCGTGCTGGGCTTTGATGAACATGCCCGCCAAAAAGTCGTGCGCTCGCCCACTTATGCCGAGGTGACCAAACCCGTTTTCAAAACCGCCGTGGGCCGCTGGCGGCATTATCAGAAATATCTGGAACCGCACCTCGCCAAACTGGAGCCGTTCGTGAAAGCGTTTGGTTATGAATGAAGAATAAAATTAGCAATTCAATGTAACTTTGGCACACACTGCGATGGCGATAGGTTAATGAACAGGCCAAAAATAAATAGCCTGCAAGGCTGTTCCATCGTAGCCGAGGGGAACGCCCCTCGGGTCTGGTGAATGGATGCTCCTTCGCCCTGTCAGGGCAAACCAAAAAGCTGGAGAAAGTTTGGACTGCCCTTTCAGGGCGAATCAAATTTGGATATTCATTCCGAGGGCGATGCCCTCGGCTACGATGGATCAGGCCATTGGCCTGAAGGTGCCAAGGTTAACTTGAAAGGCTATAGCCCGCCTAACCCGCCGGGCATTTGAAATACCAAAGCGGGTCAACTTATGATTTCCACGGCGCGATGTGAAATGCGCGTGTCAAATGTCACCAATTTCATGCGATGGGCCGCCGCCAGTTCAGCCAGATAAAAATCCGTCACCTGCCCGGAATTTTGCGCGGAACTTTTCAGGGCCTTCAAATCATCCGGCACGAAAAGCGGTCCATGATGGGAAATGAAATCGCTTAAGGCTTCCCGCGCCACCGGCATGGGAACGCCGTAAATTTTAGAATGCGTGACTATCCTTAAAAAGCCGGTTTCACAAAGCGGACAGGTGGCCAGCGATTTTCCGGCCAGCCATTTATCGGCAACTTCATGTTGCGTGTGGGAATCCAGGATGGCGGCGATCAAAAAATTTACGTCCAGCAGATATTTCATGGCAGGCTGCCCAAGGCCGCCTGAACCTGCTCCGGCGTGACTGCCGGGCCGCCGGCCAGGACGGAATGCCTGCCTTTGCGCCTGACCAGATGCATGTGATGCCGCCGCGACTTTGGTTTCTCCAGACGCACCAGACGCAACCGCCCATCGCCTTCCGGCTCAACTGACACCACGTCGCCCGTGTCAATGCCCGCCTCTTTGCGGGCTTTGGCCGGAATAACCATCTGGCCGCGACCATAAATTGTTGCGTTCATGGGATTATCTTAAAGCAAGCATTGCTTACAGGCAATGAAATTGGAAAAAATAAAAGAGCCGCTCCCCGGGGAGCGGCTCTTATGAAAATAAATTGATTTTTTTATCAGGCCGCCGGGCTTGGTTTGACAGTCAAAAAGCATGTGTTATGGTTGGCGCATGAGTCATCAGCTCCAAGTGAAAGGCGTGACCGATGAAATCAAGGAGCGGCTGGCGGCCAGTGCGGAAAGAAATTTTCGCAGCGTGAACCAGGAAGCGCTGGCCCGCATCCAATTTAGCTTTGAAATGGAAGACTCGCTCCGGTCAAAGACGCTTCAGAAAATGATTGATGAAGGTCTGGCCGGTTCTTCGCGTCCCGGCACACTTGCCCGGCTCCGCGCCATCGCCGCCAAGGCCCGCGCCGCCGCCAGATGAAAAGCATCTTCAGTTCGATTTTTGAAGACGACTTTGCCGAAATCATCACGCGCTTTGCCCGCGAAGTCTCGCCTGCCCTTTCCATCCGTTTTGAGAACCGCATGGCCGAAGCGTTGGAACTGATTGCCGGTCAGCCGGAAATTGGCCGCCGGCGGAAAGATTTGCCGCAACCCGCCCTCCGAAGTTTCCGCGTGACCGGATTCGGCAGCTATCTGATTTTCTATCAATTGCGGAAGCATGAGATTTTTTTCATCCGCTTGCTGCATGGAGCGATGGATCTTCCCGCGATGTTCCCGGAAGCTTAAAACAGTTTCCTTATTTTTCGATTTCAGTAAGCGGCAAGGAAAAATAATGGGACACGGTGGAACGTGTCCTGACCGGGGTGGATGCGGCCGGGCGCGTTCCACCGCAATCCCGACTAAACTTTCAAAGACCGCTTGCATTGGCGGTGGCACAATTTACCTTTCTGACCACCATGAAATTAAAGCGGCCATCACTGGTTTCCAAAGGCACTTTGACCCGGATGCTTCAGGAAGCGGAGCAGGCCTGGCGGGAAAAAGACTTTCAAAAAAATATCGAGTTATTGGAACGCGCCAGCCGCCTTGATCCGGCCAACGCCGCTATTTTGCTCCAATTGGGCCGGATGCACGGCTTGCAATATAATTATGCCGCCGCCGAACGTTGTTTCGAGCGCGTAGTAAATTTCGCCGCGCGCAAAACCGAAGCTCTGGCGTTGGTCGGCGCGCATTCACGCGATTTTCGCAATTCCGAAATGGGCGAACGTTATTTGCGCCGCGCCGCCGAGCAAAATGATGTCTCGTCGGAAATCCTTGCCGAACTGGCTGAAGTCTATGAACGCTTGCGCCGCAACGAGGAAGCCGCTCAATTGATTGATCGGGCTTTGCAGTTAAATCCCGCCTGCGCGCTCGCATTGCTCGGTCGCGCCCGGTTGGAACGGCAAGCAGGACGGTTGGATGCTGCCGAACAATTACTGCGCTTTTTTCCTGCCAACGCTCATCGTCTGATCCGTGTTCGCGCGCTCTACGAATTGGGCGGCATTTTGAATCGGCAAGGTCGTTACGATGAAGCCATGACCGCTTTTCTTGAGGCCAAGGCCATCTTAAAACCGGAGGCCGCGCCCTTTGCCGCCACTTTGGAAACGCTGCATGCCCGCTTAAAATATGTTTCGGAAAACCTTTCAGTGGAAATGCTCCGGCGCTGGTTTGATTTCGGCCAAAATTTGCAGCCGCCCAAACGTCTCGCCTTGCTCGGCGGCCATCCGCGTTCGGGAACCACTTTATTGGAACAGGTTTTGGATTCGCATCCCGATATTGTTTCCGCCGAAGAGACCGAGATTTTTCTTGATGAAGCTTACATTCCCCTTTCGCGCCATTCCCCGCCAAACACCTTGATGCTGCCGGTGCTGGAAGCGGTCACGACGGCCGCATTGAAACAAGCGCGCGCCGCTTATTTTCGTTCCATGGAATTGTCGCTCGGCAAACCCGTTGGCGAACGGCTGCTGATTGATAAAAATCCTTCGCTCACTTTCATGGTTCCCGCCCTCATCCGCATCTTTCCAGAAATTAAATTACTGATTGCCTTGCGCGATCCGCGCGACGTGTGTTTGAGTTGTTTCATGCAACCCTTCTTTCAAGTCGCCCAAACCAATTCCGCTTATATGACCTTGCAAGGCACCGTTGAAGAATACATTTCCATCATGGGCATGTGGCGGGCAGTGGCGCCGTTGATGAAAAATCCCCATCTTGAAGTCCGCTATGAAGACATGGTGAACGATCTGGAAACCGTGGCGCGGCGCATGCTCGGCTTTTTGGAAGTGCCGTGGGATGAACGCGTGCTTGGCTTTGATGAACATGCCCGCCAAAAAGTCGTGCGCTCGCCCACTTATGCCGAGGTGACCAAACCCGTTTTCAAAACCGCCGTCGGCCGCTGGCGGCATTATCAGAAATATCTGGAACCGCACCTCGCCAAACTGGAGCCGTTCGTGAAGGCGTTTGGTTATGGATGAACGAGATTTACGCTTTCTGCGAATTTAGCTTCAGCCAGATTCTATAGCCATCTTCGTTCAACTCGCCAGCAGCCAGCGCCAAGGTTTTTTCCACAACGGACTCTTCAGACGCAGTGCAAACCAAACCATTCAATTCAAGAAAAGTCACTGCAACCATAAAGCCGGTGCGTTTGTTGCCGTCCAAAAACGGGTGATTCAAAATAATGCCTGCCGCATAACTGGCCGCCATTTCTTGGAGGGTGGGAGAACCGTAGGCAAGGAGGTTTTGTGGTTTGGCCAAGGCTGATTCGAGCAGACCTTCATCACGCACTCCGGCAAGACCGCCGTGCTGGGCCAGCATCATTTCATGAATGGCAAGACAATCGGTGCGATCCAGCCAAACCGGCCCTTTCATTTTGCCAATTCCTTCAAGGCATGGCGATAACGGCGGCTCAACTTTTCTGCCACCTTCAGCTTGCGGGCGAATTCAGGATTACTGGCGGTGATGCGAAAACCGCCATCGGTTGTGTCCGTGAGATAAATGGCGTCACCGTCGTCCGCGTTCAGGCAGGCGAGTGCTTCTTTGGGCAAGACGACACCCACCGAATTGCCGACTTTGCGAAGTTTTAATTCCAAAACCATGAAGCCAGGGTAGCTCCAAATGTAATAACTTCAAGAAAATAAAAAAAGAGCCGCCCGGAGGGGCGGCTCTGGTGAAAAGAAACAATAAACTGACAATTACGCTTTTTTGCGGCGGAAAGCGACGAGCGAGGCCAAACCACCCAAACCAGCGGCGCGGGTTCGGGAATGAATGTTCTGTTTGTTGTTTCACAATTCCTCAAAAATTTTTGGCAAATCCATCATGCCATGTCTGACGCGAACTATTTCAATCTCTGTTTTAATGATATAGAAAACCAGCCAGTTTTCAAATCCATCCACACGCCACGAACGCAGGCCGGGCGGCCTTAAATCAGGTCGCACCCGTCCCAAGGCAGGTTGCCCTGCCAGGGCCACGAATGTATCTTGCGTCCGTTGCCAAAATCTGGCGGCTGCCTCATCGTCCGCATGATCTCGAAGATAGGTCATGGTTTCTTCG
>Ga0207933_1000607_pt1 | contig 33726 bp, 25 predicted proteins | sample NGESurdeep092012_4_FD_184488 | JGI IMG/M metagenome (GOLD analysis project Ga0207933, IMG submission 184488) | Arctic peat soil microbial communities from Barrow, Alaska - NGEE Surface sample F53-3 deep-092012 (SPAdes) | ecosystem: Environmental > Terrestrial > Soil > Wetlands > Peat ... | reverse complement strand
AGGATTCGTTCTACTACCCAGGATTCGTTCTACTGCCCAGGATTCGTTCTACTGCCCAGGATTCGTTCTACTGCCCAGGATTCGTTCTACTGCCCCAAGGGCCAACGGCCTGGGACGCCCAGCCCCAGATACCAATACGGCACAAAGCCCAAGGGCCAACGGCCCGTTCTATACCAGCCTGGGGCGGAGCCCCAGGTACCGTTGCGGCACAAAGCCGAGGGCTGAAGGCCCGATCTATAGTGCAACAAACGAATGACTCAGGACACCAGCACGTCGCGATCAAGTGAGGGCGCGGCGGTAATGGCGCTCGCAAACATCCCTACAGCAGCGGCAAAATCAAAATTGAGGGTCGCAGAGCGCGCGGCGCGGATGCGCCCGGTCACACAGACCAACCGCGGTCGTGACGGCCCCGGCGAAAGCGTTTGATGACACGACAACCAAACATGTATTGATTCTAATCCCGGCCTCTGATATATTTTCGGGGAATCATCAAGTGGTTACCAAAGTCATGCGAACTATCAATTACTTCCGTCACCGGAAGACCACCAGGAATGGAGCGTTTTATGACAAAGATGTACTTCGCTGCAACATTCGCAGTATTGCTCATATTCGGATCATTGACCGCAATGGCGACTCCCATTCCCATCGACCCTGTCCACAGCGTCAGCAAACTCGACGGCATCTATGGGTCGTACTTCGGCACAATCGATCCTGGCGCGACTGGAGCCGACGACACGCTGAACTTCGCGGCTACCGCATTCGGCCATGAGTTTGCCATCGACCTCACGGACGGCTCAGGTCTGATCGAGGATACGATTTACAGCCCCGGCTCCGTCAGCGTGTCACTCATTACCCCCGGTGATTCCTTTGAATTCGATGGTCTCTACTCCGGCAATCCAGTCATCGGCACCAGCTGCGTCGCATCCAGTACCGTAGCGTGCGTGGTTCTCACCGGCGACCCGCAAGACCTGACCTCGGTGTTTACCTCCCTTGATGCGGGCAATGGACTTTTCGGAGACGGAGCTTTTCTCGCCGTGAACGGATCTCTGGTGCCGGAGCCGTCCTCGCTGATGCTCCTCGGCACAGGTCTCGCCGCCGCGGTCGGTATGGCTCGCCGCCGCTTCGCCCGCACCGCTTAACACTCCTGCTGCAAACAATCGGCCCGTCAGCCTCTCCTGTAAAGGACAAGGCTGGCGGGCCAGCTCATTTAAGCTCCGCATCCCCAGGGTTCCTCTCCCAATCCGCCCTCCGGGCGTATCACGTCCTTACCTCGGCCGGCACTCATTTTCACTTCCCGCCCACCTCTCCCGGCCGCTTCGCATCTCACCTCCAGGAGTTAAGCCCCATGACGATCCATAAAATCTTTCGCGCTAACCGGCTGCCCGCCGCCGCTCTCACAATTTTCGCCGCCCTTGCCCTTTCGACAGCTGGCTGCAAGAGCAGCGGCCAGGCCGCTCCCAACACCACCGCCAACAGCGGCGATCCAGCCGCCGCGAACCTCGCGGAAGGCCCGCAAACCGCCGCCAACGGCCAGCCCACCCAGGTCATGGGGACCAGCCAGTCCTACGCCCCCCAGCAGCAGTCGCAGGACTACCCCCAGCAGCAGGCCGCCCCAATCGAGCAAAACTACCCTGACCAGCAATACAGCGACGACGACCAAGTCGATACCTACGCCCCCGATGCGCCGCCCCCGCTGCCCGAATACGAGCAGCCACCCGCTCCCGACCCCAACTACCTCTGGACCCCCGGCTACTGGGACTACGGCACGGACGGCTACTATTGGGTCCCCGGCGTCTGGGTTGCCGCACCCTACTACGGCGCTCTCTGGACCCCCGGATACTGGGGCTTTTTCGGCGGCCGCTACGGCTTCCACCACGGCTATTGGGGCCGCCACATCGGGTACTACGGCGGCATCGACTATGGCTTCGGCTACAGCGGCTTCGGCTATGAAGGCGGCTACTGGAACGGCAACAATTTCTACTACAACCGCTCCGTCAATCGCATCAACGACCGCAACATCCGCAACGTCTACAGCCATCCGGTAACCGTCACCAACAACACGCGCACCAGCTTCAACGGAGGCCACGGCGGCATCCAGGCGCGTCCACGACCCGCCGAAGTTACAGCCATGCGTGAGCAGCACACCCGCCCCATGCAGACCCAGGTCGAGGTCCGCAACAATGCGATGAACAACCGCAACCAGTCGTTCAAAGCCAACCACGGCCGTCCCGCCGAAGCCGTCTCCACCCGCCCCGTCGCCGCAACTCCCGGAATCGTCGCTCCCCCCGTTCGCGGAGGCTTTGGCGGCAACCGCCCGGCTGAAAACAACAACCGCCCCGGCGAAATGAACCGCCCGGGCCAGCCCGTCCAACCCAACGCCGGTCGCCCGGCAGAAGCCGGTCGTCCAGCGGAAGCGAACCGTCCAGCCCAACCGGGCCGCCCCGCCGAAACCGGCCGCCCCGCCGAAACCGGCCGCCCCGCCGAAACCAACCGCCCAAACCAGCCGGGTCGCCCCGCCGAAGCCAATCGCCCCGCCGAAATTAACCGCCCCACCCAGCCAGGCCGTCCCACCGAGGCCCGCCCACCCGCCGAAATCAACCGTCCCGCCCAACCTGGCCGCGCCAACGAGGTCAATCGTCCCGCCGCCCAGCCAAACCGCGCACAGCCCGTTCCGCAGCGCCAGCCGGAAATGCGGCGTCCCGAGGCCCAGCCCCGTGCCGAAGCCCCCCGGCCAGCCCCTCAGCAGCGCATGGAAGCCCCCCGTCCGGCCCCTCAACCCCGCGCCGAAGCGCCTCGTCCGGAACCCCGCGCCGAAGCTCCCCGGCCGCAGCCACGCGCCGAAGCCCCTCGCCCCGCCCCGGCGCACGTTGAAGCACCTCGGCCAGCGGCCCGTCCCGCACCTGCAGCACGTCCCGCTCCGGCAGCACACGACGGACACGACGAGAAACCCCACTAACTAACCCGCACCGGCCACCCGAAAGGGCCGCCTCGATCATCGAAGCGGGCCTTTCCTTGTCCCATAGTTCCCAAGGACCACATTTCATGGTGCTTTTATTTCAATGAGTTGGAACCCACATCTTTTGGCTTGCTGAGCGAGTTTCTGTTGCATCCTCTGGTTGTCCTGGATTTCCTGAGTAGCGAAGACGGACTCGTCATAGGGCTGGCGGGTGTGGACCAGGTGGAACAGGATTCGTGTGCCGCGCGTGCCCGCGACAGACTACCTCTCTCCACCAACCAGGTGAAGTCCAATCAGCTGCGGCTCTATCTCTCCGCTCTGGCCTGCACCCTCAGCTTTAGGGAACGGGCTTGCTGCGCATCCGGGCGACAGTCTCCCATTGCGCGCGCTGGCAGCGCTGCGGCGGCAGGCCTTTTAGAATCATCTCCAGATCGTCCACCACCATCTGGCCCATGAGAGGCCAGATTTCAGGGATGTTGCCGGCGCGATGGGCCTGAAGCAGCGTGTTGGGCGTCGAACGCGCGCGATGGTCCGCCGGAATCGGTTCGTCCGGCCACACGTCGATCGCGGCGCGGATTTGCCCCGACGCCGCCGCATCGAGCAGCGCGTCGAAGTCCACAATGCCTGCACGGCTCACCAGCACAACGATTGCGCCGCGCGACATCAAATTGAAATAGCTGCTGTCGATCTGCCCGGCATTCTCCGTCGTCGCCGTCGCGAGCAGGAAGATGACGGAGGAGCGGCGAAAACATTCCTGCAACGAGACCGGCGTGACGCCCGCCTCTCGCAGCACCGCCGAATGTATCCAGGGATCGCAGGCAAGAATCTCTCCGCCGAACCCTCTGAGCAGCGGTAGCAGCGCCTTTCCCAGGTTGCCAAACCCTACGATGCCCATCGTCTTGCCGGAGAGCAGGAAGGAATCATGGTTGTCGCCTTCCCCATAAAGCGTCTCGCGGCCCGCGCGGATCGCCGCGTCCGCCTGGTGAATGCGGCGGGCCGAGCAAAGCGCCATCCCGAGCGCCATTTCCGCCACCGGTTTCGCGAAGACCGGACCGGTGGACAGGACCGGGATTCCGCGACGGTGACATTCTTCGTAATCGATGTTGGGGAGGAAATTGCTCTCGACGTTGAAGACGGCCTTGAGCCGGGGCGCACGGTCGAGGCGCTCGCGGGGCAACGCCGATTGGCCGATGAGCGCAACCGCTTCGGGGAGATAGCGGTCGATATGCTCCGCGGCGGCCGCGGGACCGTCGTGCCAGATGACATCGCCGAGCGCTTCAAGGCGGGCCTTGGTTGGCGGGTCGAAGATCAGATCGATCGGACGCGGGTAGGGGTCAAGCAGAATCACTCCCCGAGGAGTGGGATTCGCGGCATTATCGATAGGACCGGCGGGCGATATTTCCAAGTCTTCATCTCCCCAACAAACTACGCGGTGAAAGCCGGGGCTCAAACGCCCTAGGCATAGATGGCAAACTTCTCGACGACACGGCTGATGATGCCGTTCGGGCTGGGTGAATCCGGCTTCAGTCCGAGTTCGATCGAGGAGAAGAGGCCAAGCATTTGGCTGAAAATGACGTCCACCGCCGGACGGTACGCGTCGTCGAGATCGTCGAAGGCGGCACAGTGAAGGCTGTAATCGCTCGCGGCATTCGCCGCCCCTACAGCGACGATTGCGGGTACGACCTGCTTTGCGCGAATTTCGTTCAGCAGGTCGAGATCGTATCTCCGGCGTCGGTTGTCGGTGGAAACGAACACGGTGAAGAGGGTCTCCATATTCAACGAAGACATCGGTCCATGCCGCAGTCCGAGGGTCGTCTCGTACATCGTCTGAATCTCACCGCTGGTGAGTTCCAATAGCTTTAGCGCCGATTCGCGCGCCGTCGCTCCGAGCGCTCCGGCGCCCACAAAGCAAGCCCTGCGATAGCCCTGCTGCGCAAGGCTGTGCGCCAGATCCGAGCCTTCGTTCAGAACGAAATCCGCGGCGAGAGTCATCCGATCCAGCGTCTCGTCGAAAGGTTTGTCGTCCCACAGGTGCGCGAGTTGTTGACCGAACACGATCATGTTGGTAAACGATCCGGTCATCGCCAGGCCGCGGTCGTTGACAGCATCGTCCAGCAACATCGCGTAGCAGTTTTGGCACTGCTGCGCGAGTTCGACCATGCGCCCATTCTTGTTGCAACTCACGATGAGGTGTCTGACCCTGGGGCTTGATGTCAGGGCCTGCTCGAGGACGGCGACCCCCTCCGGGCTGTCTCCCGAGCGCGAAAACGAAATCCAAAGATAGTCGCGGTCCGGTATCACCAGATCGTCGCGATTGGTCAGCAAATCCGTACTGGCCACGGCCGATACCTCACAGCCCCAGCGCCTGCGCAGAAGATTTGCGATGGAATGGCCGATATAGTCTGAAGTGCCCGCCCCAACCAGGTAGATCGTCCAGCGCTCTCGATGGGCCTGCCGCAGAAAGTCCGCCAGATCGTATCGAGACGCCTCGAAGAGACGCTGCGTCGTCCTCCATGTCGCCGGCTGCTGTGCAATTTCGGCTGGCGTATAGAGTAGACCGCGCTCCTGTTTTTCAGATCGCGGAAGAGCCAGAAGGCGGGACAGGGGGTTCACCGTGGTATTTCCTCACTCAGCGCAAATGAAAAGAAACAATAAGAAGCTAAAGTAAACCACCATTCGGTGCCATTTGCAAGCGAAAAGACTCAAAAGGAAGCTCTTTAGAGATCGGCACGGCGATCTCACGGAAGATCGCTCAGTTGTCTGGCGGCGCGTACGCGCCCATGGAGGTTGAAGACCGACGTTGGCCAGAGACGTCCTGGCGCGGAAGTTCCGTCGCATAATGCGTGTTCATCAATTGATTTCAAGTGTGGCTCCCGATGGCATGAGGAAGGCTATCGGCCATTGTTCCTGGCGCCGATTTACCAGAGTGGACCAGTCCAGGACGGGCGTCGATGTGGCTGGCAATATTGTTGCCGCGGGCTCGATCTCCTTATACCGGAGAGCAAGCGTGTATGCGTCGCCGATCGCAAATATAGTCAGTGGTTGATGGATTGGATGTGAATGCGTATTCAGACTATGGATGAAGATCGCGGCGATATGGATGTCGTCCAGCATCTGGAGAAAGTAAGGCCGGCCCAGAAGGATGGAATTGTAGGTATAGCCCGCAAGGACGCTTGAAAGCGGGCTGGAGTACGCCTGGTCGAAGGTACCGCGCACAAGGTCGGGGTCGTCGGACGAGCGGGCGCGATAATTCATGCGGGTCTCGCCTCGGCCTCGAAGGTCGAACGAAAATACTTCGTAACCTTCATCTAGCAGCTTCGCAATTTGAGGCCAGTCCTTCTCTGTAGCTTTTCCCTGTAGATTGAGCCAGATGAGCGCACCCCTGGAGCGGCTTCCGTCCTTGTAGATGTGGAGCAGAGGCATTGCCAGGTAAGTGCTGTGATGAAGCAGGTACCGGTCGATATGCAACGTCCCACTGGCGTTCTTTCCAATGGCTTCCCATCCGACCTCGTGGGTTGAGGACGAGCCTGTGTACGGGCCGACAGCCCATGATGAGATATCGGGATATGGCTCACTTTGATATAGCTCGGCCAATGTTTTCCGTTCCCGCGGTCGGCGTTCTGCGGAATACTCCGCGATTAGACTGGTAAGTGGCCGACTATCGGGATAGTCGACCGATACCTGACCGCTGCTTGTTACATGGAGGTCGGCGTCGCTGAACGTTGTTACATGCGGAAGACCGTGCCGCAATGGCATGTCATTGAAGCGGTCGAGAAAATTGAGGGCGGCTTCCTGGTTCTTTAAAGAATATTGATGTGTGTTGTAACTCTCGGCAAAGCCAATGCGGTCGGCGTGCCCAAAGCGGGCGTAGAACGTGCGTACCTCGGAGTAAGATTTATGAGCGCCCTGGATGGGGAAAAAGTCCAGTGTAACTGTCGCAACCATTACCGGGCGCGGATACATCATCAATAACAGGCCCGCGTGGTCTACTCCTTTCGATAGGAATCCGAATAGATCCTGCTCGGGGTCACTATCGGGATCGACGAAGATGCGGTTTTCGACCCGCATCGGAAGCGCCGTGATGTAACAGGAAGGAATGACTACTTTAATGCGGTCATCCAACGCGCCGAGCAGGGCGGTTTGGAAGCCGCCGCCGCTGGTTCCCGTCACGCTGATCCTATGGCCGTCGACGTCGGGGCGACTAAGCAGATAATCCACTGCTCTCATGCCGTCCCATATTTCCCACCGCGCTAAATTGGTTCCGGCGAGATAGGCGAGGTTCCCCATCACAGCGTGTTCGGCGCATATGAGGTTATAACGGCTTTTCTTTGTTTTCGCATCCCAGAACTGACTTCGCTCGCCCTGCCCAACGGGGTCCCAACTGATGACGAGATACCCGCGCTGCACGAGTCGTTGGCAAAGGTCCTGATAGTGAATTTTTCCATTTTCCGAATGTCCGGCGGGTACCAGCACCGCGGGATGGACCTTCTCGCCATTCTCGGGAACATACACGAGAGCGGTCACATAGGAACCGGGAATGCTCTGGTAGATGAGCTTTTCTATGTGGAAGCCATTGGCGGCGATGCGGCCCGTGATGGTCGCGTGGAGATCGGTCTTCTCTGTGGGGAGGCCACCGATCATTTCGAGGACGGATTTTCGCAGCTCGGAACGCAGCCGAAGAAGATCGTCCTGAGTTTTCACCTGCGACCAGCGCGCCTGGCGAAGTTGGTCCTGATGCCATGCCAGGGCGGTCTGGTAGAGCAGATAGGACGTCATCTCCGGGCCTTCTGGCCCAGGTTGGGGCAGGACGCGGAAGGCCTCAGGTGGAAAGGGGCTTTCGGTCGGCGCCGGTGTTTGAGCCAACGTTTGTGCGGCGATCCCGAGGGATGAGATACAGAGGAAGGAACCGGTCAATACAAGGCTTTTCAGGTCGAACATACTGGTCTCCGTCCGGTTCGATTCCGGCAGTCGATAGCCATATTACTTTCTTTTTGCATCGTTGTGTTACGAATTGTAGAATAATGTTCTTGAACCGAGCGTACGGAGCAACCATGACCATCAAAGTATTTTCTTCTAAATCCGCTATGGCCGAGGCGGCAGCCAACGATGCCGCTGCGTCCATCCGCGAAGCGATTTCCCAGCGTGGACAGGGCCGGATCATTGCGGCCACGGGCGCCTCGCAGTTCGATTTTCTGGAGGCGCTGACAAAGGTTCCTGGAATCGACTGGGACCGGGTGGAGATGTTTCACCTCGACGAATATGTGGGTATTTCCGATCGGGCTCCGGCGAGTTTCTGCAAATACCTGAGAGAGCGTCTGATCGATAAGGTCGGCATCAAGAAGTATCACCTGCTCGACGGGACGCAAGATCCGTCGACGGTGATCGCGCGAGTGAGCGCGGAAATTCGCAAGGCCCCCATCGACGTTGCGTTCGTGGGTGTCGGCGAGAATGGGCACCTCGCGTTCAACGATCCGCCAGCGGATTTCGATACGCACGAGTCGTATACGGTCGTCGATCTGGATGAAGACTGTCGCAAACAGCAACTGGGGGAGGGATGGTTTCCCACGCTTGCCGATGTGCCGCGGCAGGCAATATCGATGACCATCCGCCAGATAATGAAGGCGGAACATATCCTATGTATCGCGCCGGATGCGCGAAAGGCGAATGCCGTCAAACTCTGTTTCGACGGCGAGGTCACTCCGATGGCGCCGGCGTCGATTCTGCAGCGGCATCCGAATGCGGCGATCTATTTGGACAGGGAGTCGGCGGCGCTGCTTCCCGCGACGACGATGGAGGCTTCCGCCGGTTGACGTTGCGGATGTTCCACCGCCACATGAGGGCCGCGCTGATTCGTAGCGAGTATCGCCTTCAACCACAGGCCCGCCATCAACCGGTGATACGGCTCCGTTTTGTGGATTCCGTCCATGCAGGGAAAGGAAGCGTGGTCCGGCGCGGCGTCGAGGATGGCGCGGGCCGGAATGATTTCGACACCGGCGGCTTTCGCAATCGCCGCGGTTTGCTCCGGGGTCGTATGGGGAACTTCAGAATCCTCCACATCGTCGAACATCATCACGCGAGCCCCCTCAGCGCGAAAGCCCGCAGCCATGGTCTTCAGCGCATCGACGTCGGCAGCGGTGCGGTTCGTCAGGACGAATAGAACGATCTTCGGCTTGTATGCAAGCGCCGCGGGATAGAAGTTTTTGTAGGCACGGGAGTAAGTCTGCCCGCCGGCCGATCCCTGCCAGAACTGCACGCGCGGATTCTCGGCTACAAACATGGCAGTCACAATCGGAACGAAGGACGATGGCGAAGACCAGTGCAGGTCCATCGTAAAAGAGTGGCCGAGGATAACGATCTTTTCCGCCGGCATGGCCTTCATCGAAGGAATCAGCTTCGCGATCTGCGGTTCGGCCAGTAGCTCCCGAGCGAGCGTATTCGCATCGCGGATGTGCAGGTTCTTCTCGCCCCAGTTCCAAATCTTTCTGCCCGCAATTTGCCATTCCGGAACGGAAAGCCCGAACGGAGATGCGCAGGATTTTCCCGCCAGCTTTTGCGCCGCGACAAGCATGTCCGCGTCGCTCCCCGGCAGCCCGAACTGGCCGACATATACCGGCAGCTTCAGCGCGATGTAGAAGTGATAGAGGTCCTGTAGGATGTCCCCATCGCGCTCCACTTCGAGCACTGTTTGATAGAGGTTGGCGACCGAGCGAATATTTACTTCCGGAGCTTGCGGCGCTTCTGCCCGCAGGTATCGCGTGAACACATTCACAGGAAGATCGGGCGAAAGCGTCAGCTTCGCATGGAGCAGAGGCTGAAGATCTTTGGCACGATCGAACGAACTTTGCATCGAGTCGGCCCATCTCACGACCGGCTCGTTTGGCTGCGCCAGAAGAGACTTCTGATGGTCGACGAGGCTCTGCAAAGTGGCGTTGTCGGGCGATGTATCGGGATAGCAGGCGCTCGACGCAGTGCCGCCCTTGCGCGCGAGCATCACCTGATAGGCGTGGATGCCGATGATATTCGCCTCGACCAATTGCGCGCGTCGCGAGAGGGCCGGTTGCGTTGCCACGGAAACCGAGGCAGGAGCTTCGGCCTCAAGCCCGGGTAGGAGCAACAGGCAGGCGGTCGCGGTGAGGAACAGTCCGCGAGCAGAGTGAAATGTCGCCGCACCTTTTGGGGAGCTGTTCCGATACATGTGCATGGCTGTCCGTTCTGCGTTGGGTTGACAAACCTTATATTTTGGCCGAAAGTAAGCAAAAGAAAGTTAGCATAATGAAAGATAACAATGCAAACTTTGACCGGCGCCGGCGTGCATTTCCGTGTTGCCGTCGAACCTTGAGATTGCGGAGTGAGCTTGATGAAGTCGATTTCTGCGTGTGTGGTGTTGGTCGTGGGAGCCCTGGCCGGCGCATGTAGTCCGGTCGCGGCACAAGTAAAAGTGTGGCAAGGCACCATGACGCTGCCGACGTATGGGGAAGGGAATCCCGATCCCAACCCGCCGTTCGATACCTATGGCACAACCCAGTTCAGCTATCCGTACACGCTGAGAAAGGACCTCACCGGGCAGAGTAAGGACCACACCTGGCGTGCCGTGTTTCTGGAGAATGAATATCTGAAGTGCAGCGTGCTGCCCGACATTGGCGGACACCTCTACACCTGCATCGACAAGATCAGCGGCCAGCCGATGTTCTATGCCAACCCATCGATCAAGAAAGCGCAGATCGGATATCGGGGCGCGTGGGCGGCGTTCGGCATTGAGTTCAACTTCCCGGTTTCTCACAACTGGGTTTCGATGTCGCCCGTCGATTTCGCGTATGCGACACACCCCGACGGTAGCGCGTCGGTGTCGGTGGGCAACATCGATCGCGTGTACGGAATGCAGTGGGGCGTGGAACTGATTTTGCGGCCCGGCTCGACGCTGCTGGAGGAGCGGGTGACACTGTACAACCGCAGCGACGTGCGCCATCGCTATTACTGGTGGAACAACGCGGGCATCCAGGTGTGGGACGATTCGAAGATTGAATATCCGATGCGGTTTGTCGCTTCGCATGGCTTTACCCTGGTCCGTCCCTGGCCCGTGGGGGATGACGGCGTCGATCTGAGTGTCATCAAGAACCAGCAGGACGGGCCGGTCTCGTATTTTATCCATGGAAGCCATGAGCCGTTCATGGGCATCTGGAACCCAAAGACGCAAACCGGCACCGTGCATTACGCCGAATACAGCGAACTGCCGGCGAAGAAGATTTGGACCTGGGGATCGGACGCCGACGGGCTCGCATGGCGCAAGGCGCTTTCCGACAACGACAGCGCCTACCTTGAAGTGCAGGCCGGCCTGTTTCGCAACCAGGAGACGTACGCGTTTCTCGATCCCGGCCAGACGATTCGCTTCAGCGAATACTGGATGCCTGTGCGCGGTACCGGGGGAATTTCGCGCGCAAACAAGGTCGGAGTTGTATCGCTTCAAGCGCACGGCTCCGATGTATCTGCCGCGCTGAATGTAAATGAGCGCATCGCCGGCGCGCAAATCAAACTGCTTCAAGGTGGAGAGACTTTGTGGACCGGGACCGCCGACCTGTCTCCTGAAAAAACGTGGTCGCGTACCGTGACTGCGAAAGACCCTGCTGCAAAGCTGACGTTTGAATTGAGGGACCGCGAAGGAAAGATGCTGTTGAGCCAGACCGACGGCAAGTACGACTGGGACCCGGAGTCGACCATTCATGTCGGCCCTCAGCAGGTCTATGACACGCCCGCCATGGACAACAGGACCGAAGACCAATGGCTGAAGCTTGGCGCGGACCAGGAGATGAACGGCAAACTCGTGCTCGCGCTCCAGACGTACGATGCGGCGATAGCAAAGCACCCCGAAAGTCTCGCGTTGCAAATGGCTGCGGGAAGGCTGGCCGCATCGCAGCAACACTATGCTGAAGCGGTGAAGCTGCTCCAGGCAGTGCAGAAGCGCGACACGCCGAATGCGGAGCTCGCCTACTATCTTGGCGTTGCGGAGGATGGTCTGGGCCACGCGCGGGAAGCGCAGACCGCTTACGACGTTGCCTATCGTCAGGCTGCATTTCGTGCGCGGGCCGCACTTCGCCTTGGCGAACTACAGGCGCGGCAGGGAAATTTGCATGCCGCGGAGGCGTTCCTGAAGGACGCGGTTGCGGATGCTCCGCTGGACATTCGCGCCTTGGAGCAACTGGAAGCGGTCACTCGCGCGAACGGCAACGCGGCGGCAGCAGACGAACTCGCGCGGCGGGGACTCGCGATCGATCCGATGAGCGATTTTCTTAAGGAAGAGACAGGCAAACCCGACTTACCTCATCTGGCCGCCGATCCATATCGCGTTCTTCGAGTCGCTACCGAGTACATGCAACTCGGGCAATATCGGCAGGCCCTGACCGTGTTGCAGCGCACCTATCCCGAGGTTCCAGCCGACCAGAGCGAGCCCGGTTCGGTGCTGCCGCAAAATCATCCGATGGTCCTGTACTACGCGGCGTACTGCCAAGCAAAGCTGGGCGAGGATGCTCCACAAAATTGGCAGGCTGCGGAGGCGCTTTCGCCGAGCCTCGTCTTCCCATCCTCCACGATGGACCGCGAGGTGCTTGAGGCCGCTCTTGCCGCAAACAAGAGCGATGGCACCGCCCACTATTTATTCGGGACGCTGCTCTTTTCCAAGGACCTCGACGATCGGGGGATTGAGCAATGGACAGAGGCCAAGCGCCTTACTCCAAAGCTGCCGGTGCTCGATGCGGATCTGGGCAAAGCATGGCTGCACGTCAAAGGCGACCCGCAGCTCGCTCTGAGGTCTTTTCGCGAAGGCGTCAAAAATGACCCGACAAACGCAGCTGTTTACGACGGGCTCGATGAAGCGATGAGCATCACCGGCGTTGCGGCGAAAGAACGCGCCGAGGCGCTGGGGAGCTATCCGTCGCTCCCCACGATGCCGGCGAACCTGGTGTATCAACTCGCCCTGACGCGCGCGGAGGCGGGCCAGTTTGACGAGGCGCTGGCGCTCTTCGATGGCCGCTTTTTCCCCAGCGAAGAAGGCGGCGTCAAGTCGTCGCAGGTGCTCTTCGAGATCAAGTTGATGCAGGCTGAAGCCGCGGCGAAGGCTGGAAGATGCGCGGATGCCGACGAATTTTTTGCAGGCGACCACTCAGGACTTGCGGTGAATGGCGCCGTTTCACAAGCCGATGTGCGACTGGCCGCGATTGCGAAGACGTGCCGGCATCCACAGCAGTCCACGCAACTCTTGCAGCGGGCGGCTGCCAGCAAAATCGGCGCCGATGCTGCGTGGGTCGACAGAGCGGAAAAGCTATTGGGCACGTATGATGCGGCGCGAGACCTGCCGAAGCTGCAAGCGGCGCTCGTCTCTGCCGAGCGTGTGAAGGACACCAGCGCCTTCACCGGCTGGTGGTGGTACAACATTGGGACAATGCAAGCTGCGCTCCATCATGGCGGCCAGGCCGCGGAGGCGTTTCATCGGGTGCTGCTGTTGCCCGACAGCATGATGTCGCACCATCTGGCCCGTGCTGCCATGGCCGACATCGGAAGCGCCAAATAGCTTCAGAGTGCGTGAAGACTCATTCGACTTGTAGGCGGAAAGAAGCTGGCGCCGGATTGAATTTGAACGACGCCATGCTTGTTCGCGCGAACCTCCTGCGAGCGCAACGGCACGCCTGGCGCCGGAGCATTTCCTGTCGCAAGGTTGCTGCCTACGAGCTCGAGGTTGTAGTGGCGGTCCGCTTCAAGGCCGGCGACCCAGATCGCGCAACAAGGGAATGTAGGAAGCGTCACCTCCACATAGTCGAGCGGCATATCCTGGGCCGGGAACAGAGCGACGCTTCCGGCTTCTCCGGTGACAGCGAAACCGGCACCCGCAATCCCGGAGCCCTGTAGTAGCTCGACGCTGAAGCGACCAGTCTTTCCACGGTCGCCAATCTCGAATAGATGAAGGAAGTGATCTTCGAGCTGAGGTGCAGAAGGGGAAACTTCGACCCTCCACGCTCCGGGAACGACGTTGCGATGGTTGGAGCGCTCGATGCTCTTGATATCGTCGCCATAAAATTTCTTCCACATCGCCAGTTCTTCCGGATCGCTCGGCAGCGGCCCGCCTTCCGCCGGTTCCAACGGCCAGTTGCGGCCGCTGCCCCATGGGCCGCCGCTGGCATTGCCGGGCGTCCAGAACTCATGGCCGGGGCCGCCGCGCCGCGATGTGATGTGGCTTGCGGGGAGAAGAGTGTGAACCAAAACCTCACCTTCGCCTTCCTGCAAACGGAAGCGGCTGGCGTTGCCAAAGTTCTCTTCTCCATTGCTAGTCGCGGTGCCCGTTCCATCGATCCATGGCATGTTGACACCATGCAGCAACCATGACTTGTGAAACGCGGGATCCGTGCTGATGACGCGGTCGAAGACCAACAAAACATCCAGCCCGGGAAGATAAAGCAATTGCCGCGTGAAGGTCCGCAACTTGTGCTGTGAGTATGCGCGGGTCGCATCGCCGAAAGCGTAGTGGTAACTTCCGCCGCCATCGGTTCCCTCCTCGCTGTCGACGATCGCAAGCCGGCCCTCATCCCAAAGGTCGCGCGTCTTTTCCCAATCCTCGCGGCTGCGCACCGTATTCCAGAACCGCGAAGAATCCATGCGCTGGCCACCGTCGTTGGCGGCCTCCAGCAGATTTTCGGACCAGAAAAAATGTTCCTTCGGATCGAAGATCAACATGGTGTTGTGCGCGACGGTGCGCCGATAGTAGTTCAAATAATGTGGGCTCTCCGACTCCGTGTAATCGGCGCCGCTATCGATCGCAAGATATCCGCGGTGGAAGATGGTGAAATGTCCGCGGTCCAGATGCTGATGCTTGGCGAGGTACGGCCCGCAATCGAACTCGATGCGCGTGACGTTCGGCCCCCATCCATTGCGGAATACGACCTGGTCCACTCCGGTGAAGTGCCGATGGAGCGGAAGTTCTTCCGGTTTTGTCAGCGAAGGGTTGCGCGGCGAGACGTCAGGGTCGTTCCACATAAAATCGAGAACAGGCAACGCCCACATTTGCGCGAAAAAGCCGCTGTCGCGAAGAAGCCATGCCGCGTAGGGATTCTTGAAGCGGTTGACGGCGTAGCCAAGGACCGCGGTGTCGCGGTCATCGAGGATCGGGTACTCGTTATCGCCTTCGCGCGAGGGCGTGCCGTCCGGCAACAATTTGTAGAGATACGTATAGGCCATGCTCCTGTAAATCCCAAAGCGCAGCGCGGGGTCGATGCCCGTCGTCGTTCTCTGCAACTCGGCGAGCATCGCCATCGGCACATACGCGATGCGCATGTAGTCCATCGACTCGTGATAGCTGCCGTTTGGCGAGACCATCTCGGACACTTCCAGGATGTTCTGAAACGCGCGCGCAGCCTTGCTTTTCAGCTCCTCAACAGCAGCATCATGCGGGCGATGTTTTGCTACAGCGCACAGCGCAAAGGCAGTAAGACCGAGAAACCGCGTCGTGTAGTTGTGAAAGGACGCCTGCTCCGGATGCTTGAGGTCGGGCGTCGCGGCCATTGTCATCGCTCCATCGAGCAACTGTTTTGCGACACGGTCCTTCAGCGCCTGGTCGAAAGCGGGATGCTCATACAGCCAGTCGAATGCGAGGGCCCAGTTGGCATAGGTCAACCACGCACGAGAGCCGGCGGGAGGCAGTGCGGAGTGGCGCATTTCAGCCAGAGATTTTTGCGCGAAGGCATCGCTCCCGGTCAACAGCCACGAGAGAGCGTTTCCGGAAATATCGTCCGAAGGGCGACGACCAGCGGCGTAGCGCATGTGCAGAATGTCGAGACCGCAGAATGGGTCCGTTGCACCCAGCAGCATCGACGGTCCGCTTTTCGTTTCGGCATGAGCGCGGCCAGAAAACGCAAAGGCCGCGGTCGCCGCAAGCATTTGGGAGAAGTGGCGGCGCGAAAGCTGCATCGGCGGGATCGAAGAACTGAAATAGGACGATTTCATAATTTTTGTTCAGCGAGCAGGTCAGCCTTGCGGCCGAATTTGCTGGTGCTCGGCACAAACCAAAGTGATGCCGCGACCGCCAGGGTGATTGCGCTGAAAGCGAGTATGGTCAGGCGCGCGGCCGGCGGGTTCGGAATCAATAGTAGAAGCGATGCGAGGCCGATGCACGCCACCGCGCGCCCGAGGAAGCGAAAGACGGGACGGCTGAAGTCCGGAACGTCGCTGATCTCGGAGGGATCGATCGGCGTGTCGAGTCTCTGGAAGAGGCTGGCGCGCCCCGGCCATTCCTTGCCGTCGAACAGCATACTCAGGAAGAACACGCCGAAGGCCGGAGGAACGACGTATACGATTTGCTGGATGAATGTCCAATGAAAAACGAAGTCGCCAAGGATGCCCAGGATGAATCCCGTGGCGAAGGTCGCGATGCCGGACCACCACGGAGTCCGCCGGAAGACCAGTCCCAGCAAGGCGGGCGGACCGTAGGAAAGTGAGATCAGCGTGTTGAACGTCATCATCACTTCAAAGATGCTTTCCCCGCGGGCCGCCATGACGATCGCCAGGACCGTGGTCAGTCCGCCGATCAGCAGCGTCATAAGGGCGCCGACGATCAGCAACTCGCGCTCGCCGGCTTTGGGGCGGAACAGCGTTTGATAAATGTCCTTCGATAGAATTGCGGACTTGAAATTGAAGTTCGCCGACAGGCTCGCCATCGTCGCGCTGAACATCGCGGCCAGCATGACGCCGATAAGTCCGTGCGGCAGAAACGTCAGGCTCGCGGCAACGTACGCCGCTTCATTCGGATTGGCGAGATGCGGCCAGATCGCGTGCAGGTCGGGGTACACGATGCGCATCGCCATCGGTGGAATGAACCAGAGAAATGCCCCAACAAAAAATAACCCGCAACACAGCAACGCGGCCTTCTTGGCCGCACGTTCATTCTCTACGCTGAAGTAACGCTGCGCCATCGCTGCGGTGTTGTAGCCGAAGGAAACCATCACGGTCCAGCAGACAAGATAAATCCATCCAAACTCGCCGTGCAGCGGAATGGTCTTCATCTGTGGCGGCAGCGAATGGGCGAGCCCGGAGAAGCCGCCGACATGCACCAGCGAAGCCGCGGCCAGGACAACGCAGAAAGGCAGCAGGATGGATGCTTGCAGAAAGTCGGCAACGACCACCGCCCACAGACCTCCCACGACGCTGTAGGAGAGGATCACAGCCCCCGTCACGAGTATGGTTGCCGTAACGGAAAATTGACATGCGGTCGAGACGAACAGGCTCAACCCATACAGCATGGTGGCGCTGGTAAAAAGTTGGAAGATGATTGTCGCCCAGGAAAATGTCTGATGCGTCGCCGGCCCGAAGCGATCGGAGAGGTACTCCATCACCGTGCTGATGCGGGTGCGTCTCCATCGCGAGGCGAACACGTAGTAGCCCAGCAGAAAGCTGAGTGCGTTGCCGATGTACAGGCCGATCACCACGATTCCCGAGTTGTAGGCGACGCCCGCGCCGCCGGTAAACGTCCACGCGCTGAAGCCCGACATGAAGGAACTGAGGCCCGCAACCAGCCACGGGATGCGGCTGCCGCCACGAAAGTATTCCGACGCCGTGCTGTTGAAGCGCATGACGTAGAACCCCACGCCGACCATCAGAAGGATGTAGCAGACAATGACGGCATAGTCGGTTGAGTTGGCTACGGGCATGACCTATACCTTCGTTTAGCAATCAATACAATGTCAAGCAGAACTTTCCGAAATGAAACGAAACATGCGATGCGGAATTCGTGCTAGACTCAGCACGGTTTATGACAAAGCCAATCATCGCCGTATTGAGTGGAGAAGAACTCTTTGCCTCGTTCTTCGACGAACGCCGGACAAGGCGTCTGGGCGCATTTTCGCGGTGGGCTTTATTCCCAATTCAAAATTTCGACGGCGTCGTCCCCGCAGGTCTCCGACACGCAGAGGCATTGATCACAACCTGGGACAGCCCTTGCCTTTCCGAAGAAATGATGGTCCGGCTGAAATCAGTGCGGATCATCGCACATTGCGGCGGCGAAGTAAAAAAGCGGTTCGAGAAATCGCTGTTCAGCAAACTGGTCATCGTGAATACGCCGGTGCCAATGGCGCGACCGACCGCGGAACTGGGCGCGGCGTTCCTTTTGTATGCAGCCCGGAATGTCGACCACTACCGCGCTGCCCTGCGCAGGAAATCCAATCGCATTTACAGCGATATCCACACAAGCGGCGGGGCAGACGAATCTCTGCTCGGACGAGAGGTGGGGATGATTGGCTTTGGGCGCATCGGCCGCGCGCTGATCGACATGCTGCGAGGCTTCGATATTCGCTGGAGAGTTCACGACCCGTTTGCATCCAGAGAACTTGCCGCCGGTCTGCCCGTCCAGTTCGATTCGCTCAATGGAGTCCTGAAGCGAAGCTCGCTGCTCGTATTGACAGCCGCGGCGACCGAAAAAACGCGGCGCCTTCTGAATCGCGACCGATTGGCGATGCTGCCGGACGGAGCGGTCGTCATCAACATTGCCAGGGGCAGCCTGATCGATCTCCCCGCTCTGACACGCGAGGTCAAGAGCGGTCGCCTGCGCTGCGCGCTGGACGTCACCGACCCCGATGAGCCGCTGCCCGTCGACCATCCCCTGCGAACGCTGCCTGGCGCAATCGTAACGCCGCACATCGGCGGCGGCGGCCCTCACACCCGCGGCGAAATGGCCGGCGCAGCCATGGACGAGCTCGCGCGTTTCTTTAGTGGAGACCCGGTCCAGCATCGCGTAACGATAGAGATGTTGAGTCGCATGACATGATGAAAACCAGCTTCTCCACGCTCGCATGTCCGGATTGGGACCTGACGCAAATCCTTCAGGCCGCCGCGACCTATGGCTACGACGGTGTGGAGCTGCGCGTCATATCTCGTGAGCTCGACCTGTGGAACTTGCCGGACTTCCAACCATCCGCCCTCGCCGCGACGCGGAACGCCATTCAGGATCATGGTCTGGTCGTCGCGTCGATGGGAAGCAGCGCATGTTTTCATTCCAGCGATCCGCTGGAGCGGCAACGCAATTTCGACTCCGCTCTGCGCATGGCGGAACTTGCCGCAGGGCTCGGCGCGCCCTCGATCCGCGTCTTCGGCGACCGCATGCAACCCGGCAACACCCGCACGCAAACGGCCGGGTGGATCGCCGACTCCCTCAACCGGCTCGCGGAAAAAATGCAGCCGAGCGGAATCGAGGTGTGGCTCGAAACTCACGGGGATTTCGCAACTGTCGCGGACGTGAACGAAGTCCTCGCGCAACTGGACCACACCAACGTCGGCATCATCTGGGACCCCGCGAATGCATTTGAGCAGAGTGGCGAAGCGCCGCGTATTTCTTCCCGGATGGCATCGCGCATCCGTCACGTGCATGTAAAAGACATGAAGCGGGACACTCAAGGCACTCTTCATTATGTAGCCACGGGAGAAGGAGATTTTCCATTCCAGACAATGTTCGCGTCGCTCGCGGAAATACGTTTCGATGGCTTCGCGTCCTTCGAGTGGGAGAAACTTTGGCATCCTGAACTCGCTGGCCCCGAAACCGCCCTGCCGCACTTCATCGAGTGGTGGAAAAGCCGGGAGGTATCCTGATGCCAACCGTGGTGCGAACTCTTACGCCGGCAGACGTTCCTTCCGCGATGGAGCTATCGAAAGCAGCGAACTGGAACCAGACACCGGAGGACTGGCTCCGCGTGCTGCAACTTGCACAGGAAACCTTTCGTTGTGTAGAAGCCGCTGGAAAAATTGTGGCTACCGCCAGTCTATTGCCGTATGGAACGCGGCTAGCCTGGATCGGAATGGTCCTGACCCGGCCTGAAAATCGGCGGCAGGGCTTCGCAAGAGAGTTGATGGAAGATCTGATTGCGCGCGCGGAAGGAAACAAAATTCGGACGTTGAAGCTCGATGCCACCAATGAGGGGCGGCCACTCTACGAAAGCCTCGGCTTTATTGTGGAGGAGACAGTGGAACGATGGGGGCGCCCTGCGGCAATGGTCACTGTACATGGCTGCGTCGACGATCGCGGAGCTGCGATTGACTCAGAACTCAAAACTCAAAACTCAAAACTGAACAAGTCCCTTCCAGACGCCAACCGCGCCCCGCGCCTCTACGCTCAAAACCTCGGCGCTCTGAGCTCATCGCAACCCTCGCTCCTCAAGCCCTCGACCCTCGCACCGGAACAGAATCGTCTTTCTTCATCGCTCGACGCCGACTGCTTGCAAATATCCGATGCACTTTTCGCGGTGGATAAAGAAGCGTTTGGTATGTCGCGCAAGCACCTGTTGGAGATGCTGCTGGAGTCGGGCCGATGCAACTCTACTCCACACGGCTATGTGCTCTCACGACCCGGAGCGACAGCGCGCTATCTCGGCCCATGCGTTGCGACTTCAGAAGCCGAGGCAAATGCATTGGTCGCGACGCACCTCGAAGACGATTCCATCGCCAAGTCGTGCGATTGGTATTGGGACTTGCTGCCTGCCAATGCGGGCGCTGTACGCTGCGCAGAGCAGCTTGGTTTTACCCGCCGCCGAACGTTGTGGCGCATGCGTCGCGGCAAAACAATGGAGAACGACAATGCGATGGTGTATGCCATTGCAGGATTCGAGTTGGGGTGACATGAAAATAACGACCCTGGAACAGTTGGAAGAGCGCATGTCGCGGCCGTCCGAGGCCGATGTCGCGGCCATGCGCGAGATGGAAGGCGATGTCCTCATCCTCGGCGTCGGCGGAAAGATGGGGCCGACGCTCGCGCAACTCATTCGGCGTTCCGCGGACGCCGCCGGGAAGAAAACGCGCGTGATGGGCGTGGCAAGGTTCAGCGACAAGTCGATGCCCGATGCTCTGCGCGCGCACGGCATCGAGCCGATCGCGTGCGATCTTCTGGAGCAGCACGAACTGGCCAAGCTTCCCGACGCGGAGAATGTGATCTTCATGGCCGCCCGAAAGTTCGGGACCACCGGCGCCGAGCATCTGAGCTGGGCCATCAACACGCAGTTGCCCGCGCTCGTGGCCGACCGATATCGGCACTCGCGCATTGTCTGCTTTTCGAGCGGCAACGTTTATCCGCTTCTCCCCGCCACCCGCGGCGGCGCCAGCGAGCAGACGCCCGTCGGCCCCCAGGGTGAGTACGCGCAGTCGGTGCTCGGCCGCGAGCGCATCTTCGAGCACGCATCGCACCGCTGGGGAACGAACGTCGCGCTGCTGCGGCTCAACTACGCCATCGACCTTCGTTACGGCGTGCTCGTCGATATTGCCCGCACCGTCTTTGAGCGACGGCCTGTCGATCTGCGGATGCCGCTGGTCAACATCATCTGGCAAGGCGACGCGAACTCCGTCTGCATGAGGTCGATCGCACACTGCGCCTCGCCGCCCTTCATTCTCAATCTCACCGGGCCGGAGACCTTGAGCACCCGCTGGATCGCAGAACAATTTGCGCAGAGGTTTGGACACGAGGCATCGTTTACCGGCGAAGAGTCAGGTTCGGCCCTGCTCAACAACGCGGCGAAGTGTCACCGGCTTTTCGGCTATCCAACGGTGACGCCGGTCGAAATGATGGACTGGGTAGCCGAGTGGATTGCGGCCGGCGGCGCGCTCAGCAACAAGCCCACTCACTTTCAAACGCAGGATGGAAAATTCTGATGAATGTCCGCGAACGGCTTGCAACAGGCCTCGTCATTCCCGCTCATCCGCTGGCGTTGACCTCCGCGCGCAAGCTCGATGAGCGCCGCCAGAGGGCGCTGACTCGTTACTACCTCGCCGCGGGCGCAGGCGGGATTGCTGTCGGCGTACACACAACTCAGTTCGCCATTCGCGACCCGAAAATTGGGCTGTACGGGCCCGTGCTTGCACTCGCGATGGAAGAAGCGACGAAGGCAAACGTCGTGAAAATCGCAGGCGTCTGCGGCCCGCGGCATCAAGCCGTCAAAGAGGCGGAACTCGCGCGTTCGCTGGGCTACGACGCCGTCTTGTTGAGCATGGGCGGCCTGAACGATCTCGGCACGGACAAGTTGGTGGAGCATGCAAGGGCTATAGCCGGCGTCATGCCTGTCGTCGGTTTCTATCTTCAACCATCTGTCGGAGGAAGGTTGTTGCCGTACGAGTTTTGGCGAGAGTTCTCGAAGATCGGGAATGTAGTCGCAATCAAAATGGCGCCCTTCAATCGCTATCAAACCATCGACGTCCTGCGCGGCGTAATCGATTCCGGTCGCGCCCGCGATATCTCTCTATATACCGGCAACGATGACAGCATCCTCATCGATCTACTGACGCGCTGGAACTTTGGCGGAGACACACTACGCATCGTTGGCGGCCTGCTTGGACACTGGGCGGTGTGGACAAGCAAAGCTGCCGAGCATCTTGCTCTCGCTCATCGCAGCGGCGCGGAAATCCCGATCGAACTGCTGACTCTCGCGCACCAAATCACAGACGCCAATGCAGCCTTCTTCGATGCAGCACACGGCTTCGCGGGCTGCATCGCGGGCATCCACGAAGTGCTCCGCCGCCAGGGTCTTCTCGAAGGCATTTGGTGCCTCCGCGAAGACGAGTCTCTTTCGCCCGGCCAAAGCGCGGAGATCGGCCGCGTGTACGCGGCCTATCCGCATCTTTCCGATGATTCCTTTGTGCGGAGTCACCTCGATGAGTGGATGAGCTAGGGTGAATTCCGAGATGGTACATAGAACTCTATCGGGCATGCCCCACCGAAGTAACAGCGGGCTTCAGCCCGCGGTAAAGTCGCGCCGAAATCCATCGGGCACGCACCACCGGAGTAGCAGCGGGCTTCAGCCCGCGGTAAAGTCGCGCCGAGAGAATGGGCTTCAGCCCTGGCCTGCGGCTGACCTCGACATCGAAGAGCAACCCGCTCGAGTACATCGTTCACAGATCGGCGGAGAATAATCGTGCCCTCCCGGACCATTCGAAACCCGGCAAAGACGCGCTCGTTGCGCTGGTGGATATGTGCGATGCTCTTCGCCTCGACGGTCATCAATTACATGGACCGGCAGACGCTCTCGCTGCTCGCGCCCTACCTGAAGATTTCCTACCACTGGACCAATAGCGACTACGCAAACCTCGTCATCGCCTTCCGCGTCGCGTACGCGATCGGCCAGACGGTGTGCGGCCGCTGGATGGACCGCATCGGAACGCGCCGGGGCATCAGCGTCACCGTCCTTTTCTATTCCGTTGTCTCGATGCTGACGCCGCTGGCGAACGGCTTCCTCGGCTTCATGGGCTTTCGCCTCATGCTTGGATTCGGCGAATCCGCCAACTGGCCGGCCGCGACCAAGGTGGTCTCGGAATGGTTTCCCGCAAAGGAGCGTGCCCTCGCAACGGCCTTCTTCGATAGCGGCTCGTCGATCGGGGGCGCTCTCTCGCCCTTCCTCGTGCTGTGGATCTACTTTCGCTGGGGCTGGCGACCGGCGTTTGTAGTGCCCGGTGTTCTCGGGTTCATCTGGCTTCTGGTGTGGCGGAAGTTTTACTACTCCCCCGAACAGCATCCGCGAATTTCCGGGGGCGAACTTGAAATGTTGCGTCGGGAGAAACGCTCCGACGAGCCCACCGGGGAAGCCGCAAAGGTACGCTGGCGCGATCTTCTCCGATTGCCGCAAACCTGGGGAGTGATCGCCGCCCGCGCATTCACCGACCCGGTCTGGTACTTCGTCACGGACTGGTTCCCCGTCTACCTCGTCGCAAAGGGCATCGACCTTCGCAGCGGCCTCATCGCAATCTGGGTCCCCTTCCTGGCCGCGGACCTGGGAAACTTCGCCGGCGGCGCTGCCTCCGGATATCTCATCCGCAGAGGCTGGCCGCTCGGCCGCGCTCGCAAAGCCGTCGTCGTAGTCGGCGGCTGCGGAACGATGCTGCTGGTCCCAACCGTCTTCACGCAAAATTTATGGCTCATCACGCTGCTGTTCGCAATGGCGACGTTTTCTTACGCCTGCTTCAGTACGATCGCCAACGTCCTGCCGTCGGACCTGTACAAGAGCAACGCCGTCGCCACGGTCAGCGGTCTGAGCGGCACCGGGTCCGGCATTGGAACGATCGTCGCGATGAAGGCGGTCGGCTATCTGTCAGACTCTCGCGTTTTGAAGGGAGGTCATGCATTCGATCCCGTCGTCATTGCCAGCGGCATCATTCCCATGATCGGAATGCTGCTTGTGCTTCTGCTGGTCCGTAACTCGCGCGCTACGCGAGAAGGTCTCGTGCGCCCGATCTGAATCTCCCCTATAGGAGCTTGTTGAAGAACACGAATTTCCGCTCTTCGGAGGGAGCGTGGGGCTTCAGCCCCACGAATAAAGCCAATGGAATGATCAGGGCTTTAGCCCCGGATCCTCCCGATTGCCACTGCTGCTTGCCTTTTTCAACAAGCTCCCAGGGGGTATACCCCAAAAAACCTAAGCCCTGTCTCATCTAGATTTTGCCTCACAAAGTATCCCCGGGGAGGGGGGCCACCCCCATGCACGCCACCGAAACCACAATCCACATCCCCACCGACTCCACTGCGATACCCTGAAAGCAGATGCCTCTCCCCTCCACCTTCGCGGACTTCCTCGGCAACACCGCCACCATCGACCACCTCCGTGCCTCGATCGCCACCGGCCGCCTGCCGCACTCGCTCATCATCGCCGGCCCCCGTGGCGCGGGCAAATACACCCTCGCGCTGATGCTCACGATGGCCCTCGAATGCGAGCGCCAGCCCCGCGAAACAATCGACGGCCGCGAACTCGCCACCTTCTGCGGCGTCTGCCGAAACTGCACCCGCATCGCCGAATCCGCCGACCTCCAAACCAAAATCGACGAAGCCGTCACCGCCCGCGAAGACATGCGCGAGACCGACAAAAAGGACACCCGCGTCCTCGTCCAGACGCATCCCGACGTCCTCATCGTCCCCCCCGACCCGCCGCAACTCCTCATCAAGCTCGGCCAGGTCCGCACTATGATCCACCGCGCCCAGCGCCGCCCCGCCGAGTCCCCCGGCCTGGTCTTCATCGTCACCTCCGCCTCGTTCATGAAGGAAGCGGCCAACTCCCTCCTCAAGCTCCTCGAAGAGCCACCCGACTACGCCCACCTCATCCTCCTCGCCGAAAACACCGGAGAGCTCCTGCCGACGATCCGCTCCCGCTGCGGTGTCGTCCGGCTCGGCGCGCTGCCCGCCGAGGAGATCGAAACTCTCCTCGCCCGCGCCCGCCCGGACTGGACCGCACCCCAGCGAGCCCTCATTGCCCGCCTCTCCGAAGGCGCCGCTGGCCGCGCGTTCGGCTTCGACCTCGTCGAGTCCCTCGCCTCCCGCACCGACGCCCTCACGCTCCTCCGCAACGCCGCCCAGGCCAACGACCACACCGCCCTCTTCAAGATGACCGAAACCTACCGCGCCGGCGCCGAAGGCCAGGTCAAAACCACCGCCCTGCTCCGCGCCATGGGCACCCTCCTCGAAGACCTTCTCCTCCTCCAGGGCGGCGCCCCCAACCGCGTCCGCAACGTCGACCTCCTACCCGAACTCCACACCCTCGCCGACAGCTTCGACTTTGCCTGGATCGAGCGCGCCGTCCGCGGCCTCGACCAGGTGCAGACCGGCATGCGCCGCAACCTCCTGCGCGGCCTCTCTTTGGACGCTTTCGCATCCGGCCTTGAATCCAGCCGATAGTTCGGCTCGTTTCTTATGTAGAACGACAATTTTCCCGGCTGTGGAAACTTCTGAGCCCCCGTCTCTCGTATCTGCATCCAAAGAGAAAACCCAGCCCGTAAGACATCAGGCAACCGAAATTGCCCGAGAAGGAGATGGTTTGGCAGAAACAACACAAAAGGAACGCCAGGAAGCGGCCGCATTCAACGGCACGCGCAAGCTCGTCCGCCCGCACCTGCCCCCGCGGGAACGCCGTCGCGCCGCCGATCCTGCGTACCTCGAAGACCCCCTCACGCATGCCCTCGCCGAGCCGCACCTCATCACCGAAAGCTCCCACGCCGAGGCCTTCTACTTCCAGAAGCAAATGCAGATGCAGACCGAAATGATGCTCGTGCTCGACGACGGCGAAGAACTTCGCGGCATCATCGAGTGGTACGACAAGTGTGTGGTCAAGCTGCGCGCCGGTCGCCAGCGCGTGCTGGTCTACAAGTCCGGCATCAAGTATCTCTTCAAGGCCAGCGAAGCCCAACCGCACAACAACGTCATGAAGTAATCGCACACCCCGCCTTTTCAGTTTGGGGCGGTCCTTGCCTCGTTCCAATATCAATGGCCGCGTGCCCCATATCTTGCTCCGGAGCAGTCGAGACCTCATCGCCCACGACGAACCCTTACATCATCATCTTGGTCGTAAGGTGCTCCAACCCGCTTGCTTGTATCGACACCGTCGCCTGCCCGCGTTCCACCGGCGAGTACGCTACAAACGCCAGGGGCGATCCGGGACAAAGATATCTCCCTGCCTCCGCCCCTATGGCGGAAGTGGATTGAAAGAAGACCGACGTGTCCCACACCGGTGTAATCCCAAACTCCGCGGGGTCGGTATCCAGCGTTCCAATCCAGGCGACCGACGGTGCGGTTTCACCCGGTATACGCGCCGCCGATCCGCACGCCGTCCTCGAAAACCGCGCGGCTACCAGCATCAACGCCGGCTGCCGCAGCGGCGACCGGCACGACAGGGAGCCCAGGCGCCACTCTTCGCTTGAGCAGATACTTCCCCCCGGCGTCCTGAACTCTCCCTCCGGCACAGTCACACTTGTCACCGTGCCCGCCTGAAGCTTCGTCAGCGCAAGAGAAAGCTTCACCCTCACCGGCGCCGCTTTCATCCGCTCATAAAACTTGCGATTGATCTTCAAATGCACCACGGCATCCAGCTCCCCCGGCAGCCACTTCAAATACGTCCCCTGCCAGTGCGACTCCCAATGCTGCCCTGCGGGCCCGTCGATCGCCACCTTCACGAAGTCGGCCATGATGGCCGTCTTCGCTTCAATGCCGGACAGCTCCAGAGGCAGCGATAACTCAACCTCTTTCGCATTGTCCGGATCGAAGTCCACCCCACCAGCGTCGCCCGGTTGGAGCATAACCTGCACGCCTGACATTCCGCCGGCCTGCCGGTCCGCATAGAGTTTGTCGACATCTCCATCGTCGGTACTGAACACCGCCAGCCCGAAAATCACCAGCCCCGCTGCAACCACCAGCATCCGAACCACCAGCGTCCGCCGCGTGGCGTACTGACACGCAAGCACCGCCAGCATCACCGCAACGACCACAACAAAGGACCACCAGGAGGAGCCATTCGAGAGGGACGCGTTCGCCGGCATCAAATCCGACGTATAACCCAGCGCCGCCCCATACAGCGCCACAAACAACAACCCCAGCAGCATCTTCGGAAAGTTCTTCGTTATGCTGGCCAGCAGCATCAGCGGCAACACGATGATGCAGACCGCCATCGCCGTGTTGAACAGCACGCCGGGCATATACGCAAACGGATGAAACTTCGCCTCGTGCAGCATCAGGCATTGCGCCGCCAAGAACGGCAGCACGACAAACGCAAACGCAAACAGCACCTTCGCCGTCAGCAGCGACCACCAGCGATACGGCCGCGTAACCCAGAACTGCCTATCGCCGATCAGGCTTTCCGCATGCATCGCGCGCGCAATCAGCACGCACCAGCTCACCACGACGAGCACAACCAACGCGGTCGGTACCCAGCTATACAGCCGCACGCCCACCGGCGCTCCCCACGTCTGCGGATAGAACTTCACAAACGCGAGCGTAATCGCCAGCGAAGCCAGTATCTCCGGATAGAACCGGAGTACATCCTTGGCAAAAATATGTAACGCCTGCTTCATGCAACCGCTCCCGCGCTGGTTCGCACCGACGCGCGGCCCGCTTTGGCAATCGTCAAAAAGATCGAACGCAACGACATCGGCGCAACCGATATCCCAACCGCATCCGGAAACCTCGCCGCGACAACCTGTTCCGACTCCGCTGAAAACTGCGAATCCACAAACCGCGCCACACGTCCCGTCACCTGGGTTTGCAGCCACGTCGCCGGCACGCTGGACGCAAGCAACGCCGCCGCCGAATCCGTCATCGCCTCCGCCAGCGTCACCTCCACCTCACGAAACCGCGCCGTCAGCGTAGCCATCTCTTCCGAGAACAACAGCCGTCCGCCTTCCAGGTACCCCACATGCGTCGCGAAGCTTTCAATCTCCGACAGGTCATGGGACGAAAGAAAAATTGTCGTCTCCGCAGCCCGCGCCAACAGGCTCTCGATAAACTCATCGCGCACCAGCGGATCGAGCCCGGAGAACGGCTCATCCAGCACGATCAGCGCCGGCCGGTACGCCAGCACACTCGCCAGCACCGCCTTCATCTTCATGCCGCGCGAGAGGTCCTTCAACTTCCGCTTCAACGGCAGATCGAACTGATGCACCAGTTGCGTTTCGAGATGACGGTCCCACCGCGGATAGAACGGCCGAACATAATCCAGAAACGCACCCACAGTCATCGACTCGGGCATCTCCTGATTTTCTGAAACATATCCGATGCTCTCGAAGATCTTCCCACCTATCTTCGGCAACGAGGTTCCCAACACAATCCCCTCACCGGAGCTGGCGGGAAATATGTTCATCAGCAATTTGATCAGCGTGCTTTTCCCTGCGCCGTTCGCTCCTACCAGCGCATAGACGGCGCCAGCCGGCACGCTGAAGCTCACATCGCTCAGTGCAACATTTTTGCGATACCGCTTGGAAAGAAGCTCCGTCTCGATCTGCAGGCTCATCCCGGCTCCTCTTCGAGCGTCGCGATGAGCGCTACCACCACTGCCCCAACGTTGGCAGACATCTCAACAAACTGCTTTCTCATGTGCTCCCACAATATCAGCTTGCCCTGTCGATATACGCCGCTCTAGCGAAAACTGACCGCCATGTGCCACCGTGTCCCACGCTCCGCCGTCTTGCGCAGCACAACTTCGTACTCCCGCAATTCCTCCAGCACCAGCACGCCTTCCGACCCCAGCACCTGCGGCTCATCCTGTAGCGCCTCGATCAGCGCTCGCACCGTCAGCAGGCCATCTTCCCCGCGAAACCACTGCGGCGGCGGCAGTTGCTTAATCATGGCCGCCTCTTGCGAGCCGACTTCCACCAGCAGCGCCATCAGGTTCTCATCCGCGGAAAAGAACTCGATCAACGGCTTCACGCCGATCTTTATCGCCAGCTTCTCCAGTGCATCTTCGTGCTGCGCCAGCGCGCGCCCGTTGACATAAATGTCATATCCTGGATCCTCGCCGTGGACCACGATGTACATCGAAGCCGCCATGCATTCGAGTGTAACCCCGTCCAGCCGCCCTCAGCGCAGCCTTAACACGGAAGTACCATTAGCTGTCCTCTGCCCGCGCAACAGACCCACCGTCGCCGCAGCCAGCAAAACGAGCCCGGCGACCAACCGCCACGCCAGGCCGGGATGAAGCAACACAACACCCTCCACGATCGTCAGTAGCGGAACGGCAAAGTACCTCGCCGCATAGAGCAACCCGTCCCACTCCAGCGCAACGGTCACAGCCAACCCCGCCAACAGCGCATCCAGCGCAATCGCAGACACGCTCACGCCGGACGCAGACCCACCACGCACGACCTTCAGCACCACAAGACCAAACGCACCTCCGGCAAACAACAGCGCCGCGCTCCAAAGCTTCGCGATCCCCCGCGCAGCCCTCCGGCACTCCACGCAAGCGAACACGACCATCACCGCCGGTGCAAGCAAACCGATATACGCCCGCGCGCTCGACGGCGTGCCCACTGGAAACACCAGCAGCGCCCCAGACAGCCCCGCGAGTCCGGCCCAAAGATTCAACCCCGCGCCGTCACTCCGAATCCCAAGCACGACGGCCACAATCACGGGGACAAAACACAGGGCCACGGTCCGGTCCAATGACGCACTGGCGGCTCCATGCAGCACTGCGCCCACCGCCGGCGCCGCGAGCAATCCTGCGCCCACCAGCAGCAAACTCGCCGCATTTCGCGGCTGCGGCAACGACCTGCGCCACGCCATCGCGCCAACCAGTACCGCCAACACCCCACAGGCCCATGCTCCCGACTGCAGCGTCGAGATCGTCGCGGGCCATCCTTCATCGAGAATCCAGCGGCTGGACGCAGCGAGGCACAACAAGCCGAAGAGCACATGCCATCGCCAACGGCCTTGTCGCGCTACACCCAACAAACCTCGACCCCGATCCGCAAACACCGAAGCCGCGCACCGGGCGCGGCTTCAGTATCAACGTTTGCAGCGACGACTAGCTGGCAGACCCGCCCCCCTGAGGCGCCGATCCACCAGCATTGCCACCACCGCCCTGGCCGGGACGACGTCCGCCACGACGACGGCGCCCACGACGCGCTCCGCCAGGAGCGCGATCGCCTGCCGCGGCAGGAGTGCCCGGCGTCGCCGGAGCGGCGCCGTTTTCTTCCGTTCCCTCATCCTCACCCTCGTCGCCGTCGAGATCGTCATCCTCATCGAAGTCGTCTCCGCCTTCCACAACGATCGTCGCTTCATGCTTCGGCGGCTCAGGACGCGCAGGACGTTCCGTACGCTCCGGACGCGGTCCGCGATCTCCGCGATCCGGGCGCTCCGAACGCTCAGGACGGTCCGAACGCTCACGACCACCGCCGCCTTCATTTGATTCCGGAACCTCGGGCAGGCCCAGTTTGGCGCGCTGCTCGCGCAACACAGCCTTGCGAGAAAGCTTCACGCGATTGCCTTCGATCGCCAGCACCTTCACCAGCACCTGATCGCCTTCGCGCAGCTCGTCCTTCACTTCCTTCACGCGATGCTCCGCGATCTCGGAAACGTGCAGTAGCCCGTCCGTGCCGGGGAAGATTTCGACGAATGCGCCGAACTCCGCCAACCGCACAACCTTGCCAAGGTACGTCTTGCCGACTTCCGGCACCGCCGTAATGTCCGAGATCATCTGGATCGCGCGCGCCAGTCCATCGGCGTCGCTCGAAGCCACATTCACGCGGCCCGTATCGTCCACATCGATCTTGACGCCGGTCGCGTCGACGATGCCACGGATCACCTTGCCGCCGGGTCCGATCAGGTCGCGGATCTTGTCCGTAGGAATCATGATCGTATGAATGCGCGGAGCGAACTGCGACTTCTCTTCGTTCGCGCCCGGCTGCGCAGCGTCCATCTTGTCCAGCAGGAACAGCCGTCCAACTCGGGCCTGCTCCATGGCCTCGCGCATGATCTGCGCCGTGATGCCCATGATCTTGATGTCCATCTGCATCGCCGTAATGCCCTTGCGCGTTCCGGCCACCTTGAAGTCCATGTCGCCATAGTGGTCTTCCGCGCCCGCGATGTCGGTCAGAACGGCGTAATTATCGCCTTCCTTCACCAACCCCATTGCCACGCCGGCAACCGAGCCCTTGATCGGAATGCCCGCCGCCATCAACGACAGGGAAGCACCGCAAACCGTCGCCATCGACGACGAGCCATTCGACTCCAGAATGTCCGAAACAACCCGCAGCGTGTACGGCGACTCTTCTTCACTCGGCAGGACGGCTTCAATCGCTCGCCACGCCAACGCGCCGTGACCGATCTCGCGACGGCCAACGCCGGTCATGCGCCCAACTTCGCCAACCGAGAACGGCGGGAAATTGTAATGCAGCATGAACTTCCGCTTCTGCTCGCCAACATAGCTTTCCATGCGCTGAGCATCGTCGGAAGTTCCCAGCGTAACCGACACCAGCGCCTGCGTCTCGCCGCGCGTAAACAGCGACGATCCATGCACCCGAGGCAGAACGCCGGTCTCAATCGTGATCTCGCGGATCTGATCGAACGCGCGATGGTCGGGACGAATACGCTCATTCAGCACTTGCTCGCGGAAGATGTTCTCGCGCAGCTTCTCGTAGTACTTCGACAGCTTCTTGCCCGCATCCTTGTCGTCCGCCGGCAGCTCTTTCTTGAGTTCGTCCTTGATCTCCTTGACCAGCGCATAGCTCTCGAACTTCGGATGCTTCTGCGTATTCAGCGCATCCTTCAAACGATCGCCAACCTTCGCGGTCAGGCCATTCAAATACTCGGTGTCGTTCTCCAGCTCCGGAACAACGCGCTTCGTCTTGCCGGCGCGCGAAACCAGGTCATCGATGCCCGCGACAATTTTCTTGATCTCAACATGCGCGAACTCGATCGCTCCCACCACAACTTCTTCCGCCACTTCCTTCGCGCCGGACTCCACCATCACGATGCCGTCTTTGGTGCCGACGACCATGATGTTCAGCAGGCTCGTAAGCCGCTCGGTATACGTCGGATTCACGATGTACTGCTCGTCGATATAACCCACGCGCACCGCACCGACGGGCCCGTGGAACGGAATGTCCGAAAGCGCCAGCGCACAGCTCGCGCCGTTGATGCCGAGCACGTCGGGATCGTTTTCCTTGTCCGCCGAATACACAAACGCCACAACCTGCGTCTCATTGCGGAACGCTTCCGGGAACAGAGGACGAATCGGGCGATCGATCTGCCGCGACGTCAGAATTTCCTTCTCGCTGGGGCGTCCTTCGCGCTTGATGAAGCCGCCGGGGATGCGTCCGCCGGCGTACGTGAACTCGCGATACTCAACCGTCAGCGGGAAGAAGTCGATGCCTTCCTTGGGGTCGGGAGAAGCGGTCGCGGTTGCCAGCACGGCATTGTCGCCACTGGTGGTGAAAGCGGCGCCGGGCGCCTGCTTGGCCATGCGGCCAGTCTCGAACTTGATGTGCTTTCCGCCGGAAAGCTCAACGGTAATGTCCTGTTTCATGTGTCGTTCCTCTTCTTCTCTTTGTCTTCTTTGTCTCTAAGCTTTTTGCACGGCCCGCAAAAGACAGCGACCCCGCCGAATCGAATTCAGGCGGGGCCAATGCTGCGAAACGCTGCGTCGTCGCGGCGCGATGTGCGGGCTGGTGCTTCAGGTTGTGGGGGACAAGGGTTTGCAGCCAAAACTGCGACCTCTCGCTCCTCAAATATTTGAGGGTCCAACGCTCGTTCCTCTTGCGGATCAGCGTAACCGCGCAAAGCGGACATCGCAATTACTTGCGGATGCCCAGCTTTGCAATCACGTCACGGTAGCGGTCAGGATCAGTCTTCTTGAGGTAATCCAGAAGACGGCGGCGCTTGCTGACCAGCATCAAAAGGCCGCGGCGGGAGCCATGGTCCTTCTTGTGCGTTTTGAAGTGCTCGGTCAACTCGCCAATACGCTCGCTCAAAATCGCGATCTGGACCTCGGGACTGCCCGTGTCCGATTCATGCGTACGGAATTTTGTGATGATGTCTGTTTTCTTTGCGGATGCCAACACGGCAGTTACGTACTCCTAATTCTTTTTTCTCTAGTCCACTTCTCTCAGTGTCCGATTAAGTTTAGCACGGCAACCGACCAATCCCGTCCAGCCCGCGCACGCATGACGCCCCACCGAAAACTTCGCTCACTCCGCGAACTTTGCGTCAAAGCCTTTGCCGTTGCTCTCCCCTACGCCACGTTCTCCTTCAAAAACTCCAGCGTCCGTTCCCGCGCCAGCTTTGCCGCTGCCGCGTTGTAGTGCGACGGGTCGACCTTGCGGTTGAACGCATGGCCCGCGCCCTCGTATACAAAAATCCGCACCTCGGGATGCGCCTTCGCCACCGCCTCCCTCTGGGCCTTGCCGATGTGGTCGTCCTCCGCGCCGAAGTGCAGCATCACCGGGCAGGACGGCTCCTCCCCGGCAACCTTCCCGACCCCGCCGGGGTAGTACCCAACGCAGCAGCTCGGCTGCATCTTGTACGT
>Ga0207933_1000605_pt1 | contig 33761 bp, 27 predicted proteins | sample NGESurdeep092012_4_FD_184488 | JGI IMG/M metagenome (GOLD analysis project Ga0207933, IMG submission 184488) | Arctic peat soil microbial communities from Barrow, Alaska - NGEE Surface sample F53-3 deep-092012 (SPAdes) | ecosystem: Environmental > Terrestrial > Soil > Wetlands > Peat ... | reverse complement strand
CCAGCCATACCGCGCGGGGAACGAGACGCTCGTCAACCAGTATTACGGGCTGCTATCCCTGTTTCCCAACCTGGAGTGGATTGCGCCGAACCTTTCCATTGCCGATACCGCGGCTCGAATTCGCGCCCACCACAATCTCCGCACCCCGGACGCCCTGCAGGGCGCCACTGCCATCCATCGAGGGGCTACCGCCCTGCTGACCAACGATCCTCACCTCACGCGCATTCCCGAGGTTGAGGTTGGCGTTCTTGACCAGTTGCGGTAGACCCTCTGGCAAGGTGATACAATCTCGTGGCATCCGTGTTTCCGCTCATTGAGTTACCGCCATGTTGCCGCAAAAGACGCTCGGGGGGCGTCGCGCGTGCTTGATTTTATCCTGGTTAGGGCTTTATTCGTTCTTATTCTCGGTATTTCCGCCGGATACTTCCATTCACCCGGTCAGCCATTCTGGTTCGCCGCTCTTATCGGCGCGGCCTTGGGCGTGGCCGCAATCCTGCTGGAACGGCGCATCCAGCGCGTCAGCCTGAAGCGGTTGCTCGGCATGGCGTTCGGGCTGATCGCGGGCCTGCTCTGCTCCGCGCTCATCAGTCTGGTGCTCGACCGCGCGGGCGGCGAGAATCCGTACGCAATTCACTTCGTGCAGATCGCCTGCCTGCTGGTCTTCGGCTATTTTGGGGCCGTCACCGGCGCGGCCAAGGGCGAGTTGCTGAACCTTGCGGCCATGGGCGGCGTATTCGGAACCGAGACGGAAACGCGCACGAATCAGAAGATCCTCGACACCAGCGTGATCATCGACGGCCGCATCGCCGATATCGCGGATACAGGCTTTCTCGACGGTGTTCTGGTAGTCCCGCAGTTCGTCCTGCACGAGTTGCAGATGGTGGCCGATTCCGCCGATTCCATGAAACGAAACCGCGGCCGCCGAGGTCTCGATATTTTGCAGCGCATTCAGAAAATGGCGCATATCAAAGTTCAGATCGTCAGTGAAGACTTCCCGCAGGTGCGCGAGGTTGACATGAAACTGATCGAGCTTGCGCGCCTTTACAACTGCAAAATCATGACGAACGATTTCAACCTGAACAAGGTCGCGCACGTGCGCGGCGTCGAGGTTTTGAACATCAACGAACTGGCAAACTCGCTGAAGCCGATCGTGCTTCCGGGCGAACTGATGCGCGTATTCATTCTGAAGGAAGGCAAAGAGTACAACCAGGGCGTTGCTTACCTGGATGACGGTACGATGGTGGTGGTCGATAATGCGCGGCGTATGATTTCCAAAACCATCGATGTTTCCGTCACCAGCGTGCTGCAGACAACGGCTGGAAAAATGATCTTCGGCAAGTACGACGAACGCGCGCAGGCGGCAGCGGCCACAATGCCGGAACGCCGCGACGCTGTGCCGCGCAGAGAGCAAGCTGTAGGAGAAGGCTGATCGTGAAGACTGCCGTGATCCTTCCGGCTGCCGGTCTTGGCACGCGGATGCAGCGTGGCGTCCCGGCCGTTCCCGCGGAAACCACAGGCACCAGCCGCAAGCAGTTCATGCTGCTCGAAGGCGCGCCCATCCTGGTCCACACGGTGCGGAAGTTTGTGGCTTCGCCGCTGGTGACGGATATCGTGGTCGCGGTGCGCGAAGAGGAAATCGAGTGGGTTACGGAGATGCTGCGCAAAGAAGGGCGCGGCTTGTTCGGCTCGTTGCGCGTTGTGGCCGGCGGCAACACGCGCCAGGAATCGGTGGAGCAGGCATTCGCGGCGCTCGATCCCGACACCGACATTGTTGCGGTTCACGACGCGGTACGGCCATTTGTGGATCTTGAAACCATCCGGCGGGTTATCGAAGAGGCGGCGATGAGCGGCGCGGCGATTGTCGGCATTGTGCCGGTGGATACCGTGAAGCAGGTCAGCGGCGCACAGGCGGGCGGAGCCAGGGTACGCGCCACCATTTCGCGCGAGCGCCTCATTCTGGCTCAGACTCCGCAGGTGTTCCGCTACGAAGTGCTCCGGAGGGCATTCGAAGCCGCGCGGCGGGATAACTTCTTCGGGACCGACGAAGCGAGCCTGGTCGAGCGTCTGGAACAGATCGAGATCAGCGTGGTCCTCGGCAGTGAGCGCAACATCAAGATCACGCGGCCGGGCGATATGGACCTCGCGCGGCTCTTCTTCGAACAGGAAACCGCAAAGCATTGAGCTTGCGAGTCGGCCAGGGCTGGGACGTGCATCGCATCGCGGCCGGACGGCCCCTGATTCTGGGCGGCGTCGCGATTCCGTGCGAGTTCGGCCTGCAGGGGCACTCCGATGCGGATGTTCTTTCGCACGCCATCACCGACGCCATTCTTGGCGCGATCACCGCGGGCGATATCGGGATGCATTTCCCCGATACCGATCCGCGCTGGAAGGGCTGTGACAGTCTTCAGTTTCTGCGGCACGCCCGCGATCTGGCGGAACAGGCGGGATTCCGGATACTGAACATCGATTCCACGGTGATTCTCGAACGCCCGAAGCTCAAGGATTACCGGTTGGCTATTCGGGAATCGCTGGCGAAGACGACGGGGCTTGACGCCGCGGCGGTCTCGGTCAAGTTCAAGACGGCTGAAGGCATCGGACCGGTGGGCGAAGGCCGGTCGGCGGAAGCGCAGGCAGTGGTTCTGATCGAAGCCCTACCGGGAACCTCCGAAAAGATATAACTCCACTCCGCCCACGACGCCGCGCTTCGGCTCGGCCACCAGCGGAATGTCCTGATAGACGGTGCTCGTGATGTTGGTCAATTGCAGGAACGGCCGGATGCGCCCGGTTGACCACGCCGCCGAAGCGTCCCAGATTGCATAAGGTTCGGTGCCGACGCGATTGAGTACGCCGAGCCTGGTGCGCGCGATCAGTTTTTTGGCGACAACCCCGCGCCATTCGACCACCGCATCGTGGACCGGATAGTTGAACGTATATTCGGTATTGATATTTTCGGGCGATGCATACGCACCGTGCAGCGCACTGAAACTGACCGCGATATGCTGGCCCGCGCGCGGTTCGTATACAACCGAAGCTTCTACTCCTATGAAATGCAGCGGCGGCAGGTTCTGGGCCTGGTAGATACCGCTCCCGGCCGGCTCGACATAATCGACCACATCCGTATCGCGCCGCTCAAAACCGGTAAACGACAGATGCAGATTGGCCCGCAGGTATGCATCCGCGCCGCCCTCATAACTGGTCGCGCTCTCGGGCTTCAGATTGGTGTTGCCAAGAGTCGAGGGCGACGAATAATAGATATCGGTGTAACTGGGAAGCCGGAACGCGCGGCTCGCGGAAGCGCGCAGCTTGAAGCGCGGCGAAAACCAGGCGGCTCCGCTCAGGGAAGGGCTGGTGGCAACTTCGCGGCCTCCGTACACCTCTTCGCGAATTCCCGCCGAGAGTGAAAACCGCCGTACCGACCGCAGATCGTAAAACACATAACCGCTGCCGCGCGCGCGGCTGTGAATCCCCAGATTCGTGCTCACGATGGATTCCGCCAGCCCTTCCGCGCCATAACTCAGCACGCCGTGCAAAGGCAGATTGTCATGCCGGCGCAGGTTTCCCTGCCAGCTTTGATCGGCGTGGTGGTTAGTGTAAACAGCGGGATCGTCGCGGAGATAGACATAGAGATCGGTGTGTTTGCGATAAGCGAAGTTAGCCTCGGTCTTGCTTCCCAGATCCTGATGGGCGGAGCCGAACCATGTTTTCGTGCGCTCCCACTGGGGCGCGATTGTGCCGTAGAAGTCGTTTGCGCCGTAAGGCCTGTCACTGTAGGCAAGCAGAATGCTGGTGGCGCCGAGCTTCGATTTGAGCGTGCTGAGCGAACTGAAATTCAGATTGCGATAGTCGCGATCCGGCATGAAGCCGGTAGAGGAATCCCGCGCAAACCCGGCTTCTTCCTGCCACCAGGATTTCCCGAACGACGCGACGGCATGTTCTTCGTTGGTCCCGAAGTTTCCCGCGCCGCCCAATAACCGGAGCTCGCCCGGCGCCCACGGCTCCGTGCGCACGTTCACCACGCCGCCGATCGCATCCGATCCATAGAGAGCCGATCCCGAGCCTTTCAGCACTTCGATCCCCGAAATCATCTCCAGCGGAACCGGCAGATCCAGATTGAAATGCCCGGTCTGCACGTCGTCGAGCCGCATGCCGTTGAGCAGCACGAGAGTCTGCCCGAACGTGGCGCCGCGAATGGACAGGTCGCCCTGAAAGCCTCCCGGCACGCGTTGCTGCAGATCGAGCGCGGGGTCGAGTTCGAGCAGATCGAACCACGAATTGTAGAGCGGCCGCTGCTGTTCGGGAAGACGCACGACGCTGACATCGCGATCCGCCTCAGCCAGCGGTAGCGGCTCGGCAGTGCCGGTGACAACGATACTTTCCGGTTGCTGCTGTTGCGCAAACAGGGCTCCGGCGCCAAGGGCAAGAACGATAAACAATCTCATCGGATCTTCCACCGTACCATTCAGTAATGGAGGGAACTCCCGTCGATCTGTGGACCGTTTCGCTCATCCGCCCGTCTCCTTCGTGTCTCTCGGAAGACGAGGTGGCGCGGGCCAGCCGGTTCAAGTTTGAGCGGGACCGCATCCGCTGGACCCGTGCGCGGTCGTCGCTCCGGCTTATTTTGTCCAGGTACGCGGGCGACGATCCCGAAAAGCTTTGCTTCGCCTATGGAGAGCGCGGCAAGCCCGCGCTTCCGCCGGTCACGGGCATTCAGTTCAACCTCTCCCATTCCGGTGACTGGGCGATGATTGCGGTGACTCGTTCGATACCGGTGGGCGTCGATCTTGAGCACATCCGGCCCAACGTCGATATCGCCGAGCTTCTCCGGCGCCTGGGAGAAACGGATCTGCCGCACACGGTGCCCGAGCTTTACCACGCATGGACTCGCCGGGAAGCGAAAACTAAAACGGTGGGCGGGGCCATATTCGACAAGCCCCCGGAGGGTATCCGCACTGTTGACATAGCGGCTCCGGAGGGCTACGCGGCGTCCGTCGCGCTCGCCGGATTCATGCCGGAGATCCGCTACCGCGGCGAGTTATCGGGTAATCGATAGAACTTTCCGCCAACCGATCGCATCACCGCGCCCCACAGCGCCTGGCCCAGTTCCGGCAATTCGTCCATATGCACCGGGATCGATTGCACGTGCAAGCCGGCCATCTCGTCGTTCGTCCCCGGTCCCCAGGTCACGCGTTTCGGCGGCGAATTCGGATTGCGCGGATTGGCCTCCGAATTGTCATACACGAACTCCATGTGGATCTCGCTGTCGGCCGGCAAGCGGATTGGATGCGCATACTCGAACTGGTCCTGCCAGTTGAAATCCCAGTCGCGCAGGTTCAGCAGCCATTGCTTGCGCCCGTCAGGCAGGATGGCCCAGCCGCGCATCTCACGGCACAACAGGTGCGCATGCGGAATAATACCCACCGCGTCGATGGCGATCGGGATGGTGAAATGCGCGCGCACCACGTAATGCGCGTCGCCCGCGGGGATGTCGATGGCGTTTGACGAAAGCCCGACGTCAACGACGCGCCGCACGGGGGCTTGATTCGTGAAGTAGAAGCCCACGCTCCATTGATCCTGTTCCGGCTTTCCATCCGGATGATAGTGAACCTGAACGGCCAGCTTGGAGCCCGCCTGCAACGGCGGCGCGGTGCCCTCCAGCATCCGCACGGGGCCCATGCCGGGCGACCAGCCGCCAATCCCGAGCGTCGGGAAAAACCCGAGCGTTCCAAAGCAGGGATAGCTCGATTCCTTCGAACTCTGGCGCGTATCGACGAACATCAGCGAGTGATGAATCACGCGGCGGTTCGAAGGCCGGAACTCGACGGCCCGGATAAACGTATCGTGCGGCAGATTCATCGGCACGATGAAGCACTCATAGACGTCCAGGCCTTCGGCGGGAACGTCGAAAGGCTTTGCCAGTTGCACGATCAGATCCGGTTTGCCCAGCTTCCAGTCCGCACTGAATTGAGGCGCGGGGGGCAGTGCCGCGGGATTCCCCTCGCGCGCGCCTGTTGCCACCCAGCGCTGGATCGTCCGGATCTCGAAATCCGTCAATCGCCTCTCGTGGGCGAAATGGTTGTAGCCCGGGACGGGCTTCCAGGGCGGCATGAGCCGCGTCCGCGTGACATCGCCGATGAGGCGGGCGCGTTTCTTCGCGTCTTCATATGTGATGAGGGCGAAGGGCGCGACTTCCCCGTCGTGATGACATACCGCGCAATGCTTATAAAAGATGGGCGCAATATCACGGGTAAAGACGGGTACAACCGGAGGGGAGGCAATCGCCGCGGCAAGAAGCAACGCAAGCACTACCTACTAATCTAATGCATCGTTTTTAATGCTGAGCCGTTTTTAATGCTGAGCCGTGTGACACCATATCTAATTGATCGTCACCCTGACCATGAATCCGGCGATCGATCGCACGATCGCCGTGGACCGGCTTGCTTTCGACGACCGGACCTACATTCTTTCGAGCAAAGACTCGCCCGGCGGCCGTGGAATCAATGCCGCGCGCGTCATTCATTCCTTCGGCGGCGAGACTCTCGCCATTGTTCCGGCGGGCGGCGAGCGAGGCATCCGCTTCGAACACTACATGCAGGATTGCGGCTTTCCCGTGGCCACGGTGCCGATCCGCAATGACATCCGGATGAATCTCACGATTACGGACCGGCACGGGCTGACCGTGAAGCTCAATGAGCTCGGCCCGCGGATCGATCGTGGAGAGCTGTCGAGCGTGGAAGCAACGGTGGAGGCGCAGTTGGGGCGGGCGTCCTGGCTGATGCTGTGCGGGAGCCTGCCGCCCGGCGTGCCGTCCGATTTCTATGCCCAGTTGATTACGCGCGCCGCCAGAAGGGGCGTCAAGACCCTGCTCGATACCGATGGCGAGGCGCTCTCGCAGGGCGTGGAAGCGGGGCCGACGGTGGTCACGCCCAATCAGCAGGAGGCGGAGCGCCTGCTCAACACGGTGTTGTTGACCCGTTCGCATTCGCTGGCGGCGGCGCGCAGAATACACGCGATGGGCGCCGAATCGGTTGTGTTGTCGCTGGGCAGCCGGGGCGCGATCGGGCTTGTGGGAGCACGTATGTGGGAAGCAACGCCGCCGCGGCTCGATGCGATTTCACCGATCGGAGCGGGTGACGCGCTGGCCGCCGCGCTGACCTGGGCGCTTGCGGACGGGGCTGAGTTTCAGGAGGCATTGCGCCTGAGCGTGGCGGCGGGCAGCGCGTCGGCGAAATTGCCGGGCGTGAATTTCGCGACGCTCGAACAGACGCGTGAACTGGAGGGAGAGGTCGAACTGCGCCGGGTCGAGCCGTGACCCCCGAGGGCGACCGCGGCCCCGGCCTGCTGAAATCCGCCGGTATCGTTTCGGCGGCGGTAACCGCGAGCCGCATTACAGGCCTATTGCGCGAAAGCGTTTTAAGCTGGTTGTTCGGCGCGGGCGCGACTTACGATGCTTACGTGCTGGGATACAGGATTCCCAGCCTGGCGCGCGAATTGTTCGCGGAAGGCGCCCTTTCTTCCGCCTTCATCCCCACGTTCACCCGCTACGTCTCGACGAAGACGCACGCCGAAGCGCGCGAGCTGTCGGACATCACGGGCACCATGCTCCTCGCGGTCACGGCGGGATTCTGCGCGCTGGGCATGCTGTTCAGCCCGGCAATCGTGGATCTTTTCGCGCCGGGGTATCATGCCGTGCCCGGGAAGTGGGAACTATCGGTCTCGCTGGTGCGCACGATGTTTCCGTTCCTGCTGCTGCTGGCGCTTGCCGCGCAGGCGCAGGGGATTCTGTATGCCAGCCATCGCTACGCGGCCTCCGCGCTGTCCCCGGCTGTATTCAATGTGTGCTCCGTAGTTTTCGGGCTGACGCTTGGCTACTGGCTGGGCCCCGCGCTCGGAATCACGCCCGTTCACGGGATGGCGCTCGGCGTAGTGATCGGCGGCGGCGCGCAGCTGGCGTTTCAATTGCCGGGCGTCTGGCGCGAAGGCTTCGCGTGGCGGCCGCGCTGGAATCCGCGGCATGAGGGCGTGCGGCACATTCTCGGCCTGATGGGGCCGGCGCTCATCGGGAGCGCTTCCGGCCAGATCAATGTTCTGGTGAATACGAACTTTGCCGCGGGCCTGCGCGATGCCTCGGGCCATGTCATGAACGGCCCGGTGAGCTGGCTCTCGTATGCATATCGCTTCTTCGCGCTGCCTCTGGGAATTTTCGGCGTGGCCATCGCTTCCGCCACCCTGCCGCGCATCTCGCGCAGCGCGGCCCACCGGAATTTCGTGGAGTTCCGGGAAACGCTTTCGCGCTCGATCGTGATGATTCTGCTGCTGACCGTTCCCTCGTCCGTGGGGCTCGCAATCCTGGGCGAAAGCATGATCGGAATCGTCTACCAGCACGGAAAATTCGGGGCTTTCGACACGCACCAGACCGCGCTCGCCCTTTCCTGTTACGCAGTGGGCCTCGCGGGTTACGCGGCGCTGAAACTGATTGCCCCGGCTTTCTACGCGCTGGGGGATTCGCGGACGCCGATGATTGTAAGCATCGTCTCGGTCGGGGTGAACGGAGTGGCCGCGTTCCTCATGGTGCGCGTTGCCGATTTCGGTTATGCGGGGCTGGCCCTGACGACATCCGTGGTCTCGACCTTCAGTTCGCTCACGCTGTTATGGCTGCTGGGGAGGAAGATCGGTCCTCTGGGCGGGCGGCGAATGCTGATAAGCGCGCTGAAGATTATCGCTGCGGCGGCCGCGATGGGGTTGGTCTGCCACGGGGCGGTGACCGCATCCCATGCGTTCCCGGCTGGCGCGGGTATGGCGAGGTTTATCGACGTCGCTATCGGCGTTCCCGCGGCCGTTTGTGCGTTTTACCTGGCGGCGGCGGCGCTCGGAGTGCCGGAATTGGCGGAAACGCGCGAGACGCTCCTGCGCAGGTTCCGGGGCAGGCAGGGAATGGTTCGATAAAAGGCATTTGATAAAATTTGGGCAAGATATGTTACCTGACATCGATCGAGCCATCCGGTTGCAGATTCTGGACGACAGGGCGGCTCAATTGACAAAGGAAATCGCCGCGGTGCCCCGGCATATCGCCGAAGTCGAGAAAAAACTGGAGTCACACCAGCGGCGGCTGGAGAACGATCGGGCCGCGCTCGCGGCAAATCAGAAAGACCGGAAACGCTTCGACGCCGAGATCCTGGCGAGCGATCAGAAGATCTCAAAGCTCAAGACGCAGACGATGGAAGCCAAAACGAACGATCAGTACAAGGCCTTCCAGCATGAGATTGAGTTCTGCCAGCAGGAAATCCGCGCCCATGAGGACCGCATTCTTGAGTTGATGACGGAGTCCGAGCCTCTGGACAAGGCGGTCAAAGCGGCGGAAGCGGCGCTGGCGTCCGAACGGAAACAGGCGGATGAGGAAAAGGCAAAAGCGCGGGAGCGCACGGCTGCCGACCGGAAGGAAATCGAAGGCCTCACGCAGGAACGAACGAAGATTCTGAGCGAGATGGACGATCCGAAGATTGGTTCCGAATACGAGCGGATTCGCAAGGGGCGCGCGGGTGTGGCGATTGCCGAAGTGGTGCAGGGGCGCTGTTCCAAGTGCAATATGCTGCTGCGGCCGCAGTTCCTGCAGGAGATCAAACGCGGGGATGCCGTGATGATTTGCGAGAGTTGCAAACGGATGCTTTACTGGAACCCGCCGCGGAGCGTTGACGATCTGGCCGCCGCGAGCCGGTAACCCCGGTCAATTTATTTGCCGGAAGACCCGAAACCGCCTTCGCCGCGCACCGAATCCGCCAGATCGCCTTCCTCCCATTCGACCGCTTCATACCGCGCAATCACGATCTGGGCGATGCGCTCACCCGGCAGAATACGGAACGGCTCGCGTCCGAGATTGTGCAGGATTACGCGGATTTCGCCGCGATAGCCCGGGTCGATCGTGGCCGGGCTGTTCGGCAGCGTGATGGAATGCTTCAGCGCCAGGCCGCTGCGGGGCCGAATCTGGGCTTCGTAGCCTGGAGGCAGTTCAATCGCAAGGCCGGTGGGCACCAGTTTCGTCTCACCCGGCCCGAGCGTCACCGCTTCCACGCTGTGCAGATCCATCCCGGCATCCTCCTCCGGCCCGTGCGCGTACCGGGGGACCATGGCGTCCCGGTGGAGTCTCTTGATCCTGACTGAAAGTGTGGGCAACTCTCGCTATCATAACCGTTTGACGCAAAGAGTCATCGCAGTCGCCCCGATGCCGCCGGAAAAGAGCGCTTATGCGCTCGCGCGGTACAGCCGGTCCGCCGATTCCATCCGGCAATCCATCGACTGGGTTCGCTCGCATAATTCGCGGAACTTCCTCGAAAGTTTCTACTTCCAGTACGGGCACCAGTCGATTGCCGACCTTGGCCACACAGTGCTTTGTTTCGAAGGCATCAGCGAACTGGCCGCGAGCGAGATTGAGGACGAAACCCTGTGGGACGGCCAGGCGAAATCGTCCCGCTATCAGGATTTCTCGAAGTCCGGCTTCATTACACCGCCCGATCTGGATGGCGAACCGGCCGCGCTCTACCGGAGCGCGGGCGAAGCTCTCATTTCCGCGTATCGGGACGTTCACGCCCGGGCACTGGAGCACCTCACGGAGACGTTGCCGCGTCCGGACGCGATGAAGCCCGAGGCCTATGCCCGCAACGTCGCGGCGCGCGCCTTCGACGTCGCCCGCTACCTGTTGTTCTGGGGCGTGCCCACCAACGTGGGCCAGGTCACCAGTATCCGGACGCTGGAGAGGCAAATCCGGCGTTTGCGGGCGTCGGAATTCGCCGAAGTGCGGGAACTTGGCGCGGAGATTGCCGAGGCGTGCGCGCGGCCGCCGGATTGCGTCTGGAACGAAGAGCGGAACGAGCCTCTGGCTCCCACTCTGGCCCGCCATGCCGAACCGGATGAATATGCGAAGCAGTCGCGGGAAGATCTGAAGCTCTGGGCGAGCCAGAACCTGACGGTTGGGGCGATTGAGAGTGCCCGTGTCGCTCTCGTGAAACCGGCCGACGTCCTGAGCGAAATTGCCGCGACCCTGCTTTATCCTGTCTGCGATTATCCGTTCAGCGCGATCTACGAAACCGTGAGCGGCTGGAGCCGGGAACGCAGGGTGGAAGTGCTGGATGTTGCGGTGCGGTCACGCGGGCGGCGGGACGATCTGCTGCGGGGGTTTCGTGGAGGCCAGTACTGCTTCGACATGCTGATCGATATCGGCGCGTACCGGGACATGCACCGGCATCGCCGCTGCCATCAGTTCCGGCAGGATTATACGGGCAGGCATGGCTACGAAGTTCCCGGCCTGCTGGGGCTCTCGGGAGCCGAAGCCATGTACCGCGTGGCGATGGATTCCGCGTTCGCGGCCATCGGGCAATTGCCGGAGCCGGCGCGCCAGTATCTGTTGCCGTTCGGCGCGCGGTCGCGTTTTTTGTTCAAGATGGATTTCGCGGAAGTGGAGTATATTTCGCGCGTCCGCAGCGGGGTGAAGGGGCATTTCAGCTATCGCGGAATTGCGTGGGAGATGAAAGAGCGCGTGGCGGAGATCGAGCCCGAGCTGGCGCGGCTGATCGATGCCACTCCGCCCTGGGTCGAAGATCCTCTCACGCGATAGCCTGTAGGGAAACGGCGGAATTGCCCGCACAGCCGGGCGCATCCGCCGTATCCGGATAGAACTCCGATCAGCGCCGGCCGCGATCGCGGTCGTTGGCTCCCCGGTGCTCCTCCTGCCGGGCGCGTCCACTCTGCCATGCCCCGCGCTCCTGGTCGTTGCGCGGGCGGAGTGCGTGGGATTCCACCGGTCTGCGTCCCGGTGCGGCGGCGAAGCGGCGAACGCCTGCGTAAGGATGGACATACGACGCGCGGTTATTCCAGTTCCGGCCCCATCGGGCATTGTTGATGAAGATCGCGTGGCCGCCCCAGTCGAACCGGTCGTAGCCCCATCCCCAGGGGCGGAACGCGACTCCGAGCGAGATGCCGAAGTTGAATCCGATCGCCCCGCCTACAACGAATCCCGGGCGCGGAGGAAGGTAAACGATCCCGGGATTGTAATACGGAACCACCATGTAACCCGGATCGGCCGGCGAGATGGCGATGTACGGTCCGTTCGATACCAGAATCTGCCGGTTGGATCTGAGATACCCGTAGTCGTATGCTTTGCGGCGCTCTCTCTGAACCGCGTCCATGACTTCAGGCTGTTGCCCGAGGAACGCATCGCCGAGTTCGCGAGTCCATGCCGGGTCGGAGGCCATCATGCCGAGAATGCTCGGAAACGGCAATAGCGCCTGTACGCTCGGGTCCCAGGGCAACTGGTCGCCGCTAATGGCGGCCGCCAGCGCATCGCCGGTCAGATAGTGGTGCTCGTCGGCCCAGCGCGCGGCGTCGGGAATCTGGTCCGCGTAGGTCGCGGCGGCCATTACCTGAGCCAGCAGCGGATCGGGATAGAGCGCGATCCGGGCGACGACTCGATCCAGTTCCTGTGGAGGAAAGGATGGCGGAGCCTGGGCGAATGCCGGCGCCGAAAACAGCGCCGCGAGAAGTAATGGAACTGCTGAGATCGGTTTGGTGAACATCGTGGTTCCTTTCACGTGAGGTTCTCTCAAAAGGGGAGACGGTGTCGGAAACCGCGGCGTTGCTTCGCGATGCAGGAGATTAAGAGGAATAAACATTGTGTTTGCTTCATCCATTATGGGCGGAAGCAAGTCCCGGGTTCAGGATAATTGGCGGCGGCACGGGAAGATCCGGACTCCGCAGGAGCGGCTTCAGCTTGCGGATGAGGTCCAGATGGCCGAACGGCTTAAGTATGTAGTGCACTGCGCCAAGATCGGCGCCCTCTTTCACATGGCCGGTATCCGCCGAGCCCGTCAGTAAAGCCACTACAAGGGCGCTGGTCCCCGGGTCGTTCCTCAGTGCGCGAAGCACGTCGATGCCGCTCATCAGGGGCATCCTCACATCGAGCAAAAGCAGGTCCGGGAGAAGCCGCCGGGCAGCGGCCAAAGCCGCTCGTCCGTCGCTGACGAAATGGGCATCCACGTCGAAGTTCTGGAGGACGCTTTTCATATAAATGACGATATCGCGATCGTCGTCGGCGACCAGAACGCATGGCCTGGCCGCCCGGGGCGTGGCATGACGGCCTTCGCCCGCGCCGGAAATGAGCCGGGACAGGCGAAAGATCAGTTCGCTCGGGAAGAAGGGCACGAAGATGACATCGTCGGCATGGTTGTGCAATGAGATCCGGTAATAAATAGAGGCTGATTCACCGGCCAGAAGCAACGGGCGGGAGTTGGCTCGCAGCAGTTCGGGGCGCAGCCAGTTCGACTCGCGGACGCTGTCGCCGATGCGGAGGATCAAAGCATCGTATCGTTCGAGGCCCTTATCTTCCGGGCTCACCAGGTTCGCATCGACGTGCGCGAACGACGCTTGCGCCAGTTGCAAAGCGCCGGTCACGGCCGGCTCGATGGCCCCGCATGCAACCAGCCCGATCCGCTTGTTCTGCAGCAGCCGGGCGAATGGTTTCTTGTCTTCCGTCATGGTCGTCCACCTGTCTCGCCGGCCTCGCGCGCACGTCGTCCTGTTTGCTTATCGGCAGTCTCCGCTCCTTTTTCCGGATCTTTCGTCTGAAAATCGGAGATCGCGGCCGGGACGCTCTCGCCTGAACGCCGTTTTCTGCCGATAGAAGGCCTGATGGGCTTTTATGCTGCTGCGTTCGGTCTGGCGCTGATTGCTTTATTAAGCGTTACGGGTTTCGCCGTCCTGATCCGGAAAAACAGAGCCGTGTTCAACCGGCGGCATGCTGTGGCGCCGGCTTTCGATTCCGCGCTTGCCGTGCTCAATGCCGCCACTCGATTGTCGATAGTCGCCACCGACACGGAAGGCATCATCCGGATATTCAACCCGGGCGCGGAGAAAATGCTCCAGTACCGGGCTGAGGAAATGGAGGGTATCCGCACTCCGGCGATCCTGCATGACAGCGCGGAATTCGCCGCGCGATCCGTCGGCCTCTCGCGCGAGTTCGGACGGACGGTCGAAGGGTTCGATGCCGTCGTTGAATATGCCCGGCAGGGCAAGTCCGGCGAAAGCGAGTGGACATATGTAAGGAAGGATGGCAGCCGGCTCGACGTCAGTTTGGCGGTAACTCCCGTTTCCGGCCGCGAAGGAGTCCTCACCGGGTTTCTGGTTATTGCGACCGACATCACGGCCCGGAAATCCATGGAGCGCCGTCTGCGCCTGAATATCGAAGAGCTGGCGGAACAAACGCGATGCGCGGAGAAGGCCAATGTCGCCAAAAGCGAATTTCTGGCAGCGATGAGCCACGAAATCAGGACTCCGATGAACGCGATTCTCGGAATGGCCGAGATGATGTGGGAGTCGCGGCTCGACGCGGAGCAAATCCAGTGTGTCGAGATTTTTCGGCGGGCGGGGTCGAACCTGCTTGCGCTCATCAACGATATTCTCGACGTGTCGAAGATCGAGGCGGGTCATTTTGAGCTGGAGCACATCGAGTTCGATCTGGAAGAGGTGGTGGACGAGGCGCTCGAATTGATGAGCTTCAGGGCCCGGGCCAAAGGGCTCGATCTTTCGTTCCGTCTGCTGCCCGGCGTTCCCACCGCCCTCGTGGGCGATCCCGGCAGATTGAGGCAGGTACTCATCAACATCCTGGGGAATGCGGTCAAGTTTACTGAATCGGGCTGGATCAGGCTGACCGTCGGTAATCCCAAATCCGGCGGGCCCGGCGAAATCGAGTTGTCCGTCTCCGATACGGGCGCCGGTATTCCGCCGGACAAGCTGGCAAAGGTCTTCGACGATTTCACGCAAGCCGATGCTTCCACGACTCGGCAGTACGGGGGGACGGGTCTCGGCCTTGGAATCAGCCGGCGTCTGGTCGAAATGATGCATGGCCACCTGACCGTGGTCAGTTCGGTCGGCAAGGGAAGCACCTTCCGCTTCAACGCGGTGTTCGACCTTGCGCCGCGGGGCGCGCGCCGGGCCGCCGCGGCCCCGGAGGACTTCAGCGGAGGCCGCGTCCTCGTGATCGACGACAACGCCACGAACCGTTTAATCCTGCGGGAAACCGTGAATGCCTGGGGATTTGAGAGCGACGGTTTCCGTCTGCCGGAAGAAGCTCTGGCGGGTCTCGCCGGGGTCATGGCCGGCGCGCGGCCCTACTCGCTGGTGCTGCTGGACAGCCGGATGGGGCGGATGGACGGTTTCGAAGCCGCCCGAAGAATCAAACTGGTGGCGCCGGACCTGCCTGTCCTGATGCTGACCTCCGACCCGGCAAAAGGCGATGCGCAGCGGCGCCGTCAGGCGGGCCTGGCCGGTTACGCCATCAAGCCGGTGAGGCGGAGAGAGTTGCTTCGCCTGGTTTGCGCGGCCATGAAATCGAACACCCCCGATAGTTCACCCGTGCCTCGCGGCGCGCATCCCGAGCCCGCGGCCGTTGGCAGGCCGCTCGAAATTCTGGTTGTCGAGGATTCGCCCGACAACCGCCTCCTGGTTCAGGTCTACATGAAGGGCTTGCCGCACCGGTTAACCTTCGCCGACGATGGCAAGGCCGGGGTCGACCGGTTCGCTGCCGGGGTTTTCGATCTGATTCTCATGGATATGCAAATGCCGGTTATGGATGGGGTGGCCGCCACCCGTGCCATCCGGGCAATGGAGCTGGAACGCGGCGCTGCTCCGGTTCCGATCGTCGCCCTGACGGCAAACGCGCGCCCGGAAGACGTGAAAACCAGCCATCTCGCCGGTTGTGACGCTCATCTGTCCAAGCCGATTTCGAAATACAAGCTCCTCAGCGTCGTTGAGGAATACGGCAGGCGGCGTACTACAGTCGATGCGGAACCGGACATTGTGGAAATGGTTCCAGGCTATCTGGCGAATCGCCGGGAGGAACTGCAGGAGATGCTCGCGCTCCTGGCCTCTTCCGACTTTGGGCGTCTGGCTGTGCTTGGTCACAATATCAAGGGAAGCGGCGGCTCTTATGGTTTTCCCGAGATATCCCGCATCGGTTGCGCCCTCGAGAACTCCGCGAAACAGGCGGATCCGGTAGCCTCGGGCGCGCGGTTGGCGGAACTCGAAGATTACCTGAGCCGGATGTAAGGCCGGCGGGACTAATCCGGGCAATTACAACGCAAATCCAGCCACCTGTCGAAAATAAGCAACCGCGAAACGTAGCTCCTGCCGTATTATGGGATAAAATCAGGGAGATAAACGCGTCTCATCACGCACCATGAGCAAGGTAATTCAGGGCTATTTCCCCCACGGCCCCAAACTCCCCGCCGCGCCGCCGCCCGTTCCTTTCGCCGGCCGCCCTCCGCAGCCGCCCGTCGTCCAGCGCCACGCCAACGCCGTGGCGTTGCCGCCCAATCTGTTGAGACTCGGCAACCGCACGGGCCAGCCTCTACCCGCTCCCTTGTTGCGCGAGATGGAATCCCTCTTCGCCGCCAGTTTCGGCGATGTCCGCATCCATACCGGCAATGAAGCCTCCTCCATCGGAGCCCACGCATTCACCGAAGGCGCGAGCATCTATTTCGCCCCGGGCCACTTTAATCCGGGCACGCCGAACGGTAAACAACTTCTCGGCCACGAACTCACCCACGTGATCCAGCAGCGCCAGGGCCGCGCCCGCAACCCGTTCGGGTCCGGTGTAGCTGTCGTCCATGACCGCATGATGGAAGCCGAAGCCGACCGCATGGGCGTCCGCGCCGCGGCGCCCATAAGCGCCCCCGTTCAGGCGAAACTCAATCCGCGCTTCACCCCGCCACCTCCGCGCCCCGCGCGGAATCGCATCGTTCAGAATTGCATCGTTCAAAGGTCGACCTCCGATCCAAACCCCATTCGGGACGTCATTCGGCAGGTCCGGAACACCGGCCAGTACTACAAGGGCCTTTTCTCCGAAAATCTCGACAAGACTCTGCGGAACACCGGCAAGCACTTCACCGGCATCGGCCGCGACCTCGTCAAATTCAAGCCTTCCGATGAAGACTGGTTCCACACCCGCGCGAAGAAGAAAGTCTTCAACTACGGCGTGGATGTCGTTACCGACAACATCAATCTGATCTGGGACGTCACCAAAGGCTACGGCAGTGGCGTTTTCTCGAAGGTGATTCCGAAAACCAGGGACAGGCTGGACCCGTCCAACATCATGACGGTTTTTACGAATCCGGATCTGGTGAAGAGCTACCTCTCTCAGCGCAAGACCCAGATCGTGCAGCCCATTGACTTCTATTACGATCCGGCGGGCTTTGCCGGCAAGAAGTCCAGCCAGTACAAGAATACCCTCTATAACGTGAAGGACATCTACCTCGGGCTCGATTCCGATCGCCGGTTCAAGCATGGCAGCAATGTCGTCGTCGACATGACCCAGCAGACCATCGCCACCGCGGTCGGCATGTGGGCTACCATGTTCACCCTGTTCAATGCCTTCCCCGGCGCCCGGCAGAACACAAAGGACATGCGGGACAAACTGTTCCCGAAGGAAAAACTCCACGGCAAGGTGATGCGCCAGTTCCCGCTGCGGCTCATGTTCGCCAACCCGATTTCGCGCCTCTTTGGCAACCCCTGGCTCGCCGCGGCCGCCCTCGTCTATACCAGTCTGGCAAGCATCGGGTTGAGCCTCCGCGACAGCAGGGAACTCATGGAGAAAAACCCCGAGATCTACAGGCGCCTGAAGGAAAACGGTACCGACACCTATCGTTCCGGGAGCTATGTCGACCTGATCGAGGCGACGGTCGGGCACTCGAAAAAGCAATAGGGCTCTCCGGCGGAGGCGGTATCTGGCCCGGGTGCTTCGATATTCATTCCCAGCCTGATGTCTTGCGCAGCAAGCGGCCGACGGCGTCCGGTGCATCCCCCGCTTCGGGTCCCGGCCCTTTTTGTTGATCCGACGCGGCCGGAAAGATGGCCCTAATCAATTACCGTGTTTGACACGTTTTTGAGCTTCTCTGGGATAGCGTTGAACATGGGTGTGAAAGTGGAGACGCGGGTGAGGACCCTGCAGCGTCAGAACAATACCTTATAACCCTGCGCGAACGATCCGGTCACGTGACATGTTCTATTCATTACCAATCAATCCGTGGTCAAACCGGGAATTGTGATGATTCTCGCAAAGTCCGGAGCAGAACTAAAGGGCGCTTCGCCTATTGCCGACCTGGCGGCGCTAATTACTGCGTCGGTTTACATGTATGGATGGTGCTGCGCCTCGGCATCAATGAGTGGCCCATGCCGGGACGCCTGGTTCGGAAATCAACCTACGAGCGCGAATATCACGAGCTGGTCCGGAAAGACGGCATACCCTTTGTGCCGGACGCCGTGTGGAAAGACGCGACATTTGCGGCTGCAATCCTGCTCGCCGTTATCGCATGTGCTTTCTTCTTCGGCCCGTTCGGCCCCACTGGACAGCCCGATCCCACCGTCATCCAGACGGCGCCGAAACCGGATTTCGCGTTCCTCTGGATCTACGCGGTTTTGGCGTTCCTGCCACCGGGTCTCGAAACGCCGTTTCTGTTGATTGCGCCCATCGTCCTCATCGGCGCGCTGTTGCTGCTTCCGCTGGTCGCCGGAGAAGGAGAAAAGCATTGGTCGCGCCGCCCGGCTGCGGTCCTCATGGTCGCTCTGATTGCGGTTACGCTCGGCGTTTTTACCCGCCTCGGTACCTACACGCCCTGGAGCCCGGTCATGGACGCATGGACCAGCGATCCGGTGCTCGCGGAATATCTTCACGGCCGCACGCCGCTCGAACGCGAGGGGGCTCTGGTGCTGCAGGACAAGCAATGCCGTAACTGCCATTGGGCGGTCTCCGCGGGGTTATGTCAGTCGCCTGCCGTGGGTACGCTTCAGGAAGCGGTATGCTGCAACGAGGAGGTGACCTTGACGGTCTACTGGGCGGGACCGCTGTTCACACAAGCGGAAAGGATATGGAATCGGCGCTGTGTTACGGTACTTCGTCAAATCGGATATTCAGTGGTGCTCCCGCAAGAGGAAGCAATTCAGTTTATTAAGCCCGAAGGGATTGACGCGGGCGGAATTGCTGAACTTTGCTATCTACAGGCGCGAGAATGTGACGTCATGATTGTAGTGCTCGATGGGGCAGACAGCGACAGCGGCGCTTGTTTGGAGGCTGGCATCAAAATTGGTCATAGGCGCGCGAGCAGCGCTCCGAGCACCATCATCGGCGTTCGAACGGACTTTCGCGGGTCGGAGGACGGGCATCTCAACACAATGTTCAGATTGCTTGACAAGGTGGTGCACTTCCCGTCGGTCAACGAAGATCCCGAGGCGCTTTGCATGCTAATCCACGAAACGATACGAGACCTTCAGAAGTGAGGTGAACTGTTAGCGTGCTTGTTGTTTCGAAGCTCTAAAGTGCTCGCTAGCCTTTCTTAAGCTTAAGATAGAGAGCCAAGGCTGTCGGCTCGGGAGCGCAATTTGGCATCGTCCATCCCGAGACGGCGAACCAGGTCCGCCGCCCCGTTAATCAATCGTAGACCCTCTGGAACAGTTAGGCGCTCGCCGAATTCGGATAGACAAGGAGTTTGTGTGGCACAGCAGAAGACGAACTCTTTCGTGGCACCTGTGCTATATTCCCAGCCGTTCAGAAACCAGCACTCGCGCGCGTACCTTTGAACGACATCGAGAAAAAAGACACCATAGTCCGGTCCGGCCCAAGCGGAAATTCTCAATCGCCCTGGGTCGATTACAGGATAGGCCAGACGCTTTCGTAAACTGCGCACAAATTCACGCAGGCGCTCCTCGTTTTCTTTGCGCATTGGGAGAAGTTCCTCGCCAGCAGCCAGCCGTTCGTAATACTCTTTTCCAGAATCGAGTGGGCCAGCGACGTACGCACAGGACTTTGGCTCCAGAACAGAGTCTAGAAGTTGAAAGAGTATATCAACCCTTTCACCGTCATTATGTTCAAGCGAGAAGAGCATCAAAATCAATATTCTCAATTAAATTGGCCACCGTTTTGATCGCTCGGCGCCTCCACTCAGTATCTGATTTTGAGGGATCGGCTAAGTCTGAAACCCCGCGAATTACCGCCGCTTTCATGTGAAATGTATCCGCGGCTGCGCAAACGCCCCCAGCCTCCATCTCGATGCCGAGAAGCTTCGGCCAGTATTCGCAGAGCTTCTCAGCGAAGTCGGAACTCGCGACGACTTCGTCGAGCGACACTAGTGGGCCGTATCGTATGGCTGGCCTGCGGCTCGCCGGCCATTCAGCAGCCTTGATCACGCGTGACTCCCAGTCGCTCAGGTTAAGGCGCGCCCTGAGATATTTCGCGAGCCGGTCATCAATTGGAAATTCACGCGGCCTGAACGCTGGAATCGTGCGGGTATCCCTGTGAATTTTTCGGCTCGCCAGATCGACAACGCTCGTCGCGATGAGCACATCCCCGAGCGACACCTCTTCGCTTGGGAAGCCTCCGGCTATCCCGGCGATCAGCAGAATGTCCGGCGTTTCTTTGCTTAGAAACTCCATAGTCGCAACAGCCGCGGGAACCCGCCCCATTTCGTCGCGTCCGAATACTGAGAAATGCACGCCGTTGCGATGTCCACGCCAAACCTGTTCGACTCCTTTTGCGGATAGGGACCATTGGTCGACAAAGAAAACCCTCTCCTCCTCCAGCGCAACAAAGATAGCGATCTTTTTCTCCGGCTTCGTTCTGTTCACTTTTCCCCCCCTGCGTGGCGCGTATTCGGAATCGCCGGCCGTTAACGACTGAGCAACCTCCAGCGCCATTGCTCCGACCGCACCAAGCTGATCGGCAATCTCGTCGGTCTCAGGCTCAGAGACGACGATACCGTGTAGGGGGACGGCGGATAACGAGTTTCTCTTGACGACAGACAAAAACGTAGCTGCTGGTCTGCGCTCCTTTGCGGCCAGCGTAAAGATACGCCGAACGTCGTCAACGCGGCCGGTCTTGCGTGTGATCGTTTCGAACGCATCACGAAAACGAATATACCCAAGGGTTTTCCTTAGATCGATAATACTTCGAGCTGAAAGTCCGCGAACAAAGTCCCAGAGACCCAACGCTGCCAAAGCGTATCTCAGCGCATCGTAATCGTATGACAGATTATTTCCCAAAGATACGAAGGCGTGCGACATGTAGGGAAGGCTCGTGATCACCTTCAGTTTATATTCCGTTAAATACGAAGAAAAATACACATTCTGGAGCACATGTCGGAAGTTCGGGACGTCCACGGGATCACTTATTCGCTGTCGGATCGCTGGCCAAGTCACAGCACTCCCATCGTTGAGGACCTCCCGAGGTATACGCCTAATGCGCTCCGTGGCGGCGGCGCTCACCGAGCCAAGGCCCTGGCGCCAGACTCGATTCGAATCAGGAGCCTCTTCCCAGCCAGTCAGAATCGCGTCTGCGATGTTGACGCTGCGAGGGATGATAGCGTGCGAAACCCCCCTTAGTATGCGATGGTTTTTGGGATCGAAAAGGCCCTTGTACTTCTGACGAAATGGTTGGTATAGACGCTCCTTTTTGCCCCAAAAATCATCGAAGCTGTATTCCTTCATCGCGAGGCGCACGAGACGATCATCAAAGTATTCGGCACGCCGCCCGGTCAAGACTTCGCGGCACAATGAGCATTCTGCAAGGAATCCGGGAGGAAGAATGCAATGGTCACGGCACAGGAAAACCGCGACCGTGAGTGCTTCAGTGAGGAACGCGAGATGCGTTTCTTTCGGAAGTCGATATAGTCCATAAATCTCCCGGCTATCACGATTAAAAAAATCGAGGAAGACGTTGTAAAGCATGTAAAATCAGGCATTTCCCCGGTGCGCGCTTATCGCAAAGCCGTCTCGATGTTTTGCTGCAGCCTTTCTGGATCGTCATCGAAATTATTCACAATCCGGTCGAATCGATGGTTGTCGAGCTCAGTTTCCGCTCGATGGTTGTCATCCTCTGCACTTACGATTTGGCCCCGCGTCTTCATGCGACGAAGTCGGATTTCAATCGGTGCCTCGACTCGCCATATTACGAATCCCCGCGTTTGTAAAAAGGTGTAGTCACTGGCGAACCGAATGCTGTCAAACACCACTTGACGGTCCTCATCGACAGAAGCCAAAGCCGCCCTTAGCCAAACGTCGGGATCAATCGCCTTAATTGCGTCGGTTACTCTGTTCAGAATGGATTTTGATTCAGTTCCGAAGAGCTTTCGGCATAGTTCGCGACACGCTGCACCGGTGCTACAGTGCACGAATCTATGTTTCTCCACGAGGTATTCCGCAATCATCGTCTTGCCTCCACCAGATTTCCCCGATAATGCAATCTTGATTGCCACGAAATCATCCAGGGAAGAGAGATAAAGATAACGGCGGATTGTACAATGAATTTTCGAGGTCGGAAACTGAAATCTTTCTTTCCTGCGCTACTCGCGCAAGAAGCTGACGTTTCAGCTCCTCGTAGTGTCCCGCGGTATCGGGGAAATATGCCATGGCTTTCTCGGAATACTGCAAGGTAAACCTCAGATGCTTGTCGAGAAGTTTGCCTTGCTTCTTCACGGTAACAAAAGCGAGCGCCTGGAGTTTGTCAATCGCCTTAACAAACCTCGCTTCTGGAGTTCTTCCTTCCAAAATCTCAGTCAGAAGGTTTCTTTGCTCATCTGCGGCTGAAGGGCGAATCCTTGCGAGGTATCTTTCAATCGCTTCCCGCTCCGAAGCCTCCTTCGCCGCTTTCTGATCGATATTGAAGGCGTGAGTGGATTCTCCCGTCCCGCTCCGGCCAACCGGATTCTTGTCGCCGGTCGAGACTTCCATTTTGTCGTGGAGTACGGCGAGCATAACACAACGGCTCACGTCTAATGAAGGGAAGTGGCCGCCCAGAAGGAGGACCGTGTCGGCCACATGCCAGCTATGGTCGGCCACGGACTCAAGCCGTGGAAAGGGCTCCAATCGCGAGGCATATTCAGCCTCCAACGTTTCCGTCTCCCAGAATCGCTGGTGAAAATATCTCCGAATCCAGCAGAGCTTCATTGACCACAATATTACGTCAATGTCCCTCTTGACGTCCATAGGGCTTATGAGTGGTGAGCTTGATCGCAGCGAGATTGGAGATGATGACATGGAGAACGCCCGCTTCGCGCACCACGGGGACTAGTCGCATTTGTAGCAGATCCAGTGCCTGTGCCGCGAAGTAAATGATGCATCTGTAGCTAGATTTCCTCTGTTCGATGTGTTTCAGAATGATGTACTTGCAAGCCGCTCCAGTGATAATGCTGTTGAAAAAACAGCATCACAAACAAATGTTACACGGCACTCAGATGTTAGCCTCTGAACCACTTGCGAGAATCTTCAGGAAAGGGCATCAGCCTTTGAAGGATAACGCAGATTCGCCGTCCGACGAGATGCCCTCCAAAATGGTTGGCCAGGTGGCGTCCTTGCTCCTGTCCGGCGACACGCGGCAAGAATATTCAAACGTCCAATCTCCGGCTCAGCGAAGTGGCCGCCGGGGGCGAAGAGTCTACGAGTTTTCAGGATCGCTGAGGCGGTGCAGGCTGCCGTCCGGCAAGGCCCAGACCGATGTGAACAGCTTGGCAGGACTCTCAAGGTAGGCTGGCAAAGCACTATTCGACGCGCCATCGTTCGATCCCGCGCCTCGCATCCTCAAGGTTTGTGAAGCAGTTCGCGTTCAGGCATTCGTCCCGGAACTTTCCGTTGAAGCTTTCCACGTGGCCGTTCTGCATCGGTCGTCCCGGCTGGTGAACTCGGGCCCGTTGTCGCAGCGACTTCGGGCGTACGCGCTGCTCGATTGCTTTTTCCAGGGCGCGGGTGACAGCCTGGCTCGAGATCCCGGTGGCCACTTCAATCAGCGGACACTCGCGCGTGAAGCTGTCCACCACCGTCAGGGCCCGGATCGCGCAGCCGCTTTGCCAGGCTGTCGGAAACGAAGTCCATCGCCCGTTCCCGATTCGGCGCCATTGCGCCTGCTCCGGAGGGAACAGGCCTGACTATGCGCTTACTCTTCACCCGCCGCAGCGCGAGACCCTCTTTGCGATACAGCCGGTGAACTCGTTTCACATCCACCTTCATACCCCGCTTCTTCGTCAGAACGACCCGCAGCCGCCGATAGCCGAAGCACGGGTTTCGCCTCGCTTCCGTCACCAGCGCTTCGCGCAGCTTCCGGTTCCGGTCCGGGCGCGCATCATACCTGTAACTCGCCCGTTTGATGTCGAGGAGCCTGCAAGCCCGGCGTTCGCTGAATCGATACCCGTTCATCAGCAACGTCCTGGCGCGCACTCACAAGCCCCACCCGTTTCATCGGATTACCGCTTTCAGCGCCTCTTTATCGAGGCTCGGATCCGCCACGATCGTTCAATACAGAGTTTCAATCGCACCCTTGCGAATAGGCCAGCCCAACCCTTCAACGGCATGTGCCAGCGCCATGGCGGCGGGAATGCTCACCGGCCCGGTGAACCGTATGCCCCGGCCGCCCTTCAAACCCAAAGCCGCCAGAGCCGAAACTGCCTCCGGCACGATTTCCACATTGGTGGCCGGCGAACCGAAACCCACCTGCACGGTCACGATCCCGTCCGCCTCATCCACAATCTGAGCCATAAAGTGCTGATCCATATGTATCCGCCTGCATGCATCCGCCTGCCGGATCTTCTTTGCGTCTCCGCGTCTTTGCGAGACACGCTCTTGAACTTCGACCGCACAACGGTGACAAATCTCAAAACTTATAACCGCCGCCGAATCAATGCCCCTCACCCGATCCGCCGGAATCCCCCGCCGCCCCCGTGCAACAACTAATCGTATGCGTTCCGAACGTCAAATCCACGCCTCCCGTGCCAACGGCGCCAAATCCCGCGGTCCGGTCACCCCGGCCGGGAAGCTCGCCTCCTCCCAAAACGCCCTGACTCACGGTCTGCTCGCCGGCACCGTCGTGCTCAAAGGCGAGTCCGAGGTTCGCTTCCTCAAGCTTCTCGCCGACCTTTGCGAGGAACTCCAACCCCAAACCATCGTCGAAAACTCTCTCGTCGAGAACATGGCCGCCGCCCGCTGGCGTCAACTGCGCATCATGGGCATGGAAAAGGCCGGCATGGATTATTCCATGCTCCAGCGGGCCGGGTTTTCGGAAAACGAAGACCAGGCCACCTGCGCGGCGCTCACCTTCCGCGCTCTCGGCGACGAATCCCGCTGCCTCGAACTGATCAACCGGTACGAGGCGCGTTACGACCGCCAGTACCTTCGCGCCCATCGGCGATTTCTGGAACTGTGCGACCGCCGCACGCCGCCGCCTTCTTCCTCGAATCCGCCTTCCCCGCCCCCGCCGCCCGCGCCACCCACCCCGAATCTGCCAAACGAACCCGGCAAGCCACTGAAAACAACCATTCCCCAGGCGCTATCCCACGCCGCCGCGCAATCCTATATGCTATTGCGAGAGGTAACAGTGAAACAACGGCAATCGTTCAAAATACCTGGTCTGTTCAAGGTGCTCAATGCATTCGGCTCCCTGGCGAGCATCGTGGCGGTGGCCGCGCTCGCCCTGCCCTTGATCTCCCTGCCGGCCGCGGGCCAGTTTCCGGCCGACAGCACCGTTCCCAGGGACAAACGCACCAAACGGCGAATCGGCAAGTTCGAGCCCGGCCCCGTGCCGCGAACCGCCGATGGCAAGGTCGATCTCTCCGGCATGTGGGGCTACGCGGGCTATACCTCCGATATCGCCAAAGACTATGACGTAGGCACGGTTCCCATGACCCCCCTGGCCGAAAAGCTGTTCAAGGAACGTCAGGCCAACGAAGGCATTTACGATCCCGAAGCGCGCTGCCTCCCCACCGGCGTGCCGCGCCGCGATCCCTATCCTTCCCGCATCATGCAAACCCCCAATCTGATCGTCATTCTCTTCGAGGGCAGTATGCACAGCTATCGGCAGATCTTCCTCGACCGTGCCACGCATCCTCAGGACCTCGGTCCCTCCTGGTACGGCGATTCCATCGGCAAATGGGATGGCGATACCCTCGTCGTCGATACCGTCGGCTTCAACGGCAAGACATGGCTCGATCTGGCCGGGCACCCCACTTCGGACAAACTGCACGTGGTGGAGCGCTACACCCGCCCGCAATTAGGCGAATTGAAGCTCGATATCGCCATCGAGGACCCGGTCATGTACACCAAAGCATGGAACGTCACGGAGCTCATGCCCCTGATGCCGGGCCAGAATCTTCTCGAATACGTTTGCGCCGAAAATGAGAAGGACGTCCCGCATCTCGTCCCCGGCGGCAAGTAAACGGAAGTGCCAACGGAAGTGCCAACGCAAGCGCCAACGCAAGGCCGTACCACCCGGCCCGCGCGCTAAACTGAAGCATTCACATGCAATTAGATAAGGTGTACGAGCCCGGCCGGTTCGAGCCGCGCTGGGCTCAATGGTGGGTCGAAACCGGTATTTACCACGCCCGATGGGAGCCCGGCAGGCCCGTCTTCTCCCTGGTAATTCCACCGCCCAACGTTACCGGGTCGCTCCACATGGGCCACATGCTGGAGCACACGGAAATCGATGTCACCGTCCGCTGGCATCGCATGCGCGGCGATATCACGCTCTGGCTTCCCGGCATGGACCATGCGGGCATCGCGACGCAAATGGTGGTTGAGCGCCAGCTGGCCGAAGAAGGTCTGGATCGCCGGGCCATGGGCCGCGAAGCTTTCGAAGCCCGCGTCTGGAAATGGAAGGCCGAGTCCGGCGGCACCATCAAACGGCAGATGATGCGGATGGGTGCGTCCTGCGACTGGTCTCGCGAGCGCTTCACGCTCGACCCCGGCCTTTCGCGCGCCGTCCGCGAGACTTTCGTCAGTCTCTTCGAGAAAGGCCAGATCTATCGCGGCGAGTACATGGTCAACTGGTGCCCTCGCTGCCAGACCGCCATCTCCGATCTCGAAACCGTGCACGAAGAAACCGCCGGGCACCTCTGGCATATCCGCTACGGTCCTGTGGTTGTTGCTACAACCCGTCCGGAGACCATGCTCGGCGACACGGCCGTCGCCATCCATCCGGACGATGAGCGTCACCTGCCCGACACCGTCGCCCTGCCCCTGACCGACCGGCGCATTCCCGTCATCCGCGATGAGATGGTCGACAGGGAATTCGGTTCAGGAGTGGTGAAGATCACTCCGGCTCATGACCTGAACGATTTTGAAGCAGGTAAGCGCCACGGGCTTCCCATGCTTCAGGTCATCGGACCGGACGCCCGGATGACCGCGGCCGCCGGCAAGTATGCGGGCCTCGACCGCTATGAGGCACGCAGGCAAATCGTCGAAGACCTCGACAAACTCGGTCTCCTCGAAAAAGTTGAGGACTATACCGTCAGCCTCGGCAAATGCTCCCGCTGCAGGACGGTCGTCGAACCGCTGGTATCGAAGCAGTGGTTCGTAAAGACGAAGCCGTTAGCCGCCAAAGCCATCGCCGCCGTTGACGAAAAGCGCATCGAAATCATCCCCGAAAACTGGGTCAAAACCTGGAACGAATGGATGCACAATATCCGCGACTGGTGCGTCTCGCGCCAGCTCTGGTGGGGTCATCGCATCCCCGCCTGGTATTGCGATGCGTGCGGAGAAACCATCGTCTCCCGTACCGATCCGTCGTCGTGCACCAAATGCGCCGGCCCGCTCAGGCAAGATGAGGACGTTCTCGACACCTGGTTCAGTTCCGGTCTGTGGCCTTTCTCGACGCTCGGCTGGCCGGACCGGACCGACGACCTGAAGCATTTCTACCCCACCACGCTCCTGATCACCGGCTTCGACATCCTCTTCTTCTGGGTGGCCCGCATGTCGATGCTCGGTATTGAGTTCATGGATGCCGTGCCGTTTAAGCAGGTCTACATCCACGGCCTCGTGCGCGATGCCGACAAACAGAAGATGTCGAAAACGAAGGGCAATGTCATCGACCCGCTCGTGGTGACGGAGGAGTATGGCACCGATGCCGTCCGCATGGCGCTCCTCACCGGCGCCGCGCCTGGCACCGACATTGTCTTCACCGTCGATCGCATCGTCAGCGCCCGCGCCTTTGCCAACAAGATCTGGAATGCCGCCCGCTTCATCTTCATGAACGTGGAAGGGGCGCCGCCGGTCCCTGCGCCGGTCACGGCGCTCGAAGACCGCTGGATCTGGTCGCGCCTGAACCGTTGCGCCCGGGAGATGAATCAGGCCATCGATCGTTATCGCTACCACGATGCCGCCCAGAGCATCTGGCACTTCATCTACGATGACTTCTGCGACTGGTACATCGAGCTCAAGAAAATCAGCGGCGACTGGGGCAATATCCTGAGCGTTTTCGAAACCACGCTGCGCCTTCTGCATCCTGTAATGCCCTTCCTCACCGAAGAGCTCTGGCATCGCCTGGGCGCATCCGCGGAAGAGTCGATCTCCCTGCAGCCTTATCCCCAGTATGAAGCCACGCGGGACGACCCGGCCGCCGAGGCCGAAATCGGCCTGTTGCAGGACATCGTCACCGCCGCCCGCGGCCTGCGTGCCGAACTCGGCCTCGATCCGAAGCAGCCGCTCGAAGGGCGCATCTCCCTCGCTCTGGACTTTAAGGTGATTCAGCGTCTCTCGGGCGTTGTTTTCACGGTGGGCGAGGTTCCGAAAACCGGCGCGGTCCGCTCCACCGCGGATTTCGATCTCTCCATCGACGTTCCGCACAGCCATCTCGAAGCGCAGCGCAAGCGGCTTGAAAAGGAGCGCGATCAACTCGTCAAAAACATCGCCAATTCGCGCCGCCAGCTCGGCGACGAAGTCTTCCTCGGTAAAGCGCCCGCGAAGGTGGTCGATTCCATCCGCGCCAGGTTGACGGAATACGAAACTCAGTTGAAGAAAATCGAGGACAGCCTGAATGGCTGAAATCCCTGAGATTGTCCAACTCGCCCTGGCGGAAGACATCGGTACGGGCGATATCACGTCCGAGGTCTGCATTCCCGCCGGCCGCCGCGCTGCCGGATATTTTCTCGCACGCCAGCCGCTCGTGCTCGCCGGCGTCGATCTGCTCTCCCGGATCTACGAGGCACGTGGAGGCGTGGAAGAACTGACCCTGTTGCACAAAGATGGCGATCGGCTCGGGGAGGGCGACCGTATCGCAACCGTCACCGGCCCCGCCCGCACGCTTCTCGAATGCGAACGCGTTTCGCTCAACTTCCTCCAGCGCCTGTCGGGCGTCGCCACGCTGGCGCGCGAGTTCGCTTTAATGGCCGAAGGCACGAAATGCCGGATTCTCGATACGCGCAAAACCACCCCGGGCTTTCGCCACCTTGAAAAAGCAGCAGCGGCCGCGGGCGGAGTCACGAACCATCGCATGGGCCTCTTCGATGCCGTTCTGATCAAGAACAACCACATTTCGGCTGCGGGCGGCGTGGGCCAGGCTATCGCGAACGCCCGCCAGTCGGGGCTTCCGATCGAAATCGAAGTCCGCACCGTCGACGAATTGAACGAAGCTCTCGCGAGCGGCGCCACGCATCTGCTGCTGGACAATCTTTCCCCCCAGCAGGCGGACGAGTGGGTGCGCATCGTCGCCGGCCGCGCGACGGTTGAACTCTCGGGCGGCATCGATCTCGACAGCGTCCGCTCTTACGCCGAAACCGGCGCCGACTTCGTCTCCTGCGGCGCCATCACCCACTCGGCAAAGGCCGTGGATATCAGCTTCCGTCTGAGTTTGTTATGATCGTCCGGCTTCGCTCCACGGCATCCACCATGAAGGATGCCGCGAGCCTGGCCGCGCGCAATGAACCACACGGCACGGTGGTCGTCGCCGAAGAGCAGACGGCCGGGATCGGGAGGCATGGCCATTCGTGGCACTCCGAACCGGGAGAGGGATTGTATCTGTCGATCGTGCTTCGCCCGGCGCTCTCCGCCGACACGCTGCCGGTCCTCACGATGGCGCTTGGCCTCGCGGTGGCGCGGGCGGTTGACGATCTCTGTGGCGTCGCCTGCGATATTCGCTGGCCCAACGATCTGCTGCTGAATGAGCGGAAACTGGCTGGTGTCATGGTTCAGATGGCGGATAAAGGCGCGTTGATCGCAGGCATCGGCGTCAACGTCAACCAGGCCGCTTTTCCGGAAGGCCTGCGCTCCATCGCCACATCCCTCCGCATCGAGACCGGGCGCATGCAGCCGAAAGAAGAGCTGCTCGACCGCATCGTGGCTGAGGCTCTCCGTTATACGGCACTCCTTGCCGAACGTGGCAAACGCCCTGTCTTCGAAGAGTTCACGGCGCGTTCCAGTTACGTTCGCGGGAAAGCCGTCGAGGTCGATACCGGCGAACGGATATTCTCCGGCATCACGGCGGGGCTGGATGACAACGGCTTTCTGCGGGTTGAGATGGCAACCGGCATCGAGACGGTCCTCGCGGGCGGTGTGCGCCCCGTCAGCGCCGGAGGATCTTCTCCAGCCGGCTAAACGCTTTTTCTATCTTTTGCGGCTTCGTCAGCACGCCGCTGAAAAGGTCCCCCACGCGCGCGAAACGTTCCGGCGCGTTGCCGATGTGGAACTGCGCGGGCTCAAGGCCGGGCTTCACTTCGTCCCATGAAAGTGGCGTCGAGACCGCGGCCCCCGCGTAGGCGCGCGCCACATAAGGCGCGGCGATAGTCTTGCTTTCGGCGATCTGCAGGTAGTCGAAATAGACCCTGTTCTTCTCCCGCGATGCCACCGCGCGGGGCGTGGTGAACAGGTCGGGCCGCTCGCCCGCAAGCAGGCGCGCGATCACCTCCGCGAACGTGCGCGCCTGTTCGTAGGAATAATGCGGCTCGATGGGAATGTAAATGTGCATGCCATCGCCGCCGGTCGTTTTCGGATAGCCCGTGAGGCCGATGGATTCCAGCTTGCCGCGCACCAGCAGTGCCGCTTCCACGATCTTCGCGAACGCGCACTCCTGCGGATCGAGATCGATGAGGATGAAGTCCGGGTGATCGAGCGACCCCGCGCGGCTCATCCACGGGTTCTCGTCGATGCAGCCGAGGTTCGTCAGATAGAGCAGGCTTGCGCGGTCTTCCGCCAGCACGTACCTGATATCCTCGACGGTCTCCGTGCGTAGCCACGATGGATAGCTTGCCGGAGTGTGCTTCTGAAAGAAGAACTTCTCGTGGATGCCGTTCGGATAGCGTTTGAGCGAGAGCGGCCGGTCTTTCAGATGCGGCAGCAGCAGCGGCGCGACCGCATCGTAGTAGTTCAGTAAATCGCGTTTGGTGTAGCCATCTTCGGGGAAGTAAAGCTTGTCCAGATGGGTGAATTTCAGGCTGTGTCCGTCGATTTCGGCGGTTGCTTCCTTGCGGTCCACCGGCAGGAATCCGGCTTCTTCGCGGGCGACTTCGGTTGGCGCTTTGTCACCGCGCAGGCCGAGAAAAACCGGCGCGCGCAGTTTCTTGTCGCCGGTCCAGTTGGCGAACTTGATCTGTGCCACCAGCTCCGGTTTCACCCAGAGGGTGCCCCGGGGGATTTTATCGGCTTTCGTGAACGGCGACTTCGATGTTGTCAGCGGTTCGAGCGCGGACCACAGCTCCTTGAGGTTGCCCGCGTTGAAGCCTGTCCCGACATTGCCGGCATAGCGGAGTTTTCCGGCTTCGTAGTAGCCGAGCGCGAGCGATCCGAAGTGCTCGCGTTCGCCCGGGGCGTATCCCGCGATCACGAACTCCTGCTCCGCGGTCAGCTTCAACTTCAGCCAGCTGCGGCTGCGGCGCGATTCGTAAACGCTGGCTTCCTGCTTGGCGATCAGGCCTTCGAGTCCGCTCTGGCGCGCCGCTTCGAGCAGATCTTCGCCGCCTTCGAAGTGCTCGGAAATCCGCAGCAGAGGGAACGGTTTTACGATCTTTGCGAGAAGGCGTTTGCGCTCGATGAGAGGCTTTTGCCGCAGATCGGCGCCATCGAGATAGAGCAGATCGAAGACGTACAGATGGACCGGGTGCTTCTCCGCCATTTTCGCGATGGCGCCGGCGTCCTTGAGATGAATGCGCGGCTGGATCAGTTCGAAATGCGACACCCCGCGCGCATCCAGCACTACGATCTCACCGTCCAGGATCGCCTGCTTCGCCTCAATGTAGTGCGGCAGGACGTGCAACTCCGGATACTGCTTTTCGCAGCGGTTGTTATTGCGGGTGTATATGGTCAGCGACTGTTTGTCGACGTGGACAAGACCGCGAACGCCGTCCCATTTGACTTCGAAGATCCAGCCCTTGCCTTTCGGCAACCCCTCGGTCAGGGAAGCGCCCATGGGTGCGAAGAAACCCGGCATGGACGCCGCGGCCGCGATCTCATCCTGCGTGCGGCCGGTTTTCACGCTGTACGCGAAGTCCTCGATATTCCAGGGGCTCGCGGCGGCTTCGTCCTTTTTCTTGATGATCAGCCATGCATTATCTTTGCCACCGCGATCCTTCATGTGGACGATGGCCCAGGTCCCGCTGAGCTTTTCCCCCTGCAAGCGGAACTTGAGGTCGCCGCGAGCGATCTGGGCGGCGCCCGATTCCTCGCCGATCAGTTCGAAGGTGCCGCGATCCCACAGCATCACGCTGCCTCCTCCGTAGTTGCCTTTCGGGATGTTGCCTTCGAAGTCGCCGTAGTCGAGGGGATGGTCCTCGACCATGGCCGCGAGGTGTTTCAGGGCGGGGTCAAGGGAGGGGCCTTTCGGGATTGCCCAGGATTTCAGCGTGCCGTCGATTTCGAGCCGGAAATCGTAGTGGAGGCGCGTCGCGTTATGCCGCTGGATGAAAAACCGGCCCGAATGCGGACCGGTCTTGCCCGTCCCGCCGGGCTTCGGCTCGGGCGTCCGGGTAAAGTCGCGCTTGCGGCTATATTCATCGAGTGACATAAAGCATTGAAAATGTTCGCAATTTCATGTTATAGCTTTATCATGGCGACTAGCGTCTGGAAGGGGCATCTGACGTTTGGACTGGTCTCGGTACCCGTGCGATTATTCACGGCGGCGCGCAGCGAGACTCTGAGTTTCAACCAGCTGCACAAAGAGGACAACTCCCGCATCAGGCAGGTCATCTTTTGCCAGTCTGAGGACAAGCCCATTCCGCGCGACGAGATCGTGAAGGGATACGAGTACGAAAAGGGCAAGTACGTCGTGATCCAGGACGAGGACATCAGGAAAGTCGCGCCCAAAACCGCGAAGGTGATGGAGATCCAGGAGTTCGTCAAGGCGGGCGACGTGGACCCTGTGTTTCTGGAGAGTTCCTACTACATGGCGCCCGACGAAGGGGGCGAGAAGGCCTACGCGCTGCTGTTCGAAGCTCTGAAGGAAACGAAGTATTACGCGGTGGCGAAGATCGCCATGCATAACCGCGAGCACATCGTGATCGTGCGGTCCGGCGAGCGCGGCATGGTGCTGCACACCATGTATTACGCGGACGAAGTGCGGCGCACCGAAGAGTTTCGTACGGATACGAGCAAAGTCACGGAACGCGAGATGAATCTGGCGAAGATGCTGGTGGAATCGCTGGCGGCGGAGTTCGAGCCCGAGAAATACCACGATACGTATCGCGATAATCTGCGCCAGATGATCGATGCGAAGGTTGCGGGCCACAAGGTTGTGGAAACGCCGGAGGCGCACATTGCGCCGGTGATCGACATCATGGAAGCGCTGAAGAAGAGCCTTGAGGCGAGGAAACCTCCGCAGGCCGCGACGGCGGCGGCGGAGCCCAAACCGAAACGCGCGGCGCGCAAAACCAGGACCGCTTAAGAGCAATACTATTCACTTAACAACATTTATGTGATATTCTGTTTTAGAGCTCAGCCTCTCCAAGAGGTTGTTGATGAACGTTACAGCAGTGGAGTCGAGCACCCTG